>TARA_R110002049_G_scaffold40704_2_pt1 | contig 11935 bp, 7 predicted proteins | sample TARA_R110002049 | Tara Oceans TARA_R110002049 (sample SAMEA4396941) | marine metagenome | biome: Polar Biome; feature: [SRF] surface water layer (ENVO:00010504); material: water (ENVO:00002006), including particulate matter (ENVO:01000060) such as... | depth 5 m
GCTTCGCGAAATGTCGATTGTAGAGTTCCTTGGCCTTCGGATCGCGCGACGTCCACTGCCATGCGGCTTCGATAAGGATACCGGGCTGACAGGGCGAGGCATGTTGTTTTCATGATCATGCTGGAATCTCCTCTGTTTAAAGAACTCCGGCACCGCAGCAGCCACGCGCTACACCGCCCTGCATGATATTTCTTGAAATGCGTTTGCGCAGTTGCATGGAGACCTAGATGCCAAATCTGGCGACGTAAAAAAATCGCCGGGGTGGATGTCTTTGATGACACGGTTTGATTTTTCAGCTAGCGTTGCCGGGCTATCCGGGAGTTCCGGGCCGGCAACGGGAGAGAGTTGTTTGCTCTGACAGATCAGAGTGAACGCCGCCGAAGGTGAAAATACCCATAATCTCTCAGGCAAAAGGACCGTTGTCGGAAAAGCACTCTGGAAAGTCGAACCGGTTGGTTCGCGCCGAAGGTGTAAGTGTCGTGTCTTTTGGAGCCCAGGCGGCTTTGAAAGTCATTGCGCGAGTCTCTCAGGCTTGAGACAGAGGGGTCGGCCGCTGCTTGTTTTGCAGGGGACGATTTTCTGTGTTTGAAGCCGGGAGCAGATGTGAAACATACCCCCCTTTACGATCTCCACGTGGAATCCGGTGCCAAAATGGGTGCGTTTGCCGGCTATGAGATGCCGCTGTTTTACCCGCTCGGCCTGATGAAAGAACATCTGCATACGCGCAAGGCGGCAGGATTGTTCGATATCTCACATATGATGCATGTCGAAGTGACCGGGCCTCAGGCGTCGGCGCTGATTGAACGTCTCTGCCCTTATGATGCTGGCCGGCAGGAACTGAATGCCGCGCGCTACACGTTTTTGCTCAACGAAGATGCCGGCATTATAGATGATCTGATCATCACGCGGCTGGGCGCAGAGCGGTTTCTCATTGTTGCCAATGCAGGCTGCGCGGACAAGGATCTGGCCCATATTCAAAGCCAGACTGCTGATTTCGATGCCGAAGTGCGGGTGATCCCGCGCGGCTTTCTGGCACTGCAGGGCCCCGATGCCGAGGCCGTGCTGCAGGATCGCGGCTTTGCGGTTTCCGATATGGATTTCATGACCGCCATTGAGCCCAAAGATGGCTGGTTCCTGTCGCGCACCGGCTATACCGGAGAAGACGGATTTGAAATCGCCATGCCCGAGCGGGACTGCGCCGGCTTTGCCCGCGATTTACTGGCCGATGAGCGCGTCATGCCGGTTGGCCTTGGCGCGCGCGACAGTCTGCGGCTGGAGGCAGGATTGTCGTTGTACGGGCAGGATCTGTCCGACACGATCAGCCCGCATGAGGCAGGTCTGCTCTGGGCCATACCGAAAGAACTGCGCAAGGGCGGACCGTTTATCGGTGCAACTGCGCTGGCAGACAAAATCGAGAAAGGCCGCAGCCGGATGCGGGTGGGCCTTTCTGCAGAAGGCCGCATGCCAGTGCGGGCCGGCGCGACTTTGCAGGACGACACCGGCAAGTCGATTGGCGTTGTAACGTCCGGCGGCTATGGACCCAGCATCGAGCGCGGCGTGGCTTTGGGCTTGATTTCCGTCGATGCGGCAGACGGTCCGATTTTTGCCGATGTCCGTGGCAAAACCATTCCGATGCAAAAGGTAAAACTGCCTTTTGTTCCCCATCAGTATAAACGATAAATCTGAGCATCAAGGAAGACAGCATAATGAGCACAATCTATTACACCGAAGAGCATGAATGGCTGCGGGTTGACGGCGATATCGCTACCGTCGGCATTACCGACCACGCCCAGGAACAACTGGGCGATCTGGTGTTTGTCGATCTGCCGTCAACAGGCGCCACTGTTGGACAAGGCGACGATGTGGTTGTGGTGGAATCGGTCAAGGCAGCCTCGGATGTCTATGCGCCTGCATCCGGGGAGATTATCGAGGTCAATGACGCGCTTACCGCAGATGCCGCTTTGGTGAATTCCGATGCTGAAGGCAAAGGCTGGCTTTACAAAATGAAGCTGTCCAAGCCCGAGGAACTCGACAAACTGATGGATCAGGCAGCTTACAAAGCCCAGATTTCCTGACATTCCCTCCAATCGCTGCAATTCCCGGAGACTTCAATAATGACCGACAGCCCGTTCCTCGCCCGCCATATCGGACCCGGAGATGAAGATCAGCGTGCCATGCTCAATTTTTTGGGCATGACATCGATCGAAGCTCTGATCAGCCAGACCGTGCCATCCAAAATCCGGATGGAAGGCACGCTGGCAATTCCCGATGGTGTCGGTGAGCAAGCGGCTCTGGCCGAACTGTCAGCGAAGATGGATCATAACATCGTTGCCAGAGCGATGATCGGGCAGGGCTATCATGGCACCCACGTGCCGCCGGTTATCCAGCGCAATCTGCTGGAAAACCCGGGCTGGTATACCTCCTACACGCCGTATCAGGCGGAAATCTCGCAAGGGCGGCTGGAAATGCTGTTCCATTTTCAGACATTGGTAACGGAACTTACCGGCTTGCCGATTGCCAACGCGTCCCTGCTGGATGAGGCGACAGCTGTTGCGGAAGCGGCCGGCATGGCATTTCGCCATCACCGCCAGAAACGCTCGCGCATTGTTGTTGCCGGCAAATTGCATCCCCAGACACTGGATGTGCTGAACACCCGCGGCGCGACCATCGGGTTCGCAATTGACGAAGATGATGGTGACATTGACTCAGATGTGGCTGCCGTCATTCTGCAGCTTCCCGATACGGAAGGTGCACTGAATGATCCGGCAAAAATTGTCGAAGCGGCGAAGGCGGCCGGTGCGCTTGTGATCGTCTCCGCTGATCCGCTGTCACTGGTGCTGTTGCAGCCACCGGGTCAATGGGGTGCCGATATCTGTGTCGGCTCGATGCAGCGTTTTGGTGTGCCGCTGGGCAATGGCGGGCCGCACGCCGCCTTTATGGCGGCAACGTCCGATCTGACGCGGCTGGTGCCCGGCCGTCTGATCGGCGAATCCATTGATGCCCATGGCCGCCCGGCCTATCGTCTTGCGCTGCAGACACGGGAACAGCATATCAGGCGCGAAAAAGCGACTTCAAATATCTGTACTGCCCAGGCGCTGCTGGCCAATATGGCCGCCGCCTATGCCATATGGCACGGTCCGAAGGGCCTGAAAGCCATTGCCAGGCGGGTTCACGCGCTGGCCGGCCGGATGACCGCATCGCTGCAGCAGGGCGGTTATACGACTGTGGCGGGCCGTTATTTCGACACGGTGACAATCAGCTGCACAACCAAGTCCCAGGCGCTGTGCGATGCCGCTGAAGCCAACGGCTATCTGCTGCGTAAAGTCAATTCTGACACGGTCTCCATTGCCTTCGATGAAACCTCCAGTGAGGCCGATCTGGCGGCGCTGTGCGGTATTTTCGAAGTGGCGGTGGCGGACACGGCAGAACCGGCCCTCGCAGTGGAACGGGACCATGAAAAATTCCTCTCACAGGAAATCTTTCACTGCTGCCGTTCCGAGACCGAAATGATGCGGCTGTTGCGCAAATTGATGGACAAGGATCTGGCGCTGGACCGGGCGATGATTCCGCTCGGCTCCTGCACGATGAAGCTCAATGCAGCAGCGGAAATGATGCCAGTCACTTGGGCGAAAACCAGCACTATCCATCCGTTTTCACCGGCTGCCCATCGCAAAGGTTATGCGACAATGATCAATGATCTTGATCGCTGGCTGTCGGAACTGACCGGATTTGCCAAGGTCAGCCTGCAACCCAATGCGGGTAGCCAGGGCGAATATGCCGGTCTGCTGGCCATCCGCGGCTATCATCAGGCGAACGGGGAGGGACACCGCAATATCTGCCTCATTCCATCATCCGCACATGGCACCAATCCCGCATCAGCGCAGATGGCAGGCTATTCTGTAGTGGTGGTCCGCTGCAACAGCGAAGGCGATGTGGATCTGGCTGATCTGACCGCGAAGGCGGAGCAGCATTCGGAAAACCTGGCCGCATTGATGATCACCTATCCCTCAACCCATGGGGTGTTTGAAGCCGAAATCCGGGAAATCTGCGCCAAGGTTCATGACCATGGCGGCCAGGTCTATCTTGATGGTGCCAATCTCAATGCTCTGGTCGGTCTGGCCCGGCCGGGGGATCTGGGCGCCGATGTCTGTCACATGAATCTGCACAAGACGTTCTGCATCCCTCATGGCGGCGGCGGGCCGGGTGTCGGGCCGATCGGGGTCGCCAGGCAGTTGGTGCCGTATCTGCCGGGGCATGTCGCGCTTGGCACGGATGGCGCGGTTTCTGCAGCGCCGGACGGCTCGGCTTCCATATTGCCGATCTCCTGGATGTATATCCGCATGCTCGGTGGCAACGGATTGAAGAGCGCCAGTGAAATTGCCATTCTCAACGCCAATTACATTGCCGAACGGCTGAAGGATCATTATCCGATCCTGTTCACCGGCAAGAACAACCGCGTTGCCCATGAATGCATCATCGATGTGCGCCCCTTGAAAGACAGCGCCGATGTGAGTGTCGATGATATCGCCAAGCGCCTGATCGACTACGGCTTTCATGCGCCGACGATGTCCTGGCCGGTGGCCGGGACGCTGATGGTCGAGCCCACGGAATCAGAGCCGTTGTCGGAAATAGACCGCTTTGTCGATGCCATGATTGCGATTCGCGAGGAGGCTGCCCGTGTGGAGCAGGGCGAGTGGCCACGCGATGACAACCCACTGCACAACGCGCCGCACACGGCAGAGGAACTGACCGCAGATGCCTGGAGCCATCCCTACAGCCGCAAAGTTGCGGCCTATCCCAAGGGTGTCGACACGGCTTCGAAATTCTGGGTTCCGGTGTCGCGCGTCGACAATGTGCATGGCGACCGCAATCTGGTGTGCTCCTGTCCGCCTATGGAGGATTATGCTGTCGGCGCGTGAGACAGCAACTTCCAGATAGAAGCGCAATTTTCAATGGTCCTGTCGCGGGGCGATTGTTCTGATACAGGGCGAAGACACCGGCTACAGGGCGAAGACACCGGCATGAAATTTTGCCATGAGGATAAGAGTGCAATGTGGATACGGTAATCGACAATCTGAGTCCGGCAGTTCTGGCCTATTGTCTCGTTGCCGTGTTCATCGCCGGTCTGATCCGCGGCTATTGCGGCTTTGGCTTTTCCGCACTGGTGGTTGCCAGCCTGACACTGGTATTGCCGCCTGTTGAAGTCATTCCATTTGTGCTGCTGCTGGAAATTGCCGCCAGCGCCGGCATGCTGCCGGCGGTGTGGCGGTCGGTCGACTGGCGTCTGATCGGCTGGCTGTTTGCCGGATATGCCATCGGCGCACCGCTTGGCCTTTACGCTCTTGTCAATGTGCCGGAAGCTATGGTCCGGGTCACGATCTCGCTGATCATTCTGGTGATCAGTGCGGCGCTGCTGCGCGGAATTGTGTTCCGGGCTGCCAATCACGCCGGGTCTATTGCCACAACAGGAGTTGTGGCAGGTGCGGTTAATGGCGTCAGCGCGGTTGGCGGGTTGCCGGTGGTGCTGCTGATGCTGGCCAATGCGTCCTCTGCCGCTGTGACCCGCGCTTCAATCGTGGCATTCCTGTTTCTGGGCGACATCTATGCCACTGGTTTTACCCTTGGCTCCGGCCTGATCACGCGGGACGTGCTGATCCGTTTCGTGATTCTTCTGGTTCCGATGTTTCTGGGTATTCTGTTGGGCAGTCGTCAATTCGTGCGGTCAAACCCGGAATCCTTCAAGACCCTGGCGCTCTGGCTGCTGATTGGACTGGCCTCCATCGGGCTGGTCCGGATATTTTTTGCATAGGATATCCGGCGGATTTGAGTCAGGCGCTGCGCTTCAGCCTCACCAGCACTTCGTCCAGTGCCGACAGAAATCTGGAGCGATCTGCCTGGGAAAAAGGTGACGGGCCTCCGGTGATATCGCCGGTTGAGCGCAGGCCCTCCATCAAAGCACGGGTGGCCACGGCGCTGCCAATGGAATTCTCGGTAAATGGTTTTCCGGTGGGGCTGATGACGCTTGCAGCCGATTTCAGGCATCTTTCGGCAAGCAGAATATCGGCGGTTATCACCACACTGCCGGGTTTGACCTGCTGGGCAATAAAATCATCGGCAGCGTCCGGGCCGGCGGTGACTATGCTGCGAGTGATGAGAGGGTCGTCCGGAATCCTGATGAAACTGTTGCTGACGACGCATACCGGCACTTTGTAGCGAAACGCAACCTTGTAGATTTCGTCCTTAACGGGACAGGCATCAGCATCAATAAAAATCTCAATTGTCATCTGGGATTTCCGGATTTGAGGCAGAATGCCGAGGTGTATGCGCGGGATTTGACCCCCGTGTTTTAGAGCACAACAGGTGGTTCCGTGTAACCCTGAATCGATGTGTCACACATGGAATTTGTCTCAATTCCCAAGCGTCACAACAGCACTTTATTAGGGATATCAGTTGTGCGGAATTTAAGGATTCATTGCGATGTTTCACCCAGGCTCAAGGTGGAAAATGAATTACAAAAAATTCAAAATAATCGCGCTGATCCTGATTGCAAGCTCAGGCTTTCTGGCAACCGGGAAATTCGCGATGGATTTTTCGCTGCGCACACTTTTGTCAAAGCAGGCTGATGCTGCCGGACGCGACTGGGCGCACTATCTTGACAAACGATTGGGCAAAAAGCTCCCGGTCCTGACCCAACACGAAAGTGGCGGTTTGTTATCAGGTGGCCAGCTTGCCGGTATCGATGGCGCGATATCCGAGATATTTGCTCTCGGAAATGTTTTTCAGATTGATTTTATAGATGCAAACTGTTCCTGCATCGCGTCGTTTGCAGGTGCGACACAAATTCCTGCAGACAGGGGCGACGCGCGGAATGGCGCAAATGGAGACCATCCGGCCTTGTCAGGAATATCCCGGATGGCACCTGCGCTGCGACCCGGTACAGCCGGGCCCGCCTTCGTGGAAACAGGTGGAGCAGCTGATCGTATTGCTGGCAAACCGCCAACCGGCCATTTGGCTTCGAGCTATGTTCTCACTCTTGTCAATTATAACGCCGATGCCAATGATGCAGCGCTGGGTGCGCCGGATGGCATTCAGCCGGTTGATCGGGATATTGTACAGTCGATCTGGCAGAGCGAAACGCATCAGGTGGCGATCCCACGCGGCGGATTGTTCAATCGCATCGGCACGGTCGCAGAGATTTATCACCGAATTCAACGTGACGATCAGACCAAACTGGTGTTGCGCCTGATAGTGGATATGGATGCAATTGCAAAGCGCAATCGCTCCATTCTCTATCTGGCAGGCATCCTCATCGTGTTGCTTTTGTTTCTGTCGTTTGGCTATCCGGCGATCAGGCATTTTCAGAATTCGCGTACGCGACGGGAGTCAGACGAAAAAGCCTATTTTCTGGCGAACCATGATGTCCTGACCGGATTGGCCAACCGCAATGCGTTTCAGGAAGACGTTCCCAAGCGCCTGATGGAATGTGGGTTGAATGGCAGCGGGGGTGCATTGTTCCTGATTGATATTGACGATTTCAAAGAGATCAATGACTTTTACGGGCATCATGTAGGCGATTACGTGCTGCAGATGGTAGCGAAAATTCTGACAGAGAAATGTTCTGCAGACAGCCTGGTTGCAAGACTGGGCGGTGATGAACTTGCCATTGTGACTTACGACAGCGAGATGACAGATCTTGCGAATCTGGACGAAATCGCATTTCCCTCTGATTTTCAAGTCGATCTGGCCGGCAGCAGGGAGACGTTTGATGTTTCCTTCAGTGTCGGGATTGCCCGATTCCCCCGCGATGGAACCGAATTACCAGAATTGATGCGCAATGCGGATCTGGCGCTTTATGCCGCCAAAAATGCTGGCAAATCTGCGATCCGTGAATATCATCCGCAGATGAAAATCGGGTTCCATCAGAGACAGGTGCTCTTCAATGAATTCCGCACCGCTCTGAAGACATCGCAGATTTTCCCCTATTATCAGCCCGTTGTCTGCACCCGGACTGGCCTGGTGCAGGGTATCGAAGCGCTGGTCAGGTGGAACCATCCCGTCAAAGGCATCATCTGCGCCTCTGAGTTTGCTGATGTTCTGGAGGAGCGGGAAATCTGCGAGATGATCGGGTGTCAGATGCTTGAACTGGTCACCGCTGATATGGCCCGGTGGAAACAGGCGAATGTGCCGTTCAGGCGCGTCGGTTTCAACGTCAATGCGGCCAATCTGTTGCGCCAGGGTTTTATCAGGGACATCGTCAGCACGCTGACCAGCCACGGTCTCACGCCAGAAGAATTTGCTATTGAGGTGACCGAGAAAGCCATTTTGGGGACCAATTCCAAATCACTTTTCAGCAAACTGCATGAACTTCGCGATATGGGATGCGATGTTGTTCTTGATGATTTTGGCACCGGCTACTCGTCCATTACACATCTCAAGGAACTGCCTTACAGCTTCATCAAGGTGGCAGAAACATTCATCAGCAATATCGCGCATGATCAGCAGGATCAGGCGATTGTGAGTTCGCTGATAGAGTTGGGCAAATCGCTGAATTACAAGGTCGTCGCTGAGGGCATCGAAACCTACGCGCAATACCGGAAAATCAAGGAACTCGGTTTTCATCTGGCGCAGGGCTATTATTTTTCCGAACCGGTGCCAGCTGCGGACGTGCCGGCGATCATCGACCACGTCAGTTCGCGTTCTTTCAGATATGCGACGAATCTCGGATTTCACGAGGACGTGGCCTGAATTGGAACGGCCGCGCCATAGCAGCCGTTAATCCGGTGTCGGTTTGGGACAGTTACGTACTGGGCTCTGCGCGAACCTGATCAGCTTCACTGCACTTTGAACCATGACATGATCCAGTCGTATTTTATGACGATCTTTCTTTCGCTGTCAGCTATTCGACCGGCACAGTTACGGATCGGGATTTCGCTGTCGGCAGACTTTATGACGCCCGCCAGAGACGCGCGACTGAATAAATCAAGGTGTTACTGACGAGAATTTTCTCTGTCTGAAATTCGAACAAATCCACCTTGACACGACCTACTCTAATTTCAGAACGGATTACGAAATAGATCTAATTACCTGATGTATTTACGTGTTTTTCGATATTTTTCAGATTTCAGAAACGCCAAAAATCGTTTGGCACTGACGCATACACAGGCTAGGGTTGATGATGAATGCCTAAATACCTCGTTAAAATCAAATGGTGGCGATTTGCGCAGGGCAGAAAGCCGCTGGAATTTAGAGCATAAAATCTGGAGAGGAATTATGAAAATTATGAAAAAGAATATTCTTGGAATGGCAGCCGCGCTTGTCGCCACCGGATTGATGGCAGGAACAACGCTGGCACAGGAACAGCAATTTGTGTCGATCGGCACTGGTGGCGTTACCGGGGTCTATTATCCAACCGGCGGCGCAATCTGCCGGCTGGTCAATCGCGGACGCAAGGAACACGGCATCCGCTGCGGCGTGGAAAGCACCGGCGGATCGGTGTTCAATATTAACGCTGTGCGCGGCGGAGAGCTGGAATTCGGCGTGGCCCAGTCTGACTGGCAGTACCACGCCTATAATGGCACGTCGCGCTTTGAAGAGCAGGGGCCTTTTGAAGGGCTGCGGGCAGTGTTTTCCGTGCATCCGGAGCCATTTACCGTGGTCGCGCGGGCTGATGCAGGGATAAAAACCTTTGAGGATCTCAAAGGCAAACGCGTCAATGTCGGCAATCCAGGCTCGGGACAGCGCGGCACAATGGAAGTGCTGATGGACGCCATGGGCTGGACCATGAGTGACTTTTCGCTGGCATCGGAGTTGCAGGCGGCCGAACAATCGCAGGCTCTGTGTGACAACAATATCGATGCCATGGTCTATACGGTGGGTCATCCGTCCGGGTCCATTCAGGAAGCCACGACATCGTGCGATTCCGTCTTGGTGACGGTGCAGAATGATGCAACGGCGAAGCTGATTGCCGATAATTCGTATTATCGCTCCGCCATCATTCCAGGCGGCATGTATCGCGGCAATGACGAAGATGTTGCCACTTTCGGTGTCGGTGCCACCTTTATCAGCTCTGCTGATGTTCCCGATGATGTGGTTTATGAAGTCGTTAAAGCCGTGTTCGAGAATATGGATCAGTTCCGGGGATTGCACCCTGCCTTTGCCAATCTTGATCCCAAGGAAATGGCAAATGACGGGCTTTCCGCGCCACTGCATCCGGGTGCAGAGCGCTATTATCGCGAAGCCGGTCTTATCGAATAAATTACAAAGGGGCGGTGCGCCAGCGCGCCGCCCGTATTTGCATAAAACCTGCACAGCAAGTGCAGGTTCAAAACTGTCAAAATAGTCCGGGGGGAATTTTTTGTGAGCGACCAGAGTAATAACGGCCGGAAACCGGATGACGGGGTATTGCAGGTAGAGGCGGGTGCCCGGCAGTTCTCGGATGAGGAATTGCAGGATCTGGTCGCAAGCTCTGACGCTGGGGCCCGGGCTCCGACCAACCGCAATGTCGCATTGCTGATATCGGGCCTGGCGCTGTTGTGGTCGCTGTTTCAGCTGTGGATCGCCCAGCCGCAATTGTGGTTTGGCCAGTATCTGCCGGTTTTGAACGCCTCGCAAACGCGGCCGATCCATCTGACCTTCGCCATCGTTCTTGCGTTTTTGGCGTATCCTGCCTTCAAGAAATCTCCGCGCGATCATATTCCGATCTATGACTGGGTGCTTGCCCTCATTGGCGGCGGCTGTGCGGCCTATGTATTCCTGTTTTCAGATACGCTGGCGTTGACAGCCCGCTCCGGCCTGCCGACGCAGACACAGATTATTGTCGGATCCGTTGGTATTATTGTGCTGCTCGAAGCGGCACGCCGAGCGCTCGGGCCGGCATTGACTGTCGTCTGTTCGCTGTTCTTGCTCTATGCCTATATGGGGCAGGGCTGGCTGATCCCCGATCTGATTTCACATGAAGGTCTGTCGTTCAATGCCATCGTCAACGCCCAATGGCTTGATACGGCCGGTGTGTTCGGCATTCCGCTGGGCGTATCAACTGCCTTTGTGTTTCTGTTTGTGCTGTTCGGTTCGATGCTGGATAAGGCGGGAGCGGGTAATTATTTTATCAAGCTGGCCTTTGCCGGGCTTGGCCATTTGCGCGGCGGACCTGCCAAGGCGGCTGTTGTCGGCTCCGCAATGACCGGATTGATCTCCGGATCGTCAATCGCCAATGTGGTGACCACCGGCACGTTCACGATCCCGCTGATGAAACGCGTAGGCTTTACCTCTGAACAGGCCGGCGCAGTCGAGGTTGCCTCATCAGTGAATGGCCAGTTGATGCCGCCTGTGATGGGCGCGGCAGCGTTCCTGATGGTCGAATTCATCGGCATTCCCTACATCACGGTGATCAAACATGCCTTCATTCCAGCCGTGATTTCCTATATCGCGCTGGTTTATATCGTGCATCTGGAAGCGTTGAAAAAAGACATGCCCGCGCTTGGCGAAAGCAAAAGCTTTTTGGGGATGATCATCAAGTTTCTGGTTGGTTTTGCGGTGTTCGGCGCAGCGTTCACAGCGCTGATCTATGTGGTACGGTATCTCCAGGCCAATATGGCTGGTGCATCCTCTGCCATCATGATGACGGCTTTGCTGGTGCTGTATGCATTGCTCGTCTGGGTTTCTTCAAGACGCCCGGATCTGGAAGTTGACAATCCCAACGATAAAGTCGTCGTTATTCCGACAGTTGCTGAAGTCTATCCCACGGGACTGCATTATATCCTGCCGATACTGGTGCTGGTCTGGTTTTTGATGGTCGAGCAGCAATCACCGGCAAAATCTGCGTTCTATGCGACGTCGCTGATGCTGTTCATCATCGTCACACAAAAGCCGCTGAAAGCACTGTTCCGTGGCAGATCTGACTTTGGTGCTCAGATTTCGGAGGGATTTGTCGATCTGA
>TARA_R110002049_G_scaffold285775_4_pt1 | contig 11924 bp, 11 predicted proteins | sample TARA_R110002049 | Tara Oceans TARA_R110002049 (sample SAMEA4396941) | marine metagenome | biome: Polar Biome; feature: [SRF] surface water layer (ENVO:00010504); material: water (ENVO:00002006), including particulate matter (ENVO:01000060) such as... | depth 5 m
AGGCAGTTGCAGTATTCAGTAGTCAGTATTCGGTAAGTTGGGGCTTTGCGCGAAATAAACAAGAGCAGAGTAAACAGTTTGTTTTCTGTCATCAGCCTTCCATCAACTTTAGCTTCGTGCATCTCAGCGCAACAACTCCTATCATTAGTCATCTGTCAATTTTTTCAATACTTTAACATTATAAAATAAACTTTAATCCTTAAATTTGCACAACCATTTAAATGGGCTATGATTATGCTAGAAAAACTCGCCAAAATCCTCTTTTCAACACGTCTTACAGCTATTTTATTTATTGCCTTTGCCGCAGCTATGGCAACGGGTACTTTTTTAGATGCAGGACAAGAAACATCGCCAACGCCATATACCAGAAATTTAATTTATAATGCTTGGTGGTTTGAAGCTATTATGGTGTTTTTTGTAATCAATTTTACGGGAAATATTTTCAGGTTCAGACTTTATAGAAAGGAAAAGTGGGCTACCTTAACTTTTCATTTAGCATTTATTTTTATTCTGTTGGGTGCATTTATTACAAGGTATGTGAGCTTTGAGGGTATGATAGCGATTCGTGAAGGAGCAACTGAGAACAAGTTTCTTTCGCAAAAAACCTATATAACCACTTTTATTGATGGCGATTTTGTTGTTGACGGAGTTGCACAACGAAGAGTTTTAGAAAGTGAAGTGGATTTTTCTCCACGGTTAGAAAACGATTTTAAGGTAGAGACAAAATATGACCAGCAGCCATTAACCATTGAACTGGAAAAGTTTATTGCAGGGGCTGAAGAGGATATAATACCTGATGAAAATGGAGAAGCCTATCTTAAAATGGTAGAAAGTGGCGGAAATGGAGCACATAATCATTTTCTAAAGGTAGGCGAAGTACAAAATATACACAATGTATTATTTGCGCTTAATAAGCCAACAAGTGGTGCCATAAATATTACATACAAAAATAATCAGCTTAGTATAAGCTCACCTTTTGAAGGGGAGTATATGACGATGGCAACCCAAGCTAAGGGCAAACTGGAAAAAGATAGTATCCAACCTTTAATGTTGCGTTCTCTATATAGTATTGGGGAGACTATACAAGTCGTGTTTCCAAAACCTGTTGTAAAAGGTGTTTTTGATATTGTTCAAAAATCGCAAATACTAAAAAATGATGATGATGGTGTGGTGCTTAAAGTAACTACGGGCGGTGAAACCAAACGAATAGGTTTACTTGGTGGCAAAGGGACCAATAGCTCATTTAAACAAATGAATGTTGGTGGATTGGATTTTGCGTTTAAATACGGCTCCAAAGTTTTAGAATTACCATTTTCCATTAAACTAAATGATTTTGAAGCAGAGCGTTATCCAGGGACAGAAAAAGGATATTCGGCTTATTCCAGCGAAGTTACGGTTTTAGATAAAGAACAGGGTGATTATGATTATAAGATATTCATGAATAATATTTTAGATCATCGCGGATATCGCTTTTTTCAGTCGGGTTTCGATCCAGATGAAAAAGGCACCATTCTATCTGTAAGCCATGATTATTGGGGGACTCTTATTACATACATAGGTTACATTTTATTGTATTTAGGTTTAATGCTTATTCTGTTTGTAAAAGGCTCTCGTTTTGGAGATTTAAAACGTCAACTTGAAAAAATTAAGGCTAAAAAAGCTAAATTATTTGCCGTAATAGTCCTTTGTTTTGGTTTGAATACTTTTTCTCAAGAGCATTCAGCAAACGATGGCCATGACCGCTTAAAACCAACAAAAACACAAATAGATTCTATATTACGAGCTAATATTGCTCCTAAAGCACACGCTGATGAGTTTGGACATTTAGTAATTCAAGATCTTGATGGACGTATGAAGCCCGTAAATACGTATGCCTCAGAAATGCTTCGTAAAGTAAGCCATAGTGATAATTACGAAGGTTTTAGTGCTGATCAGGTGTTTTTATCGATACAAGAAAGTCCAACACTTTGGTATAATGTGCCTTTTATTTATTTAGAACGTAAAAAAGCAGATTCTATTCGTCGCATTCTCGGTGTAGAACAAAATCAAAGTCATGCTACACTTGCCGATTTCTTTACTGTTAGGGGCGAATATAAGTTAAGCCCATATTTAGATGAAGCCTCGAGTACATTAACTCCTAATGCCTTTCAAAAACAGTTCATGAAAGTTCATGGTCGTGTCAATTTACTTTATAATACCATTGAAGGCGCTTCTTTAAAAATATTCCCTATACCTAATGATGATAATAATAAGTGGATTGCAACTTCAGAATATATAAAGGAAAGAAGTAAAATTAAGGATTCTCTTTATGTGAATTTTGTAAAGAACGGATTTAGGGCTTATTTATATACGCTCAATCAAGCTAAACAAACAGGGGATTTTTCCGAAGCTTCAAAGCTTTTAACGGCTTTCAAAAAAACACAGCACAGGTATGGTGGTGCGGTTATGTTAAGTGATGAAAAAGTGGATACAGAAATAGCTTATAACAAATACGATATTTTCAAAAAACTTTATTTGTTCTATTTGCTATTTGGTATTGTGATGTTTGTTGCCTTAATATTTCAAATACTTAAAGACAAAAACAAACTTGTAAATAATACAGTTACTGTTTTTAGATGGCTTGTTGTTACGGTATTCATAGTACATACTATAGGTTTAATTGCGAGATGGTATATTTCTGGGCATGCACCATGGAGTGATACTTACGAAACCATGTTATATGTTGCATGGTCCACTATGTTTTTTGGTTTAGGTTTTGGTAGAAAAAGTGATTTAACAATAGCATCTACCACATTTGTTGTAGCTATTATTTTAATCTTTGCACATCAAAATTGGTTAGATCCCTCTATAGCCAACTTGCAACCTGTACTAAATAGTTACTGGTTAATGATACACGTTGCCGTTATTGTAGCTAGTTATGGCCCTTTTATATTAGGAATGATATTAGGTGTTGTGTCGTTGTGTTTAATGATAGCTACTAAAGAAGAAAACAAAGAAAAAATGTCCCTTAATATTCAAGAGCTTACCATAGTTACCGAAATGGCTTTAACTGTTGGATTAATAATGCTTACCATTGGAAATTTCTTAGGAGGTATGTGGGCCAACGAAAGTTGGGGGCGTTATTGGGGTTGGGATCCTAAAGAAACTTGGGCGCTTATTAGTATCATGATTTATGCTTTTGTACTGCATATGCGATTGATTCCGGGACTTCGTGGTCGCTGGTTCTTCAATCTTATGGCTGTTATTGCTATAGCTACTGTTTTAATGACCTATTTTGGAGTAAACTTCTACCTAGCCGGATTGCATAGTTATGCTAGCGGCGATCAGGTGTTAAGTTTTAAAATGATTGGAGTTGCCGTATTTTTGGTTGCAATTTTAGGTTTTTTCTCTTATAAAGGCTATACTAAGTTTTATAAGAAGTAATAACTGTCTCCATGACATTTACAAAACAGTTTTCTAAAATTGAATATTCTACATTAAATTCAAGACAAAAAGAGAATTATAATTTTCATAAAGTAGCATCAGCTTTGGCAAATTACGGATTTAATTCCATGCGTTTAAATGATGATTGGCAAGGAGCCGATTTTATTTCTGTCCATATTTCTAATGGTGAAATGATTAAAGTTCAATTGAAAGGACGGTTTACAATTGATAAGAAATATATTGATAAAGATTTATATATTGCTTTTATTGAAGACGATGAAATAAAAATTTATTTACATGATGATGCTTTATCCAAAATTCAAAATAATATAAAAGATTCAGTTTCTTGGAAAAAAAGAGGGTTGTATTCATGGGGTAAAACACCTAGAATTTATGATTCTATCATATCAGTATTAGATAATTAACCGTTAAGCAACGCTAAAACATATTCATAACCAAGTCCGGATACAATCGCCAAACCAAAGCTTAAAAGTGTTCCTATTAAAATATATTCGGTAAGTTTTCGGTCCTTGGCTTTTGATAAATCTCCAAAACGGAATACCGATTTTGCAGCAATTAAAAACCCAACACCTTCCCAGTGGTTGGTGATAATAAACGCAAACACAAAAAGGCGTTCCAACATACCAATGTAAGCACCTGCATTTTCTAATGAGGCTTCATCGGTGTATTCCTTTAAATCCCATTTTGATATAATTGTTTTCATGATTATTGATGATACTTTGGTGACACCCAATAATGCGGTTACAAATAATAGCGTTTTGGCTTCAAAAAAGACATCGATATTAAACTCATAAGGGGCGTGAATTTTCACAACCAATGCCATGATTATAAAATGGGCTAATTGGTCTAAACCAAATAACCATCTATTATTTACTTTAGGTTTTAAGTGTAATTTTATTACATCGATAATATAATGCGAAAAGGTAATTATCAAAATCCCTAACCAATACTTAAAGTTGAATTGTAATACCAATATTAAAGCGCACAAATGCACCAAAATATGCCAGTATAAAAACTTTGATTTGTGTTTGTGGGTTTCTTTATGCTGTACCCATTTTTGGGGCTGCAATAAAAAATCGCCAATAAAATGCGCTAAAGCTAGTTTTATAAAAAGTGTAATCATAGCGTTTTTACTTGGGCTTTATAGTAGTTTAGTAATTTTTGAATTTCATCAAAACCAGCCCGTTTAAGGCCTTCACTAATATTGCTTTGCGATTTTCCTAATAATTTTGCAATTTGCTTCTGATTTAATTCAGGGTTTTCTAACGATATTTTAATGATTTCTGATGAGGTGGAGCTCCAACTATTCATTGTTAATTGAGCAAGTTCTAGCATGATGTTGATTGTATTATCAAAACCGTCATACCCAGATTTTATGGCGAGTGTATTGTTTTTCATGGTTTCAAAACATTCTCCAGAATTAACAAAAGCACTTCCGTTTGATTCTGTTATTCGTTCTGAGGCATATGTTTTTTCGCCCAAACCAATAGCAATTCTAACATCTATATTTTTATATATTTTAATAGTGGCTTTAATTAAAACAGCAGCTTCCAAAGCATTTTCTGGCTTTATTTCCAACTGAAAACTATCGCCTCTAAATATTTCCCAATTTTTTGGAGTATCACCAAAAATATTTAAGGTATTCTTGAGTGTGATTAACCAATCATTTGGCTCTCGCTCTCTTGAATTGATTATATCACCTGTTATAATACTTGTCATTTTGTTTAGTCTATATTCAAATATATACTTTTTTAAGCAGATAACCCAAAATATCTGCTCAAAAACAGATAATTTAAAATATCTGTAAAAAAGCAGATAATTAAATGTATTAGCTTAAAGAGTAATAATTTAAAATATCATCAAATAAAGTAATAATCCAAAATATCTGCTTAAAAACAGATAATTAATTTAAATTGATGTCAGTTCGATTAATTTTCTATAGAAAAATTCCACCAAGAACTAATACCGAAATCAAATATTATTCAAAACACACAATGGCATAAACTTAATATATTTGCAATTCAAAAAATTAAAGTAACATGAAACTTCCATAACTATAACTTGACACCCAAGGAAATGATTAAATGGATGCTACATGTGACCAATAAAAAACAATAAATATAAACACATGAAACTATTTCAAGAATTTAAAGAATTTGCTGTAAAAGGCAATATGATGGATATGGCCATTGGTATCATTATCGGTGCATCGTTTAATAAGGTTATTGATGTTATGGTAAAAAAAGTGTTTCTACCGCCATTATCGTTACTTACAGATGGTGTTAATTTTGCACACAAACGCATTATTTTAAGAGATGCTGTAACAGATGCAACAGGAGCAATTAAAACTGATGAGGTTGCTATTGGTTATGGTGCTTTGGGCGAGGCTTTACTGGATTTTTTAATCATTGGATTTACCGTATTTATTGTAGTTAAGTTTATGAACAGATTGAAAAACAAAGCTCAGGATTCTAAAGATAAAACGGTGGCAACACCAAAGGATATAGAATTGCTATCAAAGCTTACAGACCTTATGGAGGAACAAAATAGCTTGTTGAAAAGCAAATAAACCCATTTAACTTTTAAAAAGAGAATTATGGCAAAAACAGGACACGATAAAAACACAAAAAATAAGGCGAAGCATTCTAAGTTAATGGCCAAAAAAAAGAATAAAAAGAAAGTTGAAGACGCTTTAAGAAAAGAACGTTTAAAAGCCATTATCCAAAATACAAATAAGCAAAAAGGGCCAGATTGATTTTACTAAAGCACCTTTTCAATCTTATTAAATGCAATCTCCTTAAAATGGTTTATAACTAAGTTGGCTTTCGAGTAATCTTGGTTTTTTGAGTGTACACTATCAAACCCAATACTAAAAATTCCTGCGCCATTAGCAGCTTCTATACCGTTTGTAGAGTCTTCAATAACAATGCATTCTTCAGTTTTAAAGTCCGAAGCCTTTGCAGCTTTAATAAAAATTTCGGGGTGAGGTTTTGAGGCTTTTAAATCGGCACCACTTAATTTGGCTTTAAAATATTGGTTCAAATCAAAACGTTTAAAAATGCGTTCAATACTGGGCATAGAGGCAGAGGAGCCCAACACCAAAGTTAACCCATTGGCGTGGTAATCTTTAATTAAATCTAAAACACCGTCAATTAAATCGAATGTTTTATCGTTTTCAAAAATGTATTCATAGTGTTTTCTTTTTAAAGCGACAAGGGTTTCTGGCTTTTCAGTAAGCTGAAAAATATCGCATAATTGGTTACAAATATTTATGGTAGATTTTCCCGTAAACGATTCATAAAGTAGGGGCGATACATCAATATTTACATCGTTAAACATTTTATGATAGGCATAATAGTGTAAAGGTTCGCTATCAATAATCACCCCGTCCATATCAAAAATAACCGCTTTAAGCATGCTCTAAATTTTTTTCGCGAAGATATTGGAATGATGGTTAATAGCCTAAAAAATTATTTTGTAAATTAAAATTAAAGGGGCATCTTTGCTCGTTGTGATTATTCAACATTATTTTCTGTGCCTATTAAAACACAAGTTATGTGTTTTTCAATTTTAGATATTTTTAATACATAGAAAATGTTATAGTTTAAAACACATGTCGAACACAAAATTTCACCCCAAAAACAAACACAAATCTGGATACGATTTAGAGACTTTATGTGAAATTTATTCAGAATTAACTTCATTTGTGTTTGAAAATAAATACCAGACCAAAACTATTGATTTTGCAAATCCAAAAGCGGTAAAAGCTTTAAATACGGCTTTATTGAAAAAGTATTACGGTATTGATTTTTGGGAATTCCCAGACGATAATTTATGTCCGCCAATTCGGGGCGTGTCGATTATGTCCATCATATTTCAGATTTATTAAAGTCGTCTAAAATTGAAGACAATATTGCCATTTTAGATATTGGCACAGGGGCAAGTTGTATTTATCCTATTTTAGGGAACGCTGAATATAGTTGGACATTTGTTGGAACTGATATTGATGAAACTTCATTAAAACAGGCACAAAGCATCATTAATAAGAATAACTTAAAAGAAGTCATTTCTTAACTAATTAGTACCGAATAATTTTACCTCAGAATATTATTTATCAAACGCTCCAACTTATTTTGGAGCGTTTTTTGTTCAAATACAAATCATAAAAAAACCCTAACAGATAATTAACATTATTATTATCGTTATTTTTGCCACAAACCTTTTATATGCTGAATAGACTCGCATCTATATATTTCACAATTCTTTTTAGTTTAGTTTCAATAACTACTATAAGCGCTCAAGAAAAAAAGCAGATTGAAATTGAATATGCTGGTTTTTTCGATGTTGATGAAGAAAACTACCCTGGAGCCAAAATTTTAACACGTGATGATTCTGAACAGGTTCATATAAAACATGGTAGCATTGATTTATGGTCCGATAAAGCGATTCATTATAGTACTGAAAAATTTATTGAGGCCTACGGAAATGTAAAAATGATCCAGGGCGACACTATCAATATGACATCTAAATACATTGAATATAGCGGTAAAACACAATTGGCATTTGCTAGTGGCAATGTGGTTTTAAAAACTCCTGATTCTGAGCTAACTTCTGATACTTTATATTTTGACAGAGTTAAGCAACAAGCCTTTTATAAAAGTGGCGGCACGGTTGTAAAAGACACGTCTGGAACCATAACCAGTAGAATAGGACGCTATTATATGGAGGCCAAAAAGTATCAATTTGTTGAAAATGTCATCATGGTTAATAAAGAATCTACAATAAACACCAACTTCTTCGATTTTTATGAAGACACAGGTCATGCGTATTTATTTGGGCCATCAACAATAACCACAGAAACCAGTAGAACCTATTGCGAAAAAGGGTTTTATGACTCTGAAAACAAAATAGGCTATGCCTTAAAAAATTCAAAAATATATTACGACAACCGCATTATTGAAGGTGATAGTTTGTTTTTTAATAACAACACAAGTTTTGCATCGGCAAACAATAATATTAAAGTTACCGATACCCTAAACCACAGTGTTGTAAAAGGCCATTATGCTGAAGTATTTAAAGAAAAAGATTCGCTTTTTATAACCAAACGTGCCTTAGCGATAACAGTTCAAGAAAACGACTCTATTTACATGCACGCCGATAAAATTACAGTTACGGGCAAACCAGACCATAGAATTGTAAAAGCGTTTTATAATGCCAAACTTTACAAATCGGATATTAGTGCTAAAGCAGATTCTATTCACGCCGACCAAAAAACAGGGCTCACACAATTAATCAATATTGGTCGTTTTTCTCCGGGCGATAAGTTTTCCACAAAACGTAAGCCTATTCTTTGGAACATAGAAAATCAAATGACGGGTGATACCATTCATTTAATTTCAAACCCAGAAACCGAAAAACTAGATTCGCTTCTTGTTTTTAACAATGCCTTCATTATAAGTAAAGACACCATCAGTGAAAACGGATATAACCAAATTAATGGTTTACGGTTAACAGGCTGGTTTAATGATGAAAACACATTGCGAAAAGTAGATATTGATAAAAACGCACAATCAATTTTTTATGCTAGAAATGAGCTGCAAGAACTTATAGGAATAGATAAAGCCAAATCTGGAAGCATCTCTATTTTATTCGATAATGGCGATATTGAAGAGTATAGCAGGTTTAATCAAATTGATGGAAAATTATATCCAGAATCTGAACTTCCAGAAAACGAAAAACGATTGAAAGGATTTGATTGGAGAGAAGAAGAACGCCCAATGGGTGTTGAAGATTTATTTAAAGATGACCCACCTTTGGATTTACCAATAATTAAAGGACTAGATGATTATATACCGCAAGAAGATTTCTTTGATGAAGAACTTCTAAAACGAATAGATAAGGCTGACGGTGAAGCTAAAACCAACAATAAGGAAGAACCAAAAGCGTCAAGAAATTTACCGCAACGCGTTAAAGACAAAAAAACACCTCTAAATACTAAAAACTTAAATATTGAGGAAAAAAAGAAACTTTTAGCCCCCAAAAACAGTTCTAAGGAATGACATCCGATTTCTTTAAATACCAAGCCCAAACAACACCGCATCCTCTAGCCATGGAAATTTCCCATGCAAAGGGAAGTTATATTTATGACACCACAAACAACCCCTATTTAGATTTTGTGGCAGGCGTTTCAGCTTGCCCTTTGGGGCATAACCATCCAAAAGTTATAAATGCCATTAAAGAACAGTTGGATAAGTATCTACATGTTATGGTATATGGAGAATATATTCAAAAATCAGCGGTAGAACTTACCAAACTATTGGCAGAAAACCTTCCACATCCGTTAGAAAAAACCTATTTAACCAATTCAGGCACCGAAGCCATTGAAGGGGCTTTAAAATTAGCTAAACGAGCAACAGGCAGAAGTGAAATTATTGCTGCAAACAAAGCATATCATGGGAGCACCATGGGTTCTCTAAGCATTATGGGTTATGAACAACGTAAACAAGCATTCAGGCCTTTACTACCAGATGTTAGATTTATTGAGTTCAATAATAAAAAAGATTTACATCAAATTACCAATAAAACAGCCTGTGTTATTTTGGAAACCATACAAGGTGGTGCTGGATTTATTGAGCCTAAAGATGATTATTTAGAAAAGGTTAGAAAACAATGCAACAACGTTGGAGCGCTTTTAATTTTAGATGAAATTCAACCAGGCATTGGCAGAACAGGAACACTTTTTGGTTTCGAGCACTATAATTGTATTCCAGATATTTTAGTAACAGGCAAAGGCTTGGGCGGCGGTATGCCAATTGGGGCTTTTACAGCATCTAGTGAATTAATGGATTTATTGAAAGATAACCCTAAACTTGGACACATCACAACATTTGGGGGGCATCCCGTTATTGCGGCTTCTGCCCTAGCCACTTTAAAAGAAATTACAGAAAGTAATTTAATGCAACAAGCATTACGGAAGGAACAACTATTTAGAAAACTTTTAGTTCATCCTTTAATAAAAGAAATTAGAGGTATTGGCTTAATGCTTGCCATTATCACGCCTTCTGAAACTATAACAAATACGCTAATTCTTAAATGTCAAGATCAGGGCTTAATACTATTTTGGTTGCTTTTTGAGCCTAAAGCAGTTAGAATTACACCGCCTTTAACCATTTCAAATGATGAAATAACCAAAGGTTGTGCTATTATCATTAGTGTTTTAGATAAAATACAGCAACAATAATAATCAATTAACCTTCTGAAAATCAAACAAAAACAACTCAAAACAGTTGTAAAACCTGCTACTGTTCATTACTTTGTTGAAAACATTTAAGCAAATAGCCTTAAAAAGAGGAATAGAAGCTTAAATTTATTCAAGAAGAAACCTGATAAATGTGCCTATGGAGTTTAGTCATAACGACAACAACTTGCCGCTTACTAAGTTTGAATCGATGTTAAAAACAAATCATGTTTTGTTCTTCGATTCGGAAGAATTTGAAAACATTATTCACCACTATCTAAATCAAGGAAAAATAGCACTAGCAAAAAAAGCTATAAAATTAGGTTTAGACCAACACCCCACCTCTATTGATCTACGCCTTTTTAAAGTGGAAGTTTATGTCTTTGAAGACAAGCTAACTGAAGCTGACACCTTATTAAACGACCTATATACTTTAGACCCAATGAATGAAGAATTATACATTCAAAAGGCTAATATCTTTTCTAAAAAAGATGAGCATCAAAAAGCAATAGATGTTCTTAAAAAAGCATTAAAGTTAACTGACGACGTTGTAGATTTATATTCATTAATAGGTATGGAATACTTGTTTCTTGACAAGTTTGAAGATGCTAAAACATATTTTATGAAGTGCTTAGAAGAAGAAGATTTAGAAGATTATTCTTCACTTTATAACATCATTTACTGTTTTGAGTATTTAAATCAAAACGAAGGTGCCATTGAGTATTTAAACATATTTTTAGACAAAAATCCGTATTGTGAAGTGGCATGGCACCAGTTAGGAAAGCAATACTTCGTATTAAAAAAATATAAAAAAGCTTTAACTGCTTATGATTTTGCTATAATTTCTGATGACACCTTTGTAGGTGCCTATCTAGAACGTGGCAAAGTTTTAGAAAAATTAAAACGCTACGAAGAGGCTATTGAAAATTATACCATAACACTTAAACTTGATGATCCAACATCATTTGCATTACTGCGAATTGGTGCGAGTTATGAAAAATTAAATAACGATGATTTAGCACTTCAATATTATGACAGAACTATACATGAAGACCCTTTGTTGGATAAAGGCTGGATTGCTATTACCAAATATTATAATAAAAAGAGAAACTATCAAAAAGCTTTATATTATATAAATAAGGCCATAAATATTGACACCGAAAATGTCATATACTGGAAACTGTATTCGCAAATTAACCAACGTTTAAAATTTTATGAAGAAGCAGAACGCGGATTCAAAAAA
>TARA_R110002049_G_scaffold34058_3_pt1 | contig 11918 bp, 6 predicted proteins | sample TARA_R110002049 | Tara Oceans TARA_R110002049 (sample SAMEA4396941) | marine metagenome | biome: Polar Biome; feature: [SRF] surface water layer (ENVO:00010504); material: water (ENVO:00002006), including particulate matter (ENVO:01000060) such as... | depth 5 m
AAATTATGTCGATTTACAAGACCACGCAATCGAAAAGAAAGCACGTATTATTCTGGAACATTTTGCAGCAGAAACTCAAAATAAAATTCAAGGGAAAGCAAGAGGGATGCTGGTTACTAAATCACGTTTGCACGCTGTAAGATTTAAGCGAAAGTTTGATGATATAATGCGTGAAATGAAGTTGCCATATGAAGCTTTAGTAGCTTTTTCAGGTACTGTAAAAGATGATGAAACTGGAGAGGAATACACCGAAAATAAAATGAATGATTTAGGTGGTAAAATATCAATAGTAGATGCATTAAAATTACCTAAATATAGATTATTAATCGTAGCAAATAAGTATCAAACAGGGTTCGATGAACCAATGATGCACACAATGTTTGTTGACAAAAAATTAGGAGGCACAAGCACAGTACAAACCTTATCGCGTTTAAATAGAAAAGCACGCGGAAAAGAAGCTACTATGGTGTTAGATTTTGTCAACGACCCAGAAGAAGTGCAAGCCGATTTTCAGCAGTATTACGGTAAAAACTTTATTCAGGAAGAAAACTTAACAGACCCTAATGCTATTTATGATAGCTTAAATCAGGTAGAAAGTTTTGAAGTGTATTATCCTCAAGAAGTAGAAGCTTTCGCCAATATATTCTTTAGTCCAAAAGATGACTTTGAAAAACTACAACCAATTTTAGAAGAGATAGCAGCTCGTTTTGTGGATAACTTGGAAGAGGAAGACCAAGCGGCCTTTAAAAGTGCAGCTAGTTCTTTTGTTAAATTGTATCGTTTTTTAAGCCAAATCATCACATTTACGGATGTAGAATTAGAAAAAGTATATGTGTTTTTAACAGCTTTAATAAAAAAGTTGCCTTATGCCAAAACGTCTTTACCATTAGATGTGGTAAACGATGTAGAGTTGGATAGCTATAAAATTCAACACAAATACACTACACAATTAAAATTAGAATCAGCAGACGGTGAACAAGAAGGAATGAAACCAAGTGGAACTATGGGTGGAAACGATGATGAATTAGATTTTTTAACTAAAATAATAAAGGTTTTAAATGAAACGTATGGTATTGAGTTAACCAATGAAGATAAGGTCGAGTTTAAAAAAATGAAAGAGAATATTTATTCTAATGCAGAGTTAATGTCTTTTTTCAATAAAGGGAACTCAAAGGATAATATCAAAGATAAGTTTAGCGAAGAAGTAGATTCAGAATTATTAAACTTCATTGATAAGAAGTTGGATTTTTACAATAAAATGACAGAAGATAAGATTAACACCTTATTCAAAACAATGTGGTTTAACGAATTATATGATGCTCGTGTTAGAGGCATTGGTAAATAAATTAAAAATTAAAGAATTAGTTATATGGAAGCTACGCAAGCACAACTTATAAGCCTTTTAGATGGTAAAAAACAGTTTACTATACCTATATACCAACGTACTTATTCGTGGCATCAAAAGCAATGCTATCAATTATTTGAGGATATTATTAAAGTAGGTAGCGACACATCAGAGTTAACCCATTTTATTGGCTCTATTGTATATTTTAAACCAGGTACTTCACCAGTAACAAGTGTACCAGAATTATTAGTAATTGATGGACAACAACGTTTAACAACAGTTACACTATTGTTATTAGCATTAACACATTTTTTAAAGGATAATGACGAGGTGTCTCTTGAGGATGAAACTTGGGAAGAAGTACAAGAAACCTATATTGTCAATAAACATCGTAAAGATGATTCTAAATACAAGTTACTGCTCACCAAAAAAGATAAAGACACATTAAAAAATCTAATAGATGAGGTTAAAAATGATGATACAGCTTCACAAAGGGTTTTAGATAATTATGCTTTTTTTAAGCAACAAATAACACCAAGCAACGTACAGCAATTATATCACGGTATCAAGAAATTACAAATAGTTGATGTGATATTAGAACGTGGTAAAGACGACCCACAACTCATATTTGAAAGTTTAAATTCAACAGGTGTAGATTTAACCCAAGCAGATTTAATACGCAACTATATCTTAATGGGGCAAACCATAGAAAAGCAGAATGACCTTTACTTAAAGTATTGGTATCCTATGGAAAAGAATTTTGGAGAGAAAATACATTTGTTAGCGTGGTTTATTAGAGATTACTTAACGATGCAAGACAATGCAATTCCCAAAATTGATGAAGTATATGAGAAGTATAAAAAGTTCATTAATAGTAAAAATTCATTTGCTTCAATAGATGATACCATTAAGAGTTTAAATCGTTATGGTGATTTTTATGTACGTATGGCTTTACATACAGAGAAAGACGCTCAATTATTATCAAAATTTAAAGAAATATCTAAACTTCGTATTGATACGTCCTATCCGTTATTATTAGCAATTTATGGTGATTTTGAGGATGAAGTAATTACAAAAGATGAATTTGTTAATATTCTGGATTTAGTGATTTCTTATGTATTTAGACGAGCAATATGTGGCATACCTACAAACAGTTTAAACAAAACATTTGCAACCTTTTATAAGCGTTTAAAAAGAGAAACTTATGTAGAATCATTTCAGGCGAATCTGATTTTATTAGATAGTTATAGAAGATTACCTAACGATATAGAATTTGAAAAAGCCTTAAAAGTTAAGGATGTATATAACTTCAGAACAAGAAATTATTTATTAGAGTCTTTAGAAAATCACAAACGTAAAGAGTTAGTTAATGCTGAAAATTATACAATTGAACATATTCTACCTCAAAATGAAAATGTACCATTAGCTTGGCAACAAGAGTTAGGAGAAAATTTTAAAGGGGTTAAAGCTAAATACCTGCATACATTAGGAAACTTAACACTAACAAGATATAATTCTGAATTATCTGATAAATCATTTTCAATTAAAATGGATTTAGAGGGTGGTTTTAAAATGAGTCCTTTATTCTTAAATGATTCAGTAAGAAATAAAACAGTTTGGAATGAAACAAGTATAGAAGCGAGAGCGAAAGTATTAGCCGAAAGAGCAGTTAAAGTTTGGAAAATACCTGTTTTATCTCAAGATACTTTAGACATATACCGTGAACCGGAAACAGTTAACGAGGAAAGCATTTACACTATTGATGATTATGAGTATTTAAATGGAGATATGCTAACGCTATACAAGATATTAGAAAAGAGAATATTGAATTTAGATTCAAGCGTAAGAGTAGAATTTAAAAAGCTATATATAGCGTTTAAAGCATCAACTAATTTTGTTGATATAGTGCCTCAAAAAAGAAGATTAAGATTATCACTTAATGCAGATTTTGATGAAATCAAAGATCCTGATAATCTATGTAAAGATGTATCTCGTTTAGGTCGTTGGGGTAATGGTGATGTAGAATTAGGTATTGATAATCAAACCAATTTAGATGCTGCTATGTCTTTAATTCAACAAGCTTTAGATTTACAATTAGAAAGTGAATAATATGGAATTAAGTTTTTCCAAAATAAATGGTACAAATGCAGATTTAGATTATGATACTTTAAAGGCATCTGTAATTGAAAAGTTAAGTGCAACTTGTAAAGAAGCTGAAGTAATTATCTTAAATAACTTCCCAGTTTCAGTATCGACACAAGCAAGTGTTGACTTTATTGTACTATTAAATATTCCTAAAAAAGAGAAAAGTTGGTATAGAGTAGAAACAGCTGATGATAGGCATTATGTCAAAAATCAAATCATTGCAGTATCAATTGTAAATGAATACTATAATTCAAATATTAAAGTAGATGGTGGTTTAGTAGAAATAGATGGTGCTTATGTAGATTTTGAGGATAATGCTAATAAAATTAAATGGGGTTTAACTAACTATTTAAGTAGCAATTGTGGTTTAGATAGAAAGTACATCACAGTCCATCCAATAACTTGGATAAAAAACTCGTCAAGTACTCATACCTCTAATAACATCCTTATAGACAAAGAATTTACTTATGATAACGTAGAAGAAGTAATTAAGTTAAATCATTATTTTAAATGGCCTGGTTATAAACAATGGTATGATAGTGATATACTGTTCGAGATTCAAATTAAGCAAATCTTTGAGCGCGCATCTAAAGACAGTATTGATGGTTATATAACTAAGAAAAAAATTGACAGAATCCAAAGTAAATTAGATGATGCTTCAATTAAGGCTTATGAAAGTATAGGAGAAAAATTAGTTGAGGTAAATGGAAAAGCAGGAACAGGAAAATCATCAGATATTTTAAAATGGATGTTACGTTTAAGTGTTGAAGGACGTAAAGGGGTGTTTTTAACTTACAATCACGTGTTAGTTTATGATATTTCCTCACAAATACAAAGTTTTACAAATCGATTATCACCAGACGACAGACAAGTAAAACAACCTACAACCACATATACAATTCACGGGTATTTTTATAGAGTTGCTAAAAAATTAGGAGTACTATTATTACTTACAGAAAAACGTATAAATGAATTAACAGCAACATTAGATTCAAGATGGGTACAAATCGAAGCATATTTTAATTCTGTTAGGAATACAGAAAATGGTATCAGTCTTGCAAAACTTTTAATGTTTGTTCAAAGCAAATGGAATATAGCTGAAGGTACAAAACGTGAAGCTATTTTATTTATTCAACATATAGAATCATTAAAGAGATTACCAAATCAAGATGAAACTGCAAAACTATTTAGAATCTATCGTAATGATAAAGTAGATAAGCTTGGCAATCTTGAAAGTTCAAATGTGTTTTTAAAAGATTATCATAAAGTTTTGGAACGCATTCTTCAAGCAGCTTCTAATTTAGATTCATTTTTAAGTGATTTAGATGTAGTAAGTAAATATGATTTATTAGAAAATGTAATGGCTTTACAACCGAATATTCTGGAAAAGGATGGTAGTGGTAAGATAAATTTAGAAAAGTTAAAAACACGTTATAAAAAGGGTTTAGGTGGTTTTAGAGCAGGTAGGATAGCATATATTGATGAAGCACAAGATTGTCATCCATTAGAGCGAGATATTCTTTATAGCATTTTTGGTAGTAATAATATTGTAATTGCTAATGGAGGTAAAGGACAATTAATTCGTTATTCTCAATTGTGTGATTGGCATATTTCACGAAGTCAAAAAATAGAACATCATAAATACCAAAAGCGTCGTAAGTCGTATAGGATGAAACCTGCTATTGCAGCACTTGCAAATCATATTGCAACTTGGTATGAAATTGACCTTGATATTGAACCTATAGATACAGAAGATCACGGTAGTGTATTAATTGATTTTTCAAAATCAAACGAAAAACATATTGAGTCAGTTAAGAAACTAAAAACTATTGGAGAAAGACAAGGGTGTACTAATTATGAATCATTATTGCTTTTAACATCTGCTGAAAGTAATAGTAAAAATGATTTTGCAATTGAAGAAGAAACTTCTGTATCAGTTAATGAATACGACAATATTGTCAAAGATGCTGGTAAAAATAAAAATGAATGGTCGCTTATTAGCGAAGCCCAATCTAAAATAGGAGATATATTTTTCTGGAATACAACAGGTAATGTAGATAAACGCAGTTTAAGTCCACCAGGATCTTTATCTGTTCGTTCAATCTATTATGAATCTTGTCGAGGTATAGAAGCTTGGTCAGTTATGTGTTTTAATTTGGATGAGTTTTTTGAACAGAAGACACTTGAAAAAGATGCAGATAATTATTTATTAGAATCTTTATTCGACCAACTAACACCAGATAAAAGACGAGCAATGTATGCAGCTACTTGGGTATTAATGGCTCTTACACGTAGTATGGAAAATTGCTACATACAGCTTCAAAATACTGAAAGTTCTATGTCTAAAGCAATTTTGAACTTTAAAGAAACATATCCAAACTATGTTTCAAGTTTAGGTTAATAAATCTCATACTATTTTTAATATGGAAAATACTAATAAAACGGAGAATGAATTATCAGTTAAAATTCAAAAAGGGATTGATTTTATCTATCCTACCTAGTCCATTCACTTAATCTTACTAATTATATAAAATTTAATCACGTATATTAGTAATGTCCCTGTGGTACATTTAACTTTTTATTCATGGTAGAGAAGAAAGTACTTACACGTAAAGAGTTATACAATTTAGCATGGTCCAAACCAATAACGGTATTAGCAAGAGAATTAAATTTTGATGCTTACATTTTGCGCAAGCTTTGTAAAAAGCATAGGATCCCCCTACCCAAATCTGGTTATTGGTCGAAACTCAAATACAATAAACCAGTGGTAAAACCTAAACTCCCTAAACAAGATGATAACCCAAAGATTATTTTAGAAAACACTAACCCTGTTTTATTTGAAGGTAATCATATACTTACCGAACTAGCAATGGTTAAAAAGGAATTAGCAAAAACAAAAGGACTACAACTCACAGTGCCTAGCAAATTCTCTAAACCACACAAGCTCACCCTAGCGACAAGTAATTTAAAGAATGATCTTATACACAGATATCAGAAAGGATATTGGCATATCAAAGCGGATGAAATTGATGTATTAAGTATCAGTGTTTCCAAAGGTCTATTTAAGCGCAGTTTAATATTTATGGACACGTTAATTAAGATACTAGAAAAACGCGGGCATGTAGTGATAGCGAACGATCACATCAAAGTATTAATTAGAGGACAATCCTATACAATTCGACTAATAGAGAAGAACAAAAGAGTTAAAAAAGAAAGTAATACGAGTTGGCAGCAATTTGACCTAGAACCAACAGGTATTTTATGTTTAAAACTAGATCGTTCTTATCCCATTAAAGAATGGTCTGACAGCAAAACAAAAACATTAGAAGATAAACTTCCAGATATAGTAGCTTGGTTAGAAATACGAGCAAAGAAAGATGAAGAGGAAGCAATAGCACGAGAAATTTGGCACAAAGAACAAGAGATTAAAGCTAGCCAAGAGAAAGAACTACGAAAGCAACGGGAGAACGAGCTAACTAATTTCGCCAAGCTTTTTGAGACCGCCACACGATGGCATAAAACACAATACCTAAGAAACTATATTAAAGAATTTGAAGAATTTGCAGTAAAAACAAATACCCTAGATCCAGACAAAAAAGAATGGATAAATTGGGCCAAGGAAAAAGCAGATTGGTATGATCCATTTATTGAAAAAAATGACGAACTTTTAATTGGTATTGATAGAGATTCCTTGAAATTGAATTTTTAAAGTAACTTTACTGAGTAACTATTCTTAATTTTCACTATCACTCTATATTATTTTCGGGATAAATACTGTAAATACCTACATTTTAAGAGTTGTACAATATTTAACAAATGCCAATAATAATCCCAAACAAACATACAAGTCCAGTATTCTATCCACAACAGAATTATCAAGTAATTAAATATATGGACTTAACAAAGTTCGTGTCATTGCTTCAAAGAAAGTCTTTATTCTTCTGCCGATTAGATAAACTAGAAGACCATTTTGAAGGCACAACAGCAAAATCAAACTGGCAACACAGATATGATTTATGTGCTACCCAACATTTTCGCAGTCCAAAATTTAAAAAATTAACCAAAGAAGAAATACTCAAAAATGTAGAAGACCATTTTGAAGCTGAAAGCAAGATGAAAGCTTTAAAGACAATTTGTTGTTGGAATATTAGCAACTCGGAATCAGCAGCTTTATGGAAAATATATTCTGATTTTAATCAAGGGATAATGATAATCTCAAAAGTAACTTCAATCATTGAAGCCTTTAAAGGAACTATAGAAGACATAGACTTGAGTGAGGTAAAATATATTAACTATAGTTCTGATAAGATGCCTGATGGGAATATGATGTATCCAGTAATACATAAACATAAAGCTTATTCCTATGAAAAAGAGTTAAGACTTATACATACCGTTGACTTTGGAAATGGTTTATTATATGATTGGAAAAAAGAGGAAATTGAACAAGGAAAATATCTAAATGTAGATTTGGACAAATTAATTGACGAAATAATTTTAAGTCCTTATTCACCAAATTGGTATGTGGATTTAATTAAGAACCTATGTGAAACATACAGATTGAAAAAAACTATAATGAAATCGGAATTATCAAAAGAATAAAAAAGGTTGCACAACAACTGCTAATAATTCATTGGGGCTGAAATAATAACTTGTAAAATAATGCTATATTTAAAATTAAAACTAATCTGACTGGATTTCGATACATAGCTTGCCATTGCTCCGAAACTCACGCACAGCGAAAAAACAGGCTGCGCTTCCCCTCGCCAAAGGCGAGTTTATCACGCGCCAAAGCAAAGCTACCAAACCCCACCGAAATCATAACGGGAAACGTTAAATGTAATGCAAAAAAGAAAATGTATGTTCAAAAAAGACGATGAAAAATATTTAATACACCAACTTAGTAATAATCAAGTTGTTTTATTTTTAGGCTCTGGTTTTTCTTTGGACGCCAAGAATTTAAAGAATGAGACATTTCCGACTGGCTGGCATCTTGGAAAAAAAATTTGGGAGTTTTTAGACATTGAAGGCGATTATGATAATACCAGCTTGCCAGAAATGTATCAAGCTTTCCTACAAGCAGGAATTAAAAAAAATAAAAAAATTGATTTCTTAGAAACAAATTTACTTAGTTCTGATATTCCTTCGTCTTATAAAAGTATTACATCACCTTATTGGTTTAAGATTTATACTACAAATATTGATGATATCGTGACTAAATCATATCGAAAAGAGAATAAAAGTATTGAAGAACTACAATATCCATTTGACCAGTATTCTGAAAGAGACCAATCATTAGAAAAAACTCAAGTCATTTATCTTCACGGAAAACTACCTTGCAATCCTGATGAAGTTATATTTTCCCCACAGCAATACGCTAAAGCACAGCTCACCCACGAACCACTTTATGGGCAATTCGTTTATGATTATTCTACACTACCAACAATTTTTATTGGGACTGAATTAAATGAGCCACTTTTTGAAAGATATATTGTAGCTCGAGATGCTAGATTTGGATTGAAAGAACGACGACCAAAATCGTTCTTAATCACACCTAAATTATCCCCTATAAAAATCTCAAACTTAAAAACTAATTACAATGTCCACCACATTCAAGGAACAACAAATGATTTTTTAAATTGGTTGAGTAATGTAGAGAGTAAATTGCCGAAAAAAGAAGAAATTTTGAAAACCACATTTCCAAATTTACTTCACATTTTTGAATATGCAGAAATCGCCAATATATCTAGAAAATCAATTATTCAATTTGCTAAATGTTTTAATCGAGTTCCTAAAGAATCAAAACCAATAAAAGAAAGGTCAGGTTTTTTATCTGGCACTTCACCTAGATGGAATGATATCCTTTTAGACCTTGATGTTCCTAGAACTATATCGCAGGAAATAGTTAAATCCGCCGAAAAATTCCTATCATCTATAGATAAAAAAGAAAGGACAAAAATAATTAGCGTGATAGGTTATGCTGGTTCCGGTAAATCTACAATATTGAAAAGATTGGGTGTGTCAATTTCCCAAAAAGGTAGGACAGCTTTCTTTTCTTATTCCGATTTCATACCTAAAAAAGACGAAGTAGTCGATGTATTGTCAGCTATTAATGAGAGAGCAGTTTTAATTTTTGATAATTCGAAAAATGCGCTATCTCAACTTCCAAAACTAATCGCTTCTCTTAATAATGAACTAGAATTTCCGCCTCTAATAATTTTAGGAATTAGAACTAATTATACTGACTTACTTGACCAATATATAAATCCATCCGTATCAGATAATAAAAAATTTACTATTCCAAATTTGGATGATGATGAAATTGATTTCATTATTCAAAAATTAGAAGATAATAATTTGCTTGGCAAACTAAGTGGAATGACAAGCTATCAAAGAATAAGAGAATTTAAAAATCGTGCTCATCGACAAATTTTAATTGCGATGAAAGAAGCTACAAATGGGAATTCCTTTAATGAAATTATAAAGGACGAATTTGAATCACTTAAACCTTATGAAGCAAAGATTCTAGCTCTTTGTGTAGCATTAAATACCGAATTAGGTTTTACAAATAGTAAGCAAGATTTTGTTGGATTTTCAAAATCACCTCAAAATGAAGCTTTGGGTTATCTTGAAACCGTTTTACAAGGAACAATAATCGGAGTAGGCAGTACTAATAGTAGATTTATGCTTCGTCATAAAATAATGGCGGACTATATAATAAAATATTGTGTCAATCCGAATATGTTGAAAGAGGCCTATATTCGAGTGTTATCAGTTTTAGCACCTGAATTAATAGAATCTAGAGGTCCTTCTAGAATATTTAATCTGTACAAAGCTTTAATTAACCATACTCTATTATACCGTCGTTTTAAAAATGAGATTGATTCAGCAAGAGAGGTCTATGATTCAATAACAGATTATTTCAAAAACGACTATCACTTTTGGCTACAGTATGGCTCTTTAGAAGTTGAGGGAAAAGGTGGAGATTTGTTATTAGCAGAAAATTATATTGCCCAAGCTGAATCTCTTTCACCAAATTCAAGCTATGTTAAGACAGCGAAATGCAATCTACTATACAGACAAGCGTATGCATCAAATATAGAATCAAAAGCAATAGAATATAAAAATCAAGCAGATGAAGTAGCTCAATCCTTGATTCTTGAAATCGGAAAAGAAGAACAAATAGCGTTTCATATATATTGTAGTGGTCGTTATAGATTTATATCTAAATGGATAATTGATAAACAGGATAAAAAGAAAGCATTAGACGATTTGAAAAGTACAATTAGGACAGGATTAACATTCCACCCATTTAGTAAAAGACTTCAGCTAATTTCTGATGCAATTGATAGAGCTTATTTACAGCTAGGTTTACAAAAAGAATTAGAAGATCCAGAATTACCTAATTTTCTCTGAAAAGCACTATGAACATAAAAAGACAATTTTTATATGACCCTGTCATAGAAGTTTCAGCTTCGCAAATCGGAATTAGCAAGTGGAATTGGATATCTACTAATTCAGGTGATGAAGAAGTTGCAAAGGAAATTATGAAAGTCAATCGTTTTGACGTTTTACCGATAGAGGACGAACATGGAAATGTGAACGCTTACTTCTCTACACAGGAATGGAATATTTACGGCAGTCTAAACAAAAATAAGATAAAAGACACTCAAACTATTTATTACAGGTTGAGTTTAAAAGACCTTATAAAGAAATTCAAAAATGATGATAGACATTATTACTTTTTAACTGACTATGAGCAAATATTAGGTTTGGTTTCCTATGTCAACCTTAACTGTCAGTTAGTTTATAATTATCTTTTTTTCGTTATCGCTGATATTGAAAGAAGTGTGTCTGAAATTCTAAAAAAACATGTTTCGCAGGACAAAATTTTAATTGAATTCGAGAATGCTACCGATAATCATTTACAAGATTTATCAAAGACATTTAAAGAAAATATTGAGACAAATAATGATAGTGATATTTTCCAACATATGTATTTACAAACAGTTGGGATTACACTCAAAAAATTTATATCGGATTTACCAACTGAATATAAAAAGCTGAACAAATACTCTTCCAAATTTAGCACTCAAGGAGTTTATAATTTAGTTCGTCAAAAAGTAATGCACCCTGTGAGACCTATTTTATCAGATAAAAAATCAATAATACAAATAGATGAACTTCTAACTGACTATGTAGAAATAAAAAATATAACTGAGAGCACCACACACTAAAATGTATATAATTCATTTCGGTAGTGGGTTTAAGAGAATTGTTTTTCCTACAAAAGCTTTACTCTGGTTAAAGCACTTTTACCATTTGTTTGTACCTAATTTGTACCTCCTACTCTACTAGGCACTATGAATTATAGATAAAAAGATTCTGTATTGGAAAATAATTTTCCCATATGTTGCACGTGTCAAATAAT
>TARA_R110002049_G_scaffold97782_1_pt1 | contig 11898 bp, 8 predicted proteins | sample TARA_R110002049 | Tara Oceans TARA_R110002049 (sample SAMEA4396941) | marine metagenome | biome: Polar Biome; feature: [SRF] surface water layer (ENVO:00010504); material: water (ENVO:00002006), including particulate matter (ENVO:01000060) such as... | depth 5 m
AACCCTAATTAGTGTTATTCGTGGCTAAAACCAATAATATAAACGTACTAATAAACTAGGGCTAAAGCAACATGCACTAAAGGAGGCAGAGCCATCGGGGAATTATTTAGATTAAACGAAGGCTGAACTAATTTTTGCGATATACTGAAAAAAAATGTTAAAATTTAAATAACGAACAATAATAAACACTATTGTACGTTTAACAATTATACTATCTAACAATAACGAAAAAATAATTATTTAGAGTTAGTCGCCTTCACAAATTTAAATTCGTAATAAAAGATACGTATGCTAAAAACTCGAAATATAATTTCGAGTTTTTATTTTAGACTGTTAAAAATAGTTAAATATTACATGCAAATGCAATATTATAAGTTTTTATACGTCTAAGTAAATAAGATTCTTCACATTATTAGAAATAGTGTTAGTTGAAGTTGATTAATAGCTAGAAAAACCCGAAACCATAAGTTTCGGGTTTTTTGTTTTATAAAGAAACCTATTTCAAGAATTTTTTTACCATTTAATTATGGCACTAGCCCAAGTAAAACCACTCCCAAAAGCTGCCAATACTACATTGTCGCCTTCTTTTATTTTCCCTGCTTCCCAAGCCTCGGTTAATGCAATTATAACAGAAGCTGCCGTAGTATTTCCGTACTTCATAATATTGTTAAATACTTTACCATCACTTAAACCAAACTTCTTTTGAATAAATTGAGCAATACGTAAGTTGGCCTGGTGTGGGATTAACATATCAATATCTTCTTTTTTTAATCCATTCTTTGCTAAGCCTTCTAAAATAACTTCACTAAAACGCACAACAGCATGTTTGAACACAAAAGTACCATCCATATATGGGAAATAGGATATGTCTTCCTCTTCGGATTCTAAAATTTCTGGCACCCAATGCGCTATACTTGGTGAAGCAACTATTAGCTTATCTGCATATTTCCCTTCACTATGTAAATGTGTAGACAAAATCCCTTTTGTATTATCTTCTTCTCTCGATAGTACACAAGCCCCAGCGCCATCACCAAAAATAACAGTTACACCTCTTCCGCGTGTGGTTTTATCAAGTCCATTACTATGGTATTCGGCACCAATAACCAAAATATTTTTATACATGCCTGTTTTAATAAACTGGTCGGCAACCGATATGGCATACACAAAACCTGAGCATTGATTTCTAACATCTAAGGCGCCAATGGTATTCATGTTCAGCATATCTTGAACCTGCACCCCACATCCTGGAAAATAATAATCAGGGCTTAAGGTTGCAAAAACAATAAAATCTATATCATCTTTTGTAAGTCCTGATCGTTCTATGGCAATTCTAGCTGCTTTAGCACCCATAACCGCCGAGGTATCCTCAGTACCTTCTTTTATCCATCTGCGCTCCTTTATACCAGTGCGTTCTTGGATCCATTCATCAGTGGTATCCATCATTTTAGATAAATCATCATTCGTTACCACATTATCAGGAAGATACTTCCCTAAGCCTATTATTTTTGAATTATACATAGTTCCTATTAATTAGAGTAACTAAAGTACAAAATTAAATTTTCTAATTTCAATCAACTTTATCAAATTCCAAAAGGGTTGCGTTATCCTTGGAATATGGAATTTGTTTTTTGGAATTTACTTTTACCACAGAAAAAGTCGTGTCAGTTTGTCACATTATACGAATTGGCATTTTTATTGACTTCCTGTACAAAGTAAGTTTAAACTAAAATTAATCAGATTCCCTCCTTTGAAGGAATGACAAATAAATTATTTATTATGACAAAAGGAAATATTAATGTATCGGTAGAGAATATCTTTCCGCTTATTAAAAAATTCTTATACAGCGACCACGAAATCTTTTTACGTGAGCTAATTAGTAATGCAACAGATGCCACATTAAAACTAAAACACCTGACTAATGTTGGAGATGCTAAAGTGGAATATGGCAACCCACAGATTGAAGTTAAAGTAGATAAAAAAGGTAAAAAACTTCATATTATAGATCAAGGTTTAGGTATGACAGCCGAGGAGGTTGAAAAATACATCAACCAAATAGCTTTTTCTGGAGCCGAAGAGTTTTTAGATAAATATAAAGATGCTGGCAAAGACTCTGGTATTATTGGGCATTTTGGTCTTGGTTTTTATTCAGCTTTTATGGTTGCAAAAAAAGTAGAAATCATTACCAAATCCTATAAAGACGAGCCTGCTGCACATTGGACCTGCGATGGTTCTCCTGAGTTTTCATTAGAAGCGTCAGATAAAACCGAAAGAGGCACAGAAATCATTCTTCATATCGCTGAAGATTCGACTGAATTTTTAGAAGAATCCAGAATACGTGAGTTGTTAAATAAATACAATAAGTTTATGCCTATTCCTATTAAATTTGGAACTAAGGAAATAAACGACCCAGAACACGAACCAAAAACAACGAAAGATAAAGACGGCAAAGAAACTACTGAACCTCACCGCAAAATAACAGTTGATGATATTATCAACAACCCAAATCCAGCATGGACAAAACAACCTGCCGATTTAAAAGATGAAGATTATAGCAATTTTTATAGAGAATTGTACCCAATGCAATTTGAAGAGCCCTTGTTCAATATTCATTTAAATGTTGATTATCCTTTTAATTTAACTGGTATTTTGTATTTCCCAAAAATGTCGAATAGTGACATGAATATGCAAAAAGACAAGATTCAGTTATACCAAAATCAGGTTTTTGTAACTGATAATGTAGAAGGTATTGTGCCAGAATTTTTAACCATGCTTCGTGGCGTTATCGATTCGCCGGATATTCCTTTAAACGTATCGCGTTCGTATTTACAAGCGGACGGTGCGGTAAAAAAGATTTCATCGTACATTACCAGAAAAGTTGCCGATAAATTAAAATCGTTATTCAATAATAACCGTGAAGATTTTGAAGCCAAATGGAACGACATTAAAATCGTGATTGAATACGGTATGCTTTCTGAAGAAAAATTCTTTGAAAAAGCTGATGCGTTTGCATTATACCCTACGGTTGATGGCAGCTATTATACTTACGAAGAATTATTCAATAAAATAAAAGCAAATCAAACCGATAAGGATGATAAATTAGTGGTTCTTTATACTTCAGATAAAGATGCGCAACACAGTTACATTGAGTCTGCAAAAGCCAAAGGTTACGAGGTTTTATTATTAGATTCTCCAATTGTATCGCACTTAATTCAAAAATTAGAGAGCACTAAAGAAAATGTTACGTTTGCTCGTGTTGATGGCGACCATATTGATAATTTAATTAAGAAGGATGAAACAACCATTTCTAAATTAGATGAAGACCAAAAGAAAGCTTTAGATGAGTTGTTGAAAGAAGTGATTCCTTCCGAGAAATTCATGGTTCAATTGGAAGCTATGGATAGCAATGCATCGCCATTTATAATTACGCAACCCGAGTTTATGCGCCGCATGAAAGAAATGCAAGCTACTGGTGGCGGTGGCGGTATGAATATGTTTGGCAGTATGCCAGAAATGTTCAATCTTGTTGTAAATACAAACTCTGAATTGGTTGGTGAAATTTTAAACACAAAAACCAAAAAGAAACAAGAACGTTTAATTACCCAAAGTTTAGATTTAGCACGACTTTCTCAAGGCTTACTTAAAGGTGAAGAATTAACAAACTTTATCAAACGTAGTTATGAGATGATAAAATAGATTGCTTTGTCATGCTGAACTTGTTTCAGTACCTCATTAAAACTTTTTTTCGCTTCCGCGGAAATCTTACAAACTTAAAACCACTTTGTGAAAGCAAGGTGGTTTTTACTTTTTAAAACAACTTGACTTTGTGAAAAATTTCAACTAATTTCGTTTAACGTCGGGTATAAACAATATCAATACAATTTATATCCATAAAGAATATTAAACGAACCTCCCAAATCAACCTTTAAAAAAATTTCAAACTTAAAAAAACAACCCCTGACACTTTACGACACAAACACAAATATCTTTGCATGTAAGTTTAACAAATAAATCAAATTTAAGAAATGAAACATGCAATTAACTGGTTCGAAATTCCAGTAAAAAATTATGAAAGAGCTAAACAATTTTACTCAACAGTGATGGATTCAGAAATCACAGATCATCACATGCCTGAACAAAACATGAAATATGGTATGTTTTCTTATGATAACGACAACAAAGGTGTTGGTGGAGGTCTTATTGAAGCCGAAGGACAAAACCCAACTTCTGGTGGTTGTACGCTTTATCTAAATGGTGGTGAAGATTTAAGTATTTCATTAGCAAAAGTAGAACCTTCTGGAGGTAAAATAATTATGCCAAAAACGGATATTGGAGAAAACGGATTTATGGCTCAGTTTATAGATACTGAAGGCAACCGTATTGCATTGCACTCTTTTATGTGATAATTTCAATCAAAAAACGAGATAGTGAATTGTAAAACGGTTCACTATCTTTGTTAATATGTCGCAATTACCAAGACTTATATCTATACTTACCCTGTTAAAATCGAAACGGCTCTTAACAGCAACCGAACTTTCTAAAAAATACGATGTTAGCATTAGAACCATTTACAGAGACATTAGAAAATTGGAAGAAGCTGGTGTACCAGTTACTACAATTGAAGGTCGCGGGTATAGTTTGATGGATCATTATACCGTTGCTCCAGTTCAATTTACCGAAAAGGAAGCCAATGCATTAATTACGGCACAGCATATTGCAAATCAATCTAAAGACGTTTCTTTTGTAACAGATTTTAATGAGGCTCTTACCAAAATAAAATCGGTTTTTAAAAGCTCCATTCAGCAGAAAAGTGAATTATTAAGCAATAAAATTCACGTTTTCAATTGGTCATACGAAGAGTTTTCCAGTGATGCCTTATCAGAAATACAACTCGCTATTACTAATTTTAATTTCATTGAAATTATTTATCAAAAGGCTAATGACCTAAACATCTCGTTCAGAAAAATAGAACCTTATGCACTCTATTCAACCAATCATAAATGGATATTAATTGCTTGGTGCCATTTACGAAATGCCTATCGCGCTTTTAGAATTGATAGAATACAACACTTTAAAATTTTAAAAGAAACCTTTGAATACCGAAAATTTAATCTACAAAACTATTTTCGAGATTGCCCTTATAATGAAAATTAAAATTTAATCTCAAAAAAAAGTATCTATTAAAATTTTAATAGACACTTTTTCGTAAAACTATTTCATCATAACAAAAATGGGGCTGTCTGAAAAATTAGATTTAAGCCTAAACGTCATATTGAGCATTAACGGGAAACAAAATATTTTGTTTTGAAGGTACAAAGCATAGCTTTTAAGAAATACTTTGATTTTCAGAATATTAAAACTTCGACTTACTTCGTAAGCTACCTTCAGTCAAAATATATTTTGCCCTCGTTAATGCTCAGTTTGATGGGCACTAATCACTTTTCAGACAGCCTCTTTTTTGAAAATCTAATTATTGTCTTTGGGCTTAAACACAATTTCATATGACTTACCTCCAGTCATCACTTCTTTTGCTATAAATTGAAGCTCTTTATTGGTCATGTTGTTCACAATATCTTCAAAGTTTTTAGAATCGTTCATATTATAGCCATATCTAAAAAAAGTTTGAAGCAATCGCATATCATAGGCGTTTTTGTCTTTTGATTGCTGACGTTCTTTAATAAAGTTAGTTTTAGTTTTATTTAAATCGTCTTCGTTAATATCGCCGTTAGCCATTTTTTGAAGCTCGTCCTGAACTATGTCAACTAATTTTTCGGCTAAATCTGGGTTACAATCAAAACTTACCGAAACATACGCTTGAGATTTTGGTTCTCTGGAAAAGCTTGCGCTAGCTCTTGGACTATAGGCACCACCTTCAGATTCTCTAACGGTTTCTGTAATGCGCAATTGTAAAACATCTCCTAGTGCATCTGTATAAATAGCATTTTTAATTGAATATGGCATGCCCTTTTTGTAGGCAATATATACACTTGCATTTGGATCTTCCATAGTTAAATAAATATCTTCATCAATGTTATTTGAAACCCATTCTGCCCCGTTATCTTTAAATGATTCTTTGGTCATTTTAGTGGGTATGCTCGCCACATAGGTTTCTAATAGTGGTTTTAATTGGTCTTCACTTACATCTCCAACTATAAAAAACTCAAAATCTGAAGCATCTCCAAAGCGCTCTTTATAAATAGCCTTGATTTTATCAAAAGAGATTTTAGAAGCATATTCTTCATTAAATATAGGCTCTTTAGGGTTATTTTTTCCATACAAAGCAACCGTAAGACTATCTCTCATTTTTTCTCCAATATCCTTACTTCTTCTTACAATGTAATTGTCAATGTTACTTCCTAAAACTTTAAAAGCTTCTTCATCAAAACGCGGTTTTACAAAATATACATGCAACATTTGCAACATCGTTTCAACATCTTTTGTGTTTGAAGACCCAAAGAAACGCTCATTGATTTCACCTAAACCAATTCTAACATTAGCTGTTTTTCCTGCTAAAATCTTTTTTAAATCGGTAGATGAAAAATTACCTAATCCGGACATTTGTATTAAATTACCCAATAGACTGGCAGATGGCAAATAATCATCGCTTAAAAGGGATGTTCCTCCATAACTTACCGCATTTAAAGATACTTTGTCCTTTTCTTTATCAACAAATTTATAATGAACTTTTATACCATTGCTTAAAACAAATGTAGTGGACCCTAAATCTGAATTTGTTTCAGTTTTTAAAATAGCGCCTTCCTTAATATTGATATCTGACACTAATGTTTTTCCTTTTAAGTCTTCAGAATAAGGTTCAATTGTTGGGTTATTTTCAACAGTAGTAATAATTTGTTTGGCTTGATCTTCTGTTAAATTATCTTGTCCTTCCACACCGGTAACATTTAAAAATCTGTTCTCTTGAGTATATAACCTTTTGATAGTTTCGTTAAGTGCCTCTTTTGTAATGCCATCAAAAAGTTGTTTTGCTATGCCATATTCTTTTTCTATATCTGTAATGGTTTTGTTTTCCAGGAAATTAGTTTGAATAGAACGCACAATTCTTCCGTGGCTTACATCATTCTTTTTGGCTATTTGGTTTTCATAAGAACTTTTTAATTGCGCAATCGTTCTGTCTATTTCAGACTGAATATATCCAAATTTTACAGCCCTAACCAATTCGGTTAACACCTGAGCAAAAGCTTCTTTTTGTTGGTTTGGTTTAGGAGCAATTCTCATGCTTAATGCATTTGATGTTCTAGACATGCCCCTGTAGCCCACAAATGCGCCTAAAAAACTAGCATCTGGCTTTTGGGCTTGTTCTGAAATTCTGGCAGACAGCATTGAGGTAGCCATAGATTCTAATAAGGACCGTTTTAAATCGGCCACCGTTTCTGTGTCCAAAGATTTTTTATGACGAATACCAAAGCTAATATTTGCTGTAGAAACTTCAGGATCCATACCCAAGCTATAAAGCATGTCTTTGTTATCTGGAATATCAACAATAAAGCGTTCTCTTGGGTTCTCAACGGCTGGAATTTTTGAGAATTTCTCTATAATTTTTTGTTCTATCTCATCAACATTAACATCGCCTATAATGGCAATGGCCTGTAAATCTGTTCTGTACCAATCGTGATAAAAATCCCTTAAGGCTTTATAATCAAAGCCTTCTACCACAGACATTAATCCTATAGGCAATCTATCTGCATATTTTGAATGATTAAACCTAACTGGTAATGAGGTTTGAAACAAACGCATTTGCCCATTTTGGCGTGTGCGCCATTCTTCCTTTATAACGCCACGCTCAGCATCAATTTCTTCATCTGTTAACAACAAATAATTGGACCAATCATTTAAAATCGTTAAACAGGTATCAACTAAACCATCTTTAGTAGGGATATTGTTCAAGTTATACACCGTTTCATCAAATGAGGTATATGCATTGATATCTTTGCCAAAAACGGCACCATGTTTTTGGAGCGTATTTAAAATGCCTTTACCTGGAAAACTTTGCGTTCCGTTAAATGCCATATGCTCTAAAAAGTGGGCCAAACCTTGTTGGTCATCATTCTCTAAAACAGACCCTACATTTTGAATAATATAATAACTTGCCGCATCCTTTACCACGTCTGCACTTTTAATATAATAAGTCATTCCATTGGGCAGAACTCCTTTTTTTATAGACTGGTCAACAGGTAGCGGTTTGTTTAAATCTAAAGATTGGGCAAAGCCATTAAAATTGATAGCAAGACAAAAAGTAACTGCAAGCAGTAAAATACGTTTCATAAGGTAATTTTTTTTAAAATTGTTGTAAGAAAATGAATCTTATCCAAACAAATTTAACTTTTTAAACTTATTATTATGTTAAAATTATGTAAATAAAAAAAGTGGATTTGACCTTTTTGTGATGTTAAAAATTCTATGGATTTTCATCTGGTTAAGTTTCTTTTGCTAAATTAGTTCCTCAATAAAAAGATAGTACAGAAAATAATCACTGTAAACCAACTATGCAAATAACTTCTACCAACATAGCAAAACCAACTACCATTATTTGGAATGGTAAAAAAGTAACCACAGGGATATGCAAAACACCAACTACACAGCCCATCTATTTAGGAAAACATGGTGTAAAGGACGATGAGGTAACCGATAGAAAACACCATGGCGGTGCGTTTAAGGCCTGTTATTTATTTTCTAAAATCATTACAGTTATTGGAAAAACCTATATCCACATTTAGATTGGAATTGGGGTATGTTTGGTGAAAACCTAACTGTTAGTGGTTTAGATGAAACCCAAATTTATATTGGAAATATTTATAAAGTTGGCAAGGCTTTAATACAAATTACCCAACCCCGAGAACCTTGTTTTAAATTTGGCGTGAAATTTGGATCGCAACTGGCTTTAAAACAATTTATTGAACATGGTTTTCCTGGAACTTATATTCGTATTTTAGAAGAGGGGTTTGTGAAAACCGGAGACAGGTTCCAATTAGTTAAACAAGCTAAAAATAGCATAACAACACATCAATTTTTTAATTGATTGTATTCAAAAGAAAAAGATAAAAATTTAATTGGGCTAATTTTAAATAACGATGCTTTACCTAAAAGAAAAAGAGACAAACTAACAGGGCAAACGCATTAAAAAATTTCTTGAAGCCGACTACCCCCGAGGCAAGCCATAGGGGGTATTTCGCCGTTCCGAAAGCTTTCGGGATTATATTTTGCCCCACCCGGAATTGCGAAAAGGCAATTCCGACCTCCCCCAAGGGGAGGTAAATTCATAAACCCCGCAGAGCCATCGGGGAATTATTTAGATTAAAGGTTTTTTAGAGTCCCTTCCTGGTAAAAAATAAGCGTACATCAGAGTTTTACAACAAACCAATTATCTTTTTATATCTTATAAATTCCTAATGTAAGTTTAAATTGACTAGAGTTTTATCAATGTTTTTGTTTAATTTATTCCTTAATGATTTCATATCAACACCCACTTTATCTTCGATGACCCTAGTATAGACCAGTATTGTTGACAATTTAGAATGCCCCAATAATTTTGAAACGGTCTCTATGGGCACACCATTCGGGAGGGGCGGTGGTTGCAAAGGTATGCCGTACAGAACGAAAGCTTATGTTCTTATTTATTTCAAGCAATGCAGTATAAAATAGACATTTGTTTTTTTGGTTGCTTTAAACAGGCAGTAATTTTGCGTTGTTCTCTGCATCATTATAATACTTTTTGATGATGCCCAATGCTTTGTCCAATAATGGTATTTAATTGGTCGCTCTGTTTTCTCCCATTGTGCCTTCAGTTTTTTTTGGGAACTGAAGACATACCGAATCAAGTCGGCACAGGCTCTTCCCTTAAAAAAGGGAAGGCCTTCTTGCCCGGGATATTAATTCTCCACCTTTTAAAGGCCAAGTGGATTCAATTCCAACACCTTGAAATTGAAGACGAGATGGTTATAAATTTAAAACCATGTAACAAACATAAATCTAAAACGCCCAACAGCTTTGAAGTTCTGGGTTGCGTTAGGGATTGAGGTATTGTTGAAGCTCTTTTTGTGTTGTTGCACCTATGCAACACAAAAAAGCGACTACCGAAAGCCCGACCCTTGGGTAACGCCCAAAATGGCTTACTTAAACTTATATTCTGAAAGCCCTTTGGTGAATGCCTCAGGATTTTCGGCTAAGTGATAACGTGGGTCGTCAATATCTTCAACGATGACTTCTCTAAACTTAGGATTTGATTTGTAGAGCAATATTTTACAATCTTCGCTTAAATGTTTCAACTTAATTTGTTTGCCTGCTTCTTCGTATTTATTGACCAAATTAAAAATAGCTTCTAAAGCAGAATGATCGCTGATACGGGATTCAACAAAATCAATTTCTACTTTTTCAGGATCGTTCTTCACATCAAACTTGTCATTAAAAGCAAGTATAGACCCGAAGAATAATGGCCCCCATATTTCATAAACTTTAGTGCCGTCTTCACGCATACGCTTACGTGCACGAATGCGTTTTGCATTTTCCCAAGAGAACACCAAAGCACTAATAATGACACCCGCAATTACGGCAATAGCCAAATCGAAAATAACGGTTAAGGCAGATACGGTAACCAAGACAATAACATCGCTAACGGGGATTTTATTTAAAATCCTGAAACTACTCCAAGCAAACGTGCCAATGACTACCATAAACATGACGCCAACTAAGGCCGCGATAGGTACTTGCTCGATTAAACCAGATGCAAACAGAATAAATACTAATAATAAAACGGCAGCAACAATGCCCGAGAGTCTTCCTCTACCACCACCTTTAATATTAATTAATGATTGCCCAATCATGGCGCAACCGCCCATACCTCCAAAAAAGCCGGTAATTATATTGGCGCCTCCTTGCGCCAAACATTCTCTATTTGTATTGCCTCTAGTTTCGGTTAATTCGTCTATTAAATTAAGCGTCATTAACGATTCTATTAGACCAATGGCTGCAAGTATTAAAGCATAAGGACCAATAAACTTAAGCGTTTGCCAATTAAAAGGGACTTTACTGAATATATCGGTTTGAAACTGTGGCAAGCCTCCTTTTAAACCTTCACCACCACCATCACGAATAAAACTACCAACTGTGGCTACGTCTAAATTTCCAAAAATAACAATGGCAGAAACCGCTAAAATAGCTACTAAAGCTTCGGGTAATTTTTTTGTTAGTTTAGGCAAACCGAACATAATTCCCATAGTTAATGCTACTAAACCAAGCATTGTCCAAAGTTGAGTACCGGTAAAATAGTCACCCGACGCATCTTTAAACATGCCTAATTGCGAAAGGAATATAACAATGGCCAATCCATTAACGAAACCCATCATTACGGGGTGTGGAATCAATCGTACAAATTTTCCAAGTTTAAACACACCTGCGAGCATTTGTATTATTCCCATTAAAATAACGGTAGCAAACAAGTAGTAAAGTCCTAATTGCTCACCTTCAGCACCAAAGGCGTTCCCTTCGGCTACCAAACTTACCATAACCACGGCCAAAGCACCAGTTGCGCCACTAATCATGCCTGGGCGACCTCCAAAAATTGAAGTAATTAAACCAACCATGAATGCTGCATACAAACCAACTAAGGGATCTACACCGGCAACAAAAGCGAAGGCTACAGCTTCAGGAACTAATGCTAAAGCCACTGTAATTCCACTTAAAATATCATTTTTGGCATTAGCAGCGCGCTTTCTTATAAATTCAGTCATGGATAATTTTTTGAAGGAGCAAATTTACATTTAATATCTTGTGTGGCAAGTATAAGAACTACTTTAACGTGAATAATGGATAAGATAAAGGGTGTTTTTATTTGCACAATTGACTGATTTTTAGTATATTAACAATATAAAACACCCGATATGCTTA
>TARA_R110002049_G_scaffold5723_7_pt1 | contig 11893 bp, 9 predicted proteins | sample TARA_R110002049 | Tara Oceans TARA_R110002049 (sample SAMEA4396941) | marine metagenome | biome: Polar Biome; feature: [SRF] surface water layer (ENVO:00010504); material: water (ENVO:00002006), including particulate matter (ENVO:01000060) such as... | depth 5 m
CCGGCAATTTCTTCGCCGCGGCTATTTACTGCCAGATGAAACACCAGAAGAGCGGATATCTGGTATAGCGAAAGCAGCAGAGGACATACTTCAGATTGAAGGATTTTATGATAAGTTTAAGGGTTATCTAGAGAAAGGTTATTACTCTTTATCATCTCCGATTTGGTCTAATTTTGGTAGGGCGCGTGGGTTACCTATCGCGTGTTTTGGGTCATATATTCCAGATGATATGGAGAAGATTTTATCTAAAGTATCAGAAGTAGGTACAATGTCTAAAGTAGGTGGCGGTACTTCTGGATATTTTGGTGACGTTAGGCATAGAGGAGCTTCAATTAGCTCAGGTGGTACAGCTACTGGTGTACATCACCAGTTAACTGTCTTCGACGCTCTTATAAATTATGTATCACAGAGTAATGTAAGGAGAGGTTCTTTCGCTGCTTACTTACCAATAGATCATCCAGACTTTGAAGAGTTTATTAAAATTAGATCAGAAGGTGATTCAATTCAAGATCTTTCAATAGGTGTATGCATTACAGATGAGTGGATGCAATCAATGGTTGATGGTGATAGTGATAAACGTAAACTGTGGGGTAAGGTTATTAAGAAGCGTTATGAATCTGGTTACCCTTATATCTTTTGGACTGATAACGTTAATAATAATGCTCCGCAAGTATATAAAGATAAGAATAAAAAGATTAGAGCTAGTAATTTATGTACAGAGATTTTTCTATCTACAGAAGAAGATGAATCCTTTGTATGTGATCTATCTTCATTAAATTTAGCAAAGTGGAGAGAGCTTAAAGATACAGATGCTATCGAAACATTAGTATTTTTCTTAGATGCAGTAATGTCAGAGTTTTTGAGTAAGACTGAAAATATGCCGCATATGGCTGCAGCTCATAAGTTTGCAAGGACACAGCGCGCGTTAGGAGTAGGTACATTAGGTTGGCATACTTTACTTCAGCAAGAAAAAATTGCATTTGAATCTTTCGATGCTAAGATGCTTAACGTAGATGTCTTTTCTACAATCCGAAAAAAATGTGATGCTGCAACAAAAGACTTAGCGTCAAGGTTTGGTGAGCCAGAGTTACTAAAAGGGTATGGTATTAGAAACTCTACTACGATTGCTATAGCACCTACTACAAGCTCATCATTTATATTAGGTCAAGTAAGTCCATGCGTTGAGCCGCTGAATAGTAATTACTTTGTTAAAGACTTAGCTAAAGGTAAATTTACTTATCGTAACCCTGTACTAAAATCTCTATTAGCAGAAAAGGGACATGATGATAGCGCAACATGGAAGTCTATCCTAGTTAAGGGTGGTTCAGTCCAGCATTTAAAATTTCTATCGCAAGAGGAGAAAGATGTATTTAAAACCTTTGGTGAGATTTCACAGAAGGAGATAATTATTCAAGCTGCTCAGCGACAGAAATATATCGATCAAGGTCAATCTATTAATTTAATGATACCTCCAGCTACTAAGCCAAAAGAAGTTAGCGAGTTAATGATTTTTAGCTGGCAACAAGGGCTTAAATCGCTATATTATCAACGATCCGCAAACCCAGCGCAAGAACTAGCAAGATCTATTCTAGATTGCTCGTCATGTGAAGGCTAAAAATTTAAATATATGAATTGGAAATATAAATCTGCTAATGCAGAATCGACTGATGCTTCTGAAGCATACGAAACGCCATTAATAATTAATACTTCCGTACCTACCGCAGGTGGTAGTGTTACTAGAGTCATAGAAAATGATGTATATTTCTACGGTGATATATCAGAACAGAATGCTCTAGAATTAAACTCGATTTTATATGAGGTAGATAAAAAACTACAGGTAGCCGGACTATTTGTTAACTCTACACCTACAATTAACCTACATATTAACTCATACGGTGGTTCATTATTTGCTGGTTTAGCAACAGTAGATGTTATTAGAGGTTTAAAATGCAATGTTAACTCGTATGTTGAAGGTGCTGCAGCGTCAGCAGCTACTATTATTTCGGTATCATGTGATCAAAGATATATTGGTCGCTATTCAAAAATGCTTATTCACCAACTCACTGCTGGAGCGTATGGTAAGTATAACGAATTAGAAGATGATATGGAAAATAATAAGCATTTGATGGAAACCATAAAAGCAATTTATAAGAAATATACAAAGGTTCCTATGTCAAAACTTAATGAGATCCTTAAACATGATTTATGGTTTGACTCTGAAAAGTGTAAAGACTTAGGACTGATCGATCATATTATTTAGTCTTCTTCGTCTTCCGGAGTTACTGTAACTACTAGTGCTGATCTATCTAGGCTATTAAGTGCATCCTCAACCTCTTGTAATGAAACTACTGTACCGCCAACTGTTCCAGCAACAACAACATCCCCTCTTGGTACCGTAATACCGGTACTACCATTACAAGTGATATCACCTTCAACATATAAATTTCCCTGCACCCTCAAATCGCCTTGGACGTGGCAATCGTTAGTCATTAGCGTTAAAGGCGATATGAGGGTGTTTTGGGTATCAGCTATAGTATTAATACATGGTGCATGATTTGTAATTACTGCATCACTTTCGAAAAAGAGATCATTCTCTGTTACTATTGTTACCCTACCGGCGGAGAGACCACCAGTTCCGGACCCAATTGATACTTCAGCACCACCTATAGAGACTCTACCCGTACTGTTGATACCCATATCACCAGCAGTGTTAATATCAACTCCACCAGACCCACTTTGCATTTTTAATTTAGTACCTGCGGATATATGTATATCACCAAACGGTATTGCTGATGATGTGTCTTTACTTTCATATACCGATACCCCGCCCCTTACTTCATCTACCTTTCCTGTATCACTATTAAAATCATAGCGTTGAGTTACTGCACGCGCATTTGGAACTACAAGGCCGGAATCATAATTTGCAGTTGATGTCCCAGCTTGCAATAAAATATGTTTACAAGATAATAGATTAATATTACCACCAACACCCATACCAGATTCAATTTCTGTATTTACTTCAGTCTGATCTTCAAGTTGTTGCTGTACTGTACTTTGAGCTTCATTTTGTGAATAGCTACCACCATCAACAACTCCTGTAGTAGAGTTAGGCGTACCATCTACAGGGAATGCTGCTCCGGAATTATTACCAACACCACCATAATTTCTCTCTGGCCCTGTTTTTGACGTAGCTAACTGTCTGTTGCTTTCAATCCAATTTTCAGCGATCGGTTCTGTAAAAAAATTTGGTGAACCAGTAATCATGTTTAAGTCTCCAAACACACGCTGCTCTTTATTCTTTCTTACTTGTTCAAAACTATCACCAACACTAGTAGAATATTTCGACCCATTAACCATTTCCTGGGAGTTGTTTGGCGCGAATACACTAATAGCTTTATTATTAAAAGATAAGTTAGCACCGGAAAAATGAGACAAGTGTAATCTCTCCTTACCGGTCGTATTATCAAATACCATTGAACCGCTTCTGTTATTCCATACTACTTCACCACGATCCAAATCATACTCACCGTCGTTGTTAATCTGTTTATCTATAGCCATTTTTTTATTGTTTTATATTACTATACGCGAGAGGTAAGTTCGGATAAACACCTTCAGCATCAGCCCTGTGAACTGTATCAATAGAATCATATCCTGGAATGCAACCAAGCACTATAGGTAAACCTCTTTTACTATTTAAAAATCCTATTAGTACAGTGCTCCCTACACCAGGTAAAGCATATAGACCCTTACCAGCATTAGATCTATTATCTGGAGTATAAGCATTACTAGTTGTATTAATACCAGCTGTACCTATATTGGTTTGAGTGAATCCGTCATAACCTCCATATATACTATAATTCGCTGCTGGGGGATGACTATCAATATCATCCGGGTAGTTAGAATCATTTATGCTAATTTTATCTGCTTTAGCATTATATCTAACATTTGTTCCAGGTGACATTATAGGTTGAAGTATATATGCATATACTTCTCTATTTAATAGGCTTAATGTTCGTGATGATATACTACCCCCAGCGTTATTACCACGAGGATGCTTATAAGATATTGGATTAGAATCAGTATCTGTCTTACCTTCAATTAAAACCTTTACTCTATTTAGAGGGCGTTTATTAGCTGTATCAGCGAGATCGCTATCGTAAATCACTCTACCTATATATGTACCATGTTCATCCATAATTAAAATATTGAAGCTGCTTTAACTATTTTATCAGCTTTATTAATCTGAGCTGCTTGCTTGTTAATAAAATTGTTAATAGCACCAGCTGGGCTTGATATGCTGCTAGCTACATCACTAACTATACTATTTACCGGTGTTATGCCTTTTGATACGTCTATAACTATTTTCGACGTAACGCTATTTAGAGCCTGGTTAGTTATACAACTTGCAAGCGTAGCAGCTGCAAAGTTGCAATTTTCTTTACTCTTCGTGAAATCTAATACATCTTTGGTACGTGATTTAATACCTTTAATAAAATTTTTACTAAGCTCAATCGTTGCCCCTATTGTTGCGATGGCGCCGACAACAGTATTAATAACACTTGTTGCAGCACCAGTTAATTTACTTATTTGGTTAGATATCGTACTAGTAACGAGCGTCTGTATAGTAGAGCTTAATGTATTTATAGCTTGAGTGGCACCTGCTAGGACACCACCTATAATAGATTTAGCAGAACCTACACCTCCTTTAAGTATAGATGGTAAGCATAAAATACCTTTAGCTGCAGTAGTTAGTTGATCTGCACCTGTATTCGCCGCGTTAAAAACACCGCTAATAGTATTCAATATATTAGGCATACTAACATTATTTAGTATACCAATCTTATAATGTGAACCACAAAATATATATTGATTTCGTAAGGAAATAGTATATACTATATTATATGTTAGTATCGCATGAATCACCTATCTCTATTCTGGATAAGTCGAAGCAGTATAATGATTACTGTTATGCACTAGTGCATTTGTTTGAGACGCATCCAGAATATTATAATCATTTTAAACTATCACTTGCTCAGGATCGTGAAGTTCTACTCGATAATTCAATATTTGAGCTTGGTGAATCTTTTAATCCGACAAAGTATGCAAAGTATGTTCAAGAACTTAAGCCTACGTTTTATATAGTGCCTGATGTTTTAGAAAATAGTACCGGTACTATGACGTCTTTTGAAATGTTCGTGAACAACTTTCCTAATCTAGAAAGTCTCAAAATTGGTGTAGTACAAGGTAAGACATGGCAAGAGTTAGTTGATTGTTATAGATTTATGGATAAGCATGCAGACTATATTGCTATCTCCTTTGATTATAGCTGGTACGATACTGTAACGTACTCTCCGCGTTATGGCCGGTTAGGGCAGTTAGACCGTTGGGCTGCTGGTAGATCTTACTTTATTAAACGATTGAGAAGTGAAGGTATTTGGAATAATAATAAACCTCATCATTTATTAGGCTGCTCATTAGCGCATGAGTTTAGAGATTATAAAAATATACCTAGTATAAGATCTTGCGATACTTCTAACCCAGTAGTTGCTGCATTGCATGATCATCGATATATTGCAGAGTATGGTTTAACACATAAACCGTCAACGCTATTAGCAGATCTAATTAACCATAACGTTAGTTCAGACGAGCTGGAAATGATCAAATATAATACCGATCAATTTAAGAAGATTATATCTAATGGGTAAGGAGAATAATATACCATGGGTGGCTTTGTTTAGTCAAACTGGTAGTGAGATAGCTAAGCTGGCTAATCATTTTGATAGATGGCCTGATTATATTATTACTAATAGAGTAAGTTTAGATAGTGTGCATCCGGATGTAAAGCATATGATTACTCATAGAGTTGATAAGTCACAAGCAAGATCGTTAAGCATTCTTGATGATATATTCAATAGAGAAGTTGATGATTATCTTATTACTTTACATGGATGGCTTAGAATTGTACCAGATAATATCTGCAATGTATATGATATATACAACGGTCATCCTGGATTGATTACTAGGTATGAAGAATTGAAAGGTAAAGATCCGCAAGATAAGATTATAGCAAATTTATCGAACTATGAATATTATGGTAGTGTTGTTCATAAAGTAACGGCGGAAGTTGATGGTGGTGAAGTAGTTTCTTGTAGTGAGCATAAAAATACCTTGACTTTCGATAACTTTGACGCTAAAATAAGATCAGCATCGTTTGATGCATGGGTTAAATTTTTAAACAATAAAATTATATAATATATGTTAATATCATTCTCTGGAGCTCAAAGTACAGGTAAGACTACTCTACTTAATCATTTACAAGCTAGAAATAGTGATTTCGAATTCGTTCCTGAAGTAACGCGGTTGGTTAGTAGAACTTTAAATCTACCTATTAACGAAAAAGGTACTACACTTACTCAAATAATGATTATCGCTGAGCATATTAAAAATGTATATAGTAATACTGCGGAAAATTGTATATTTGATAGATGTATTCTAGATGGTGTTGTATATACTCAATGGCTTAAGCAACAAGATCAAGTTAAGGAAGGTACGTATTTAACTGCAGTTAATGTGTTTAATGATTTAATTAGTAAATATGATATTATATTTTATACGTCTCCTGAAGATGTTCCTCTAGAAGATGATGGTGAAAGAAGTGTAAATGTGAAATTTAGAGATGAAATTATACATTTGTTTAAGATATATATGAGTAACTTAGATAACGTTATTATGCTTCGTGGAACTGTAGAAGAGAGGCTAATTACAATTAAAAATACACTTGCATTACATAACACTGACATTAACATATAGTATGGCTCTAAAAGAATTAGATAATAGTAATATCAATAAGCATCTAGGTCAAAGTTCGCAATACAAGTCTCAATATGACCCTTCTCTATTAGTTAGAGAAGAGAGACAATCTAATCGAACTCACCTGAACCTAACTGATGATAATTTACCTTTCACTGGTAATGATGTATGGAATGCGTACGAAGTATCTGGATTGACTGATAAAGGTCTACCTGTTACTGGTGTAGCAAAAATTGTATATCCTTGTACCGGTAAGTATATCGTTGAATCAAAATCCTTAAAGTTATATTTTAACTCTTTTAATAGTACTCCTCTTGGAGAGTCGCCAGATGATGTACGTGATAATATTGCTTCGATGGCTGAAATGGATCTAAGTGATTATCTTAATACTGATGTACGTGTATCAGTATTCTCGAATGAGCAAGTATTACATGAACTAGCTACACCGAGTCAATGGCATGATGTTACCTTTGATTTAGATAGTGATAAAACTACAGATATGCCGGCTTATTCGCACAATACTAGATCATTCTCGCAAAATTGTAGAGAGTCAAATTATATTAGTCTTGAAGATTCGTATCCTGTTGAAGAGATTAATTTTGATACCTATACTGAGACTCCTGAACTATTGACAGTAATAGAAGATGCTCCTATTGAATGTGTACATTACCATAGTGCATTGCTTAAGTCGAACTGTAGAGTTACTTCGCAGCCTGATTGGGGTGATGTTTATATTGATATTAAATCAAGAAATACAGTCGATCCGATCTCTCTACTTAAGTATATTGTTTCATTTAGAGATGAATGTCACTTTCATGAAGAGATTTGCGAGACTATCTTTGTAAGACTTAATGATTTGCTACAACCGGAAAAGTTAGCTGTTAGATGTTTATATGCTAGACGTGGTGGTATTGATATTAATCCAGAGCGAATATCACAACCTGGACTAGCTCATTACGACTTGAATAATATTAACATACCTCATGTTAAGACGCCTAAGCAGTAGATAATAGTTCATACTAATTATCTATAGTATCAAAAAGTCCTACCTATTAATAGGTAGGACTTTTTAAGTTTTGCGATTAAATAAATTTACATATGATTAAGCTGTTTAGCGAAGAGGTAACTCCTACCTTTACTAACTTAGACCATAACATTATTACAGTTAAAAACTACGAAGAAGTTTTTTTCGATGTCTTTGAGTTTGAGATAAACGGTACAACTTATATTGCAGAGAAGCAGACAACTTATGAAGGCGACCCTGTAGTTAGTATACCTGTATTAGATGGTGAGTGTAAAAAAGACGTGCCATTTGTTTTAAAAACTGGTGAGATTGAAGTATTGTATAATAGTTCAATTACCGGTACTCCTATTGAACGAAGTACTGTTACTGAGTCTATCGCTGAACCAGACATCGACATTATACCTGAACCGGTAGTTGAGCCTCAAGTTGATATTATAGAAGAGTATGAGCAAGATCTTTTTGAAGAAATTGAGCTAGCTAAGGCGTTAGCTGAAGATGAGGAGTATAATATTCAGCTATTTAATGAAAGGGTAACTCCAACTGTAACTAATTTAGATCATAACATTATAACTGTAGAAGACTTTAAAGAGGTTTTTTTCGATGTATATGAGTTTGAAATAAACGGTGCGACATATATTGCAGAAAAGCAGACAGAGTATAAAGGTAACCCTGTAGTTAGTATTCCTATAGTAGATGGGGAGCGTAGAGAAGATATACCTTTTGTTTTAAGAAAGGGTGAAGCTGGAATTTTATACAATAGTTCAATTACTGGTCCTTCTACTGAGCAAACTCCTATTAATGAGTCTGTTGCTGATATAATTAATGACCCTGTACATGAGCCAGTAGAAGAGCCTTCGATTGATATTACTGAAGAGTATAAGAAGGATCTATTTGAAGAGGTTGAGCATGCTAAAACATTAGCTGAGGAATATGCAGAAAGGGTTAAAATTCAAAAAATAAGTGAAGCTAATAAATCTATTCAAGATAAGAAACGTGATATACAGCTATTTTTTGAAGACAGTAAGATTGACCTTTTACAAGAGTTAGATAAGGCTATTTTAGATAGTCGAAGTGATATAGCATCTTACAATGCAGAAAAACAACAAGTATTTAAAGAGCAGCTAACAACACACGTCGACGGTAAATTCGATAAATTTCTTTCCGATAATAACAATAGGGTTAAAGAGATAACATCTAAGCTTAGCGACAAAATTAATTCTATTGTTGATAATTTAGTCGAAACTCAAATTACATCAACCTTATCCGATACTGTTAACGAGTGTAAAAATCAGCTTATTAAAGTATCTGAAACTGTTAATAATACTCTAAACGAAACAGAACAGCGTGTATTAAATCAGATCAATGTAGAGTTGGAAGATAGTCGTAAGCATACTGCTGATGTCGAAACTGTTATTGCAGAGCAGAATGTTGAGTTAAATGATAAGCTTAAAAAAGGTATAGATAAAGCGTTAGGTCGAGTAGGTAATATTAAGATAGCTTTGCAGCAGCTTGAAAACGAGCTTAATGATAAAGTTAATGTAGCTAGTGCTCAGCTTAAAGATCTATGCGAACATACTATTGAAGATCTAGGCAATAAGGTTGAGAATAAAGTTTCAAATAGAATCAACGATAATAAGGAATATATTAACAAGGTACGTGAGGATATTCATACAGAAAATAAAGACTATATTGATAAAGTATCACATGATTTCAATACCAAAAATAAAGACTTAGAGCATAAGATTGAAGAAACTGTCGAAAAGAGTAAAGATTATATTGATAAGGTTAAGACAAATATTCGTAAGCAAACTAAGTTATTAGATGAAAATATTAAGGTATTAGATGAAAGTGTTAAAGGTACTGTAGAGCAAAGAGATAAACTAATTACTAATGTAAAAGATAATATTGATACTCTTTCTAAGAAAGTTTCTGATGATTTAAAAGTATCTGCTAAAGAGATAAAAAGTTTAAAATCTAAGAATACGCAGAATATATCTAAACTCAATAAAGATATCGGTAAATTAGGAGTATCTATAGATGAAAAGCTTAATAATAAAACTAATTTCTTCGAAGAGCAGGTACAATCAATAGAAGAGTCTGTAGTTGAGCTCCGCGGAGATATTAACAGTACTTCTAATTTTGTTGAAAAGCAGGTACAATCTGTAGAAGAGTCTGTATCAACATTACAAGGTGATATTAACAGTTCTGTAAAGACTGTTGACATTTTAGAAAGTCGTGTATTCTCAAAACTAGAAAGTATCAATACCGGTATTAGAGAGTATTACGATGAGAGGATTGAAAGTGTAGAAAATAATGTTAAAGTTCTTAATGAAGATCAGAAAAAGTACTTTATCGATCTTATCGAGGAAAGTAAAAAGACGCTTCTAGAGCAGATAGATAAGGATAAAGAACAATTTAAAGCTGTTATTATTAATGAAGCAGCAAATTTACAAGAAACTTCTGAAACCGGTGATACTAATAACTATGTTGATAAAGTTAAAATAGATAAGTCTCAGTTAAATGAGTCTATTCTTAGAAATGAGCTAGAAAATACTATCAATAATAAGTTTACTGCAGAAATTTCATCGCTCAAACGACTTATAGAAATGTCATCTGGTGGTGGTAGCGTTGCAGTTCAGTTTGCAAATGGTGGTACGATGAACGGTGACTTAACTGTTGTTGGTTCTCTATCAGCTAATACATATTTAGGTTTACCTTCCACTGGAGGGGGCCTTCCATTAACTGGCGGTACTATAACTGGTGATTTAAATGTGGTATCAGGGTCTTTATCAGCTGTCACTTATAAAGGCATTACTAAGACGATGGTAGGTCTTAGCGCTGTTGATAATACTTCTGATGCTAATAAACCAGTTAGTACAGCTCAGCAAGCTGCTATTGACGCGAAGTCTAGTATAGCTAGCATTGCAACAGTAACTAGCACCCCGCATACACCTAGTGCAGTAAATTCAGTATTACTTGTAGATGATGATACGATCGGAGGCGCAGCTGTTGTTATTTTACCTGCTGCGGCAGGGAATAGCGGTATTGAATTTACGGTCAAAAAGCTTGGTAACACCGGTACCGTCTCTGTTAGCGGTAGAGTTGGTAATACAGTTGATGGGCAAACTTTTCAATCTATTGGTACCAAATTTGACTCGATAAAAGTAATTACTAATGGCTCGAACTGGTTTGTTATATCTGATAACGTCACTTCTGCACTGCAGTTAGAATAGATTGTTTTAATTCTTAGCTGATAAACCATGTATACTATATAAATATCTATATAGTATGGCAGGTGTAAAAATTAGTGATCTGAATACATCGACTATAGTCGGTGGTGATATAGTACCTATTCAGCGTGGTACTGGTAACTTTGGTGGAACTATAGGTAATCAACTAACAGCATTTGATGCTTCAAAAGCTAGTTTATCTGGTGCTACATTTACCGGTGACGTTGAAGTTGTTGGTTCTTTGTCAGCTAGAACATATTTAGGTATACCAGCTAACCAAGGTAATCTTCCTTTAACCGGTGGTACTGTAACCGGTGATTTAAATGTGGTATCAGGGTCTTTGTCAGCTGTTACATATTTAGGTATTACAAAAACTACAGTTGGTCTTGGTAATGTTGATAATACTTCTGATGCCAATAAACCTGTATCAACTGCTCAGCAAACAGCTCTTAATTTAAAAGCTAATATAGCTGGCCCGACTTTTACTGGTACGGTTGGCGGTATTACAAAATCAATGGTTGGCCTTGGTAATGCTGATAATACTTCTGATGCTAATAAGCCAGTTTCAACTGCTCAACGAACAGCAATAGACTTAAAAGTACCATTATCTGGTAGTACTATAACAGGTAATTTAAATGTTGTATCCGGCTCTCTATCAGCAGTTACATATTTAGGTTTACCTGTTAACCAGGGTAATCTTCCATTAACTGGCGGTACAATAACTGGTGATTTAAATGTTGTATCTGGTACTTTATCAGCTGTCACTTATGAAGGTATTACAAAAGCCATGGCTGGCTTAGGTAATGTTGATAATACTTCAGATGCTAAT
>TARA_R110002049_G_scaffold307778_1_pt1 | contig 11876 bp, 9 predicted proteins | sample TARA_R110002049 | Tara Oceans TARA_R110002049 (sample SAMEA4396941) | marine metagenome | biome: Polar Biome; feature: [SRF] surface water layer (ENVO:00010504); material: water (ENVO:00002006), including particulate matter (ENVO:01000060) such as... | depth 5 m
AAGTCACCAGCCCAAACCTATGGACTTCCAGTCCATAGTGGTTTATTTTTCCAATGTACAGTAAAACTACTTTCATCCCAAACGGCTATTTCGCATTTAAATTGATAATCTTCTTTAGGGTTATTGGTACAATAATAACCTGCTTTTCGAAGATAGGTGCTCAACATGTGTGTACCCTCTGGAGGTATGGCTACGTAAGCTTTTCTTGAATAGTTTGCAATGGCTTTATCGGTGGTATGAAACCTCAACCATGGCCTGTTCTCATGTGGTGTGCGCCAATTCTTGTGGGATACATACCTGTAACAATGGCTGATCTACTAGGGGCGCAAACACCCGATGGGGAATAGAAATTCGTGTGTTTTACGCCTTCTTTAGTCAATCTGCTATTGTTTGGCGTTGCTACCGTAGAATCGCCATAGGTTGGAATATAAGCACTCAAATCTTCAGCAACCAACCATAAAATATTGGGCTTTTCAGGAAGTTTAATATCTGAATAGAGAATATCACTGTTTGAATTTTCTTTTCGCTTTTCAGTATTGCAACTTAAAAAAAAAAGAAAAAGCAAAGTAATTATTATGGATGTGTTTTTAACCATTTTCTATTCCGTAAACAACATGTCGCTTTTCTGTGAAATACCGTTTTCATTGAACGCTTCTACTTGGTAATAGTAGCTTGTATCGGTATTTAAGGCGCGTAGCTCATAGTTAGGCTGGTCGTACATCGACGCCGATAAGTTGAGTTTGTCTTTTGAAATGCCCCAATAAATAACGTACCCAGTAGCACCTTCCACTTTATCCCAAGTCAGGTTGATGTTTCTTCTATCTTTTTGTCTTTCAGCTTTAAAATTTGATGGCGTTTGAGGCAAAGGGCCCTTACCGTTTCCAAAGATTCTAAATTCTGAAATGGCCAGATAGTCATTGTAACCATACACATGGTTGTATCTAACATATCGAGCGTTTACAGGATTTTCCAATTCCAGATAAGCATGTGGCATATCTTGGTCGTTTTTGGAATAATCGGTAACGGTTTCCCAAGTTTTTCCATCCATGGAACTTTCAATGACAAACTGCTGTTTAATGCCTTTAGGTCTTCCAAAAACGGTAGCATTAAAATCCTGAAAATTAAGTTGGATCGCCTTAATATCCATCGGTTTCAACAAATCCATTTCCACATAGATGGAATCATTGTTGGCTTCGGAAACCCAATAAGAGCGGATCTCTTCATCATTTATTTTTTCTATATTGAAGTCTTTAATTTGTGCTTGCATATAGCCTTTATCGCTTTCATCAACCACATTGATTTCCTTTTCAACCAACCCAGAATTTGTTTTTACAGGCTTGTTATAGGACAATAACATCCAGCCCGTAAAACGCTCTTTATGATTATCAACTTTGGTATCTGGTAAATAATGCGGGTAATCGCCGTAAGCCGTGTTTACATACATTTGTCCGTTGTCCTCAAAACCTGCTGGATACATACCCAATCGGCGTTCGAACTTAAAATTAACGGAAATGGCCATGGTAGAATAATGCCAATAATTTCCATGGTTATCTTTAACGGTACTGCCATGCCCAGAGCCTTTTAAAAACCCACCGGGTTTGTATGAAATGGGGTTATACGGTGCATATTCAAAAGGTCCTAAAGGATCTTTACTGGTATAAACACCATCGGCATACACGTTCCATTGGGTTCCCGGTGCGCCATATTCCAAATAATAAGTATCGTTATGCTTTACCATCCACGGGCCTTCAATAAACGGTTTTAAATCGGAATCATGGTCTTGTCCAAAACGTTCCCAACCGTGCTTTTGGGGTTTAAGATTGAACAAATCGACCTGCTCACCTATCGGGATATAATAATTTTCGGTATCCAATTCAATGCCATGAATGGGCCACTTGTTTGACGATTCTTCATAGAGATATACTTTGCCGTTGTCATCCACAAATAAATCAGGATCTTGAACGCCTCCAGGCACATTGATAACGGCATAGTTGGTTTTCCAATCGCCCAATTCCGGATTATCGGTTTCAATCACGGGACCTCTTCCCGACGGATCCCCTAGCAGAATAATTTTACCATCTTTTACAGCGGCTGCAGGTGCATTGCTACCACTAAAATACCAACTTTGGGGTTTTATGAATGTCCAGTTACTCATATCATCAGAAGCCCAATACCCATGCGAACGGGTTACAAAAAGGTAATATCTGCCTTTAAAATTGACAATGGCCGGATCTGCTCCAGAACGGTAGGATACATTGTTTTTCGCTCGATAGTGCGACATATAGGAATAGTCAATATCGATAGGATTGCAATAGGTTTTGAAATGCTTTTTAGCACTGATTTCTGATTTTGCCGTATCTGAAGTGTTTGCTTTGGATGTGTTTTCTTGACAAGAAATCATCAACAAGAAAGCAGCCAATTGGGAAGTTATTACGATATATTTTAGTAAGTGTTTCATCTATAAATAGTTGTTTTTTACTAAGACCTGCAAGGTTTTTGTAACCTTGTAGGTCTCTTCTCTTTGACCTAAATTTATACCTACAAGGTTCTGAAAACCTTGCAGGATATTAATGCTCATAAGCCTTCATAGGTTTCCCTCTTAACTTTTCAAAATTTTTGTAAGCACGTCTGATGGATTCTGGACTGGCTTGTTCAAATTCTTTTCCGGTTTAATAAGAGGGTTGCCAATAGGGATATTATCGTGGTCTGTGTGATTAAATATTTCATGTGTTATTTTTTTAGTAGGTTTTTTTTCTAGACCTGACAGGTGGGGTGTCAAATTTGAAGTATCTAAAATAAAAAAAGAGAACGAAATTTTAAATTTTAGATACTTCAAATTTGACACCCCACCTGACAGGTTTCAAAAACTGTCAGGTATCATCTCCCAGACCTCACAGGTTTTCAAAACCTGTGAGGTCTTTAAATATCTAATGCTCATAAGCTTCCATAGGTTTCCCTCTCAAACGCTCAAAACCTTTATAATTTCTTTTGATTTGTTCTTTGCTTGCGCGTTCAAATTCTTTTTCAGTAACCTTATATTTTTGTTGTAATTCGGCTAATCTAGTTCGTAAAATTTGTTTAATTTCATTGTAAGCCTCATCGTTTATAACATTGTTGACTTCATTTAAATCTTCTTTTAAATCATACAGTTCCCATTCGTCAATATCATCATACACATGTATTAATTTAAAACGATCCGTTCTGATACCATACATTTTTTTAACCATGTGAAATGCTGGGAAATCGTAATAATGGTAGTAAATAGCATCCCTGAAATCTTTATCTTCAATCGTATTGGTCAACAATGGTTTTAAGGATTTCCCTTGCATATCCTCGGGAATCTCTACTTGTGCAAAGTCTAGAAATGTTTCCGCAAAATCCAGGTTTTGGGTTAATGCCGTAATTTCAGTTCTGGGTTTTATAACGGCTGGATATTTCATTAACATTGGCATTTCCAAAGATTCTTCATACATAAAACGTTTATCGAACCAACCTTTTTCTCCCAAATAAAATCCTTGGTCTGTGGTATAAACTACAATGGTATTTTCCTCTAAATTATTGGCTTTTAAGTAATCTAAAATCTTGCCAACGCCTTCATCTACGGCTACTATTGTAGCTAAATAATCTTGCAAATAGCGTTGCAGTTTCCATAAATCCAAATCCTTACCGGATAAATTAGCCTCATGGAACGCATCGTTTTTTGGTTGATAGGCTTTATCCCAAGTGGCACGTTGTTCTGGCGTCATGCGTTCAAAATCTGTTTTCCAAGGGTTGTGTGCCAATTCCGAACTTCCTTTTTTCTTGGTCATTTTTAAATCATGGCCTTCATACATATCCCGGTAAATGGTTTGATATTGTTCTTTTGAAGCCGTAGAACCTTCATGGTCTGTAAAGTAAGTATCTGGAACGGGAAATGGAATGGAATCATACAAATTCACGTGACGTAATGCCGGCATCCAATTTCTATGTGGGGCTTTGTGCTGCACCATAAGCATAAAAGGCTGTTCGTGATCTTTAATTTTGGTTAAATACCGAATAGCATCTTCGGTTACAATATCTGTTGCATAACCGGTAACCATGGTTGTATCTACTTTTTGAGTTTGCTCATTTACCGAAATAAAATTGGGATTATAGTAATTGCCTTGATCCTGAAGAATGTTCCAATAATCAAAACCTTGAGGGTTTCCATGCAAATGCCATTTACCAAATATGGCGGTTTTATACCCCGCTTTTTGAAGTAATTTTGGAAAAGTTTGCTGACTGCCATCAAAACGATTTCCATTCATTCTAAAACCGTTTATATGGCTGTGCTTTCCTGTTAAAATCACGGCGCGACTAGGGCCACAAATGGAATTGGTACAGAAGTTATTTTTGAAGATAGCGCCTTCATCTGCAATTCTATCAATATTTGGCGTTGGCGCCAATTGACTTATAGGATGCCCATAGGCACTAATGGCTTGTGTGGCATGATCATCTGCCATAATGAAAATGATATTTGGTCTTTTGGGGTTTTCGGTAATAACTTCTTTCTTTTCGTTCTTACACGATTGAAAAATCAAGGTTATTAACAGTATATAGCTTAGTTTTTTCATGGTTTTTTGGTTACTATTTTTTTCGTTTGAATGATTTCAGAATCAATTATTGTTTTTTCGAAAAATTCCATTATTGTATCAAGTTGATCAAACGGAATAGATGATAGTTCATGTCTGCCACCAATAACTTTATAGAAGTAATATGACTCTCCTAAATCATGTAATTTATCGGCAATTATTTCAGAGCCATCTAAAATTAAATAGCCTAGTTTTTCTGGTGTACAATAGTGGTGCGGCGCTTTCCCAAAAGGCACAAGATTGTCGTCTGTACCATGAAACAAAACCGTGGGAACAGTATTCTCATGGGACAAATAATCTATATCAACCAAAGCACCTGCAAGTGAAATTAACCCTGCAAAGGAAACATTGTTGTATTTTGAAACATCATCTATAAAAAACGATTTCAAATACACGGCATTTAAAACCCCTTCTGCCCCTGCGCTACTGCCACCTGCGATGATTTTAGTTGGATCTATTTGAAGTATTTCTTTATTTTCAACTATATATTTTGCGGCGTCCAAATAATCAATGGTAGCTTGTCTAAAAACATCTAATTTGAAGGTTTTCGGGCAATCACAGCCAAAACCTTTTTTTGAGTCTTTGAGTAATAATCTATATGAAATGGAAATTCCTATGTATCCGTTTTCGGTTAAATAGTTCATCATTTTAACCTCATCTGGATTATCTCTTTTACCGCCTGCAAAACCTCCACCGTGCATCCATAAAACTACAGGCAAACTGTCTGTTTCCTTTAATTTTTTAGGGCTGTAAACATCCAACTTTAAGGTATCTAAGCCCTTTATGGCATAAGTGTAAGTGGATTTGTTTTGCGAAAACCCAATACAAATTGTAAAAAAAGCAATTGTTAAAACTCTAATTTTCATCTGATTAAATTTTCAATTAAAATACCACTTATTATTAATTTTTCTTTGAATAGGAAATAATGAACCCATCATTACATTTATTTATAACAAAAAAATATTTATAACAAAAACAGTACGTTTTAAAACAATAAAGTGAACTCGCTATAAATGTGACATTGAATTTCAAAATGCATGGATTAAAAAAAACCTGCAAGGTTTTGGAAACCTTGCAGGTTACTTGATTGTCGTTAATCATTCAAGTGTAAATACATGTTCAAAGTCAAAATCTGAAGTGCCTTTTATGGCAATTTCAAATTCGCCAGGTTCTACGGTAAATTCCATCTCACTATTCCAGAATTTTAAATCTTCAACAGTTAAATCAAAACTTACTGTTTTACTTTCTCCTTTTTTTAGGAATATTTTATCAAAACCTTTAAGTTCTTTTACAGGTCTGGTAACACTCCCTACTTTATCATGTACGTATAACTGCACTACTTCATACCCATCATAATTTCCAGTATTGGTAATGGTTGCTGATGCCGTTAATGTATCAGAAAACTTTATAGTTGGAGTTGATAATGTAAAATTTGAATACTCAAAAGTGGTGTAGCTCAACCCATGACCAAACACATATAAAGGTGTATTTGGTGAATCTAGATAATGGGATTTATAATCTTCATGAGGATTGCTTGCAGAAATTGGGCGTCCTGTGTTTTTCATATTGTAATAAATTGGAATTTGACCCAAATTGCGCGGAAACGTAACTGTTAGTTTTCCAGATGGATTGTGTTTACCAAAGAGCACGTCGGCAACCCCATTTCCACCCATGGTTCCAGGAAACCAAGTTTCTAAAACGGCATCAGCAAGTGTGTCTTCTTCACTTAAATCAAGTGGACGGCCATTCATTAAGACCAGCACTATCTTTTTATTTGGCACTGCTTCACGGATGCGCTTAATAAATTTTGTTTGATTGCCCGGTAATTTAATATTGGTTCTAGAAGCCGCTTCTCCACTCATATCATAATCCTCGCCCATAACCATAACAACAATATCCGATTTTTTGGCAGCGTTAATAGCACTTTGGAATTGACTTTCGTCATCGCCTTCAATCTCACAACCTTTGGTATATATGATTTTTGAATCTGCCAAATACTCCTGAATCCCTTGATGTACACTAATGGCTTTTCCTTTACGGTCTCCTGCAGCACCCCAATTGCCCAAAATATTTTCTTTGTCCTTGGCTAAAGGCCCTAAAAGTGCTATGGTTTGATTTGAATTTAGAGGTAGCACCTTATCAGAATTTTTTAACAGCACCGAAGAAATAGCAGCAGAATGTCGAGCAGCTTCCAAAAATTCTGGTTTATAAATCACTTCTTTTTCGCGTTGCTCATCACAATACTTGTAAGGATCGTCAAATAGCCCCAATTTGAATTTAGTTAGTAAAATGCGTCTGCAAGCGTCATCTATGTAAGCGACATCTACTTTTCCTTCTTCCACTAATTCTTTTAAATATAATCTATAAACATCAGCCATCATATCCATATCTATACCTGCATTCATGGCAATACGTGCAGAATCCTTAAAGTCTTCGGCATAACCATGTTTTACCATTTCAAAAATAGCGGTATAATCGGAAACTACGAATCCGTTAAAGTTCCATTCGTCTCTTAAAATATCCCTGTAGATAAAACTATTGCCTGTTGCCGGTACACCATTCAATTCATTAAAAGCGGTCATAAAAGTTTCTACCCCAGCATCCACTGCAGCTTTAAAAGGCGGTAAATACACGTTGCGCAATTCACCTTCACTCATGTTAACCGTATGGTAATCGCGTCCGGCTTGAGCTGCCCCATAGCCCACGAAATGCTTTGCGCAAGCCAGAATGGTGTTATTTTTAGATAAATCGTCGCCTTGAAATCCTTTCACATAGGCCTTCGCAATTTCGCTTCCTAAATATACATCTTCGCCAGCCCCTTCAGAAATACGGCCCCAGCGTGGATCACGTGCTATATCGACCATAGGGGCAAACGTCCAGTGGATACCAACTGCCGAAGCTTCTTCGGCCGCGATTCTCGAGCCTTTTTCAATATCTTCTAAATCCCAACTTGCAGCAAGCCCTAAATTAATGGGAAAAATAGTTTTAAAGCCATGAACCACATCATACCCAAATAATAATGGAATACCTAATCGGGTCTCTTCTACGGCTAATTTTTGCAATTCCCTAGTACCCCTTACAGAATACACATTCAGCATTGCGCCGACATTACCTTGCTTAATATGCTTTTTATTATCTGTACTTACCGTTGGCCCTGTAACAGTCCAACCACCACTATACATAACAGTTTGCCCAATTTTTTCTTCTAAAGTCATTAAATTCATTACGGAGTCCACTTTAGCATCAAATGCTGTCTCATTTAATTTTGCGTTTGGTTTAGGGTTTTTACACCCCAAAACAGAAAGTATTAAAATGCTAACTATAAAAATGTTGGATTTAGTTGATGTAGTCATATGTTATTGTTTAGTGTTTGAAAATAACCAGCGTCATAAATTAGGTTCTGAAAATGCAGAATCCCAACTATTGTGGTTGTCTTTGGCATATAATGTGAAATTTGGTTTGCCGCCATGTTTTAAAATACCACTTACCATGTCTACGGAGGCTTGTGGATTTACAACATCGTCATTCGCCCCATGAAATACCCAAAATGGTGTGGTTTTCGCATACGTCTCGGTCGCCTCTGGATTTCCTGCGCCACAAATGGTAAAAGCTGCAGCAAACATATCTGGTTTTCGGTAAACGATCTCAAAAGTTCCCATACCGCCCATTGATAAACCACCCACATACATTTGGTGTTTGTTTACATACGGTTTTAAAACCATGCTGTCCATTAATTGCATGACAAATTCCATTGGTTTTGTGGGTTCTATATCTAGGGGAAACTCTAATTTTATGGGTTTAGAAGACCTATCAACTGTTGCATTTGCCCAATAGGATTTTTTTGGGCATTGTGGAAAAATAACGATAGCTGGAAAATTTTTTCTGTTCTTTTTTGAAGCAAATACCGAACTTCCATGAACCAATTGTGTATTATTATCATTACCCCGCTCTCCAGCTCCATGTAGAAATAATACTATTGGATATGGCTTTGTTTTATCAAAATTTTTAGGATACATGATGCGGTACTGCAAAGTATCTTGCCCTTTAATAAAATTTTTCGCTTTATAAAGTGATTCTTGTGCACTCATTTTACTTCCGAAGAAAATGAATAGCAATACCAATAATTTTATGTTTTTTGAATATGCCATTCTATATTAATAATTAAACCCTAATTTATCCAATCCTTTTTTAACATCTTCATTTTGCATGAACAAATTCCAAAGCAAACCCGTTCTATGGTTTTCTATCATCACAATTTGTGGCCCTTGGTCAATAGCTAAATAGGTTTCGGTCACCCAATAATTAAAATGCGGACTAAAGGCATCATAAAACCCAGCTGGCCCTAATAATTTGTCCTTGTTTTGATATAAATAGTGCATGACTTGAAGGGATTCAGCAGGGGTGTATGGTATGGAACTAATGGCTGCCGTTGGAGATATAACCCCTTTATCGTTTGTTGGACTGTGGGCTGAATAGCCTCTGGAACCATCGTCGTTTCTGGAATAACTGGCTGTTAAACCCCAAGTATCGGCACCATACCCTAGATAATTTTTAGGATTGGCAATACAATATTGCCGGTTTATTTTTGTATGGTTTACCACAACATTCCAATAATTGGCATATTGGTCGGTTAAATTTTTCGGGTTCAACCCCAAAAATGAATAATGGCTAAAAAACAAAGGCCCTCCAAAATTAGAGCCCCCAACATGTTTTAAAACCAAAGGAAAACCATACTGGGAAGCCGAGGACACAATGGCACCTGAACTTGCCCAACCTTTTTCGTAAGCAGTTTTTGCAATTGAGTAATCTGGCGAAGCAGCTGCCAAAACATAGGTAATCAATACCTCATTATAGCCTGTAAGCTTTAAGTTTATTTCAAAACCAAAATTAGGGCTCCAATGCCAGTATAAGGCATCTTGATTTTGGGTGTACCAATTCCATTCAACACCCTTCCATAGGGTATCTGCTTTTGTTGCCAAAGTTTTTTCGGTATCTGAACCATTTTTTAAATATTCATATACGCAAATAAGTCCTTGTGTTAAAAATGCGGTTTCCACTAAATCGCCACCATCATCCTTGGCACTAAACGGAATGACATTTCCCGAATTTCCATCAATCCAATGTGACCATGCACCATGAAATCTATTAGCTGTTTCTAAAAAAGTGAGTATCTTGTTTAATCGTGAAACACCTTCTGCTCTGGTAATGAAACCACGTTCAATGGCTACAATAATACTCATCAAACCAAAACCTGTACCACCAGATGTCACCACATTTTGATTTAATGTGGTTTCATTAGGGTGATAGCGTTCTTTAGCAGCCCCAGAAGCTGTATTCGCAAAATCCCAAAAATACTTAAAGGTTTCTTTTTGGGTTAAATCCATCATCTCCTCATCACTCAATGGAACTATCACCACAGGGTCATCATCTGAACCAGGCATGTAAGGTTCTTGATACCCTGGGCCATCGTCACCTCCACAAGAAAAAATCATTAAACACACTATTAAAAGAGCAAATCTATTCATGGTTTTATTTGTTTTTATTATACTTAAACCCTAATTTATCGAGACCATTTTGAACATCGGTATTTTTCATAAATAAGTCCCACAGCATACCAGAGCGGTAATTTTCTATCATGACTGGAATGGGCCCTTGGTCAATGGCTAAATATCTTGGTGTGAACCAATTGTACTCTAAACTAAAGGCATCATAAGGCCCGTATTTTCCAATTAAAGAATCGTGGTCTTTATACATTTTTTTTAGCATCTGCATACTTTCCTTTGGTGTATATGGAAATGAAGATAAGGCTGCTGTTGGCGCAATAACGCCCAGATCATTATTGGGCCGGTGCCCTTTATAGCCTTTTATGGAATAACTAGAAGTCAATCCCCATAAACTATCACCGTAGCCTTTATAATTTTTAGGATTGTCCACCGCATATTTATAGTGGATTTTAGCTTGATTTTGAACCAGTTTCCAATAATCGGCATATTGATCTGAAAGACCATTCGGATTCAACCCTACATAGGAATAATGTGCCCAAAACAGAGGCCCTACAAGAGACTTATCGTGTTCATAATAATCCAGGACCAAATCTTCCCCATAGAACGTTTCATTTGAAACAATATCGCCATTTCTGGCCCATCCTTTATGGTACACCGATGGTTTTATAGGATAAGTAGGTGAGGAAGCCGCCAAAACATACATAATCAAAGCTTCATTATAGCCCCCCACAGGAAAGTTCATATCCCATCCATATGTAGGCGACCAATGCCAATAGAGCACATCCTCACCATTTTTGGTGTACCAATCCCACTCTACTTCTTTCCATAATTTGTCTATTTTAGCGGCTAGGGCTTGCTCGCTTTCATTGCCATCTTTAAAATATTCAGCAACCGTCAACATGCCTTCCACCAAAAATGCCGTTTCCACCAAATCGCCACCATTATCCTTTTTACTAAAAGGCAGCACTTTACCAGTTTCGCCGTTCAGCCAATGTGGCCATGCGCCATGAAATCTATCGGCCGTTTCTAAAAAACCAACCATTTTATGGAACCGTTCCAAAGCTTGTTCACGGGTAATAAAACCACGTTTTATACCTACCAATATGGCCATAAAACCAAATCCGCTTCCTCCGGTAGTCACCGTGTTTTTTGGCGATGTTGGATAGATATCATCCATATGCAAGCGTTCGCGCGCTAGACCAGAGTTAGGTTCTGCGCCATCCCAAAAATAATTGAAGGTTTGTTTTTGGATAGAATCCAAGAGTGTTTCATCAGCCCATTCGGCATGAATCTCACTCTCTAAATTATTGGTATCCTTTTTTTTATTAATACAACCCAAAAAAAATATGAGTAAAAAAGGAATGTATTTTAATTTCATGCTCATTAATTTAATCTGTCTTTTTAGTCAGTGCTAAACTAAACGTTCTGTAGAGTTTCATGCAACTTGTTATTTGAAATAAGGATGTCAATCTAAATTGGATATAACAATTTGCTAAATAACACGATAGAAAATGATCTATTAATTTAAGCTGCATTTAAGATAATGCAGCTTAAAATTAATAAACCAAACAAACTCAAACAAACTCATTTTTATATTGGAAACGACTCTAATTTTAAAACATCTAATTAATTGTTCATAATGGCTTGAATCTCAGCTTGGGAAAGTGCCTTGTTATATAAGGCCAAGGCATCCATATAGCTTAAATCGGACAGATGCCCCCAGCCCGTAAAGCGAGGTGCACCGGACATGATCGATAGCATA
>TARA_R110002049_G_scaffold309168_1_pt1 | contig 11863 bp, 12 predicted proteins | sample TARA_R110002049 | Tara Oceans TARA_R110002049 (sample SAMEA4396941) | marine metagenome | biome: Polar Biome; feature: [SRF] surface water layer (ENVO:00010504); material: water (ENVO:00002006), including particulate matter (ENVO:01000060) such as... | depth 5 m
ACCAAGAGACCCAAGAATGGATGAATTTCCAGCTTCTAAAATTATAGAAGAAACTAATAAATGGTACTCTTGGGGAATGGCAGATGTTGCATCACATACTACAGCTTTTAATTTGATGACTTCTAATATTAGAAATCAATTTAATGCTTCTTTTGAATATGGTTGGAACAATAATCTGGAAGGAGAGTTTACCTACGAACGCTATTTACACGATTATTTAAGAGTTTTTGGTGGTGTGAATATAGAAAACGAGACACGTGATAGCTTAGATGAATTTAGCACTACAGCAGTTGTTGGGGTGCGTTACTTAACTCCCTACTTATTCAATTTAGATGTGCGTATTGATAATAAATTAAGACCAAGAATTGGTGTAGGACGCAGTATTATGATATTCCCTAAACTGTCAGTATTCGGTTATTATGAATACCAAATAGATTTAGGTTTTGTAGATGACCTACCTATGAATAAAGACTTCACTTCAGAAACAGTCTGGAGCGCAGGAACCGAGTATATGCTTTCAAGAAACTTCTCGTTAATGGCGAGCTACGATAACCGGTTTGGTGCAGGTGGAGGACTGTCAGTAAGATTTTAAATAATTTAATATTAACTAAATAATAAAAAAATGAAAATTTTAAAAATAACATTAGGAATAGTTGCGATAGCATTTATAACCTTAACAATAGTGTCTTGTAAAGATGGCAAAAAGGAACAAAACAATGCGGATGGAAACCATTCAGAAATGAATCACGATAATAGTGACGGTCATCACGACGGCGAGAAAAAAGCAATGTCTATGAGTGAAAATGGAAGCGGTAACACACAAGCTGTGTTAAATGATTACTTCAGTTTTAAAGATGCCCTGGTTGCAGATGATAATACGAAAGGGAAAGAATTAGGAGCAACTTTGGCAAAAAGTTTTGGAAATCTCGACATTTCAAAATATTCAGATACTCAAAAAGCCGACTTAAAAGATATTATCGAAGATGCAGTAGAGCACGCAGAGCACATTTCAGAAAGTGATATAGCGCATCAGCGAGAACATTTTAAAATATTGAGCAAGGATGTAACCGATATGGTTGCTATAACTGGAACAGAAAATACACTCTACGAGCAATTTTGCCCAATGTACGATGGAGGTAGCTCTTGGTTGAGTATGGACAAGGAAGTACGTAATCCATATTACGGAAGCCAAATGTTGAAATGTGGGAAGGTACAACGTGAAATTAACTAAATGAAAATTCTAAAACTCATAGCAATTATTGCTTTGGTTGCTCTCGTAGGTATACAATTTGTGCCCACAGAACGTAACCAAAGTGACGTGGTACCAATAACTGATTTTATGCTTGTCAATTCTGTTCCAGAAGGCATTCAGAATAAGTTGCGGGTTTCCTGCTATGATTGCCACAGTAATAACACACAATACCCTTGGTACAATAAGATTCAACCTGCAGCGTGGCTTTTAGAAGAACACATTAAGGAAGGAAAGGCAGAATTAAACTTTAATGAATGGGATTCATTATCAAGTCGTAGAAAAAAGAGCAAGTTAAGATCTATCGTCAAACAAATTGAAAGTGGAGAAATGCCTATGGATTCCTACACGATAATACATAGAGATGCTACTTTTACTGAAACTGAAAAACAGGCAATGATTAATTACATAACACAATTAAAAGACAGTTTATAAACAATTAAAAATAAGAAAAATGAAAAAATTAAAAATGATTTTAGCAGCAATGCTATTGTTAGCAGTTTCTTTTACCAATGCACAGGAAAAAGACAAAATGGATCACAGTAAAATGAATATGGAGGGTATGAAAATGGACAAAATGAATGATGTTAAGGCAGAAGCAGTTCTTGCAGATTATTTTATGTTAAAAGATGCTCTAGTTGCAGATGATTCTAAAATGGCGGTACAAGCAGGTTCAAAATTAGAAGCTTCATTAAAAGCATTTGACAAGTCGATGTATACAACAGAGGAGCAAAAAGAATTGGCTGATATTATTGATGATGCCACAGAACACGCAGAACATATTGTAAAAAGCCCTATAGCCCATCAGAGAGAGCACTTTAAAATATTAAGTAAGGATATTACAGATATGGTTGCCATTACTGGAACAAAAAGCACGCTATACGAGCAATTTTGCCCAATGTATGATAAAGGAAGTGCGTGGTTAAGTACAAGCAATGAAGTAAGAAATCCTTACTACGGAAGCTCTATGCTTAAATGCGGAAAAGTTCAAAAAACTATTGAATAGATATTCCTTGTAAAAAATCTTCTCAACTTTCTGGTATTCAATTAACACAAAGTTGGAAGATGATAGGAATCTGAATAATTATTAAGCCCTGTCGTGGGAAGGAAAACAATGTTGATGGTTAGTGTTAGTTCCTTCCCAAGGCAGGCACAAATTAAAGTCCTATTAAGAGGAAGGACACTTTTTTCATTGGTTGGTTAGTAGAAGCCCTTTCTCTTTTTTAGGCGATTATGATATGAAAGAATGTTGTAAAACAGGAAATAAAGGAAAAACAAAAAGTCGCTTACAGCGATGGTTGAATTATGTTGTCTATGCAGTACTGACCATTATCATTATTGGAGCAATTTATTTACAGATTATAGGAAATAAATAATGAATTTTAAAATTAATCATTTTTACACACAGCTATTTAAAAAATCTTGGGTTGTAGTACTATTATTAGTGCTACTATCCTCGATTCAAGCTTTTTCGACTTCTATATTTAATGGAAGCTTTGCTGGATATTTTATATTCCTTCTGTCTGTCTTAAAGGTTAGTGCTATAGTCTGGTTATCATTTACACAACTCACCAAAATTATTGGTCAGAGCCATCTAATTACACATATTTTAACGCTGTTCATTTTCCTAATCGCAATTATAGTATGTTCATTTTCATTAGATTATCTATCTCTATATGTAAGTGATGGCAACAGTTTCAAAACATCGTTAGTTAATAATGATGTTTCGATGGTTGGTATGCTTTACGAATATTTTTATTTCAGTACAATTACATTTTCATCTGTTGGTTATGGAGACATCGTACCTCAATCAATACTAGCGAAAGCAATTGTAATGATTCAAGTTGCGGTTCGATTCTTTGTTCTAGTGTTTGGAATAGCTAATATAAATCAAATAAAAGTTAATAATAATACATAGACTTATGAAATCACTAAAAGGCATTACAACTGCAATATTATTGCTAATTGCAACTGGCTATTCATATGGACAAACTAGTTCATTAGAAAAGGATAAACAAGAAGTTATTGCTGTGATGAAAGCATACAAAGATGCAATCCAAAATTTAACAACCGAAGGCACTTTTGAACTTTTCACACCAGATGCATCCATATTTGAACAAGGCAAGGTAGAAGGAACTTATTCTGAATATATTGACCATCATTTAGGTCCAGAATTGGGACATTTTAAAAGTTTTACATTTTCAGATTATACTATTACCTCTACAATAAATATACCCTATGCATTTACAACAGAAAACTATTTGTATACAATAATCCTTAAAGAAGATAAGGCTAAAGGCACAAAAGAACGCAATATTGAGAGTAAAGGTGTAGCCACGTCTATTCTTCAAAAAATTGATGGTTTTTGGAAAATTATTCATTCACATACTTCCTTTAAAAAATTAAAACAATAAAAATGAAACACACCTATCACATACAGGGAATGACCTGCGGAGGATGTAAAGCCTCTGTAGAAAAGTATTTAGGTCAAGTGGATAATGTAACCAATGTAGTTGCAAATGTGCAAAAGGCAGAAGCCGAAATTACAATGAGCAGCCACGTTGCCACGGAAGACTTAAAAAGAGCATTGCCAGAAAAATATACCCTTTCAGAAAAGGTGGTATAAAAACTAGCAATAAGTAATTAAAAATTGATAAGATGAAAAACATATTAGTACCCACAGACTTTTCAGAGAATTGCGATAAAGCAGCAAAACTGGCTATTGATATGTCAACACTCTTTAGTTCCGAAATCCATTTTTTGCATCAATTGACTACACCTGTAGATTGGATAAAGCTCGATAAATTAGATGAACATAATTATCCTGATACGCTTGCAGCAATAGGAAGTGCTAAAAGTAAATTGAGGGTTTGGGATAAAGAAGCAGAACACAAAGGGCTGAAATCAAGAACTTTTTTAGAATTTGTTCCAGAGAGTGGAGGAATTGTGGCACATTCTAAAAATTTTCATCACGATTTTATTATTACAGGGAGCAAAGGCATCCAAACAGGATTTTTAAATCAGTTGTTAGGAAGCAACGCACAAAAAATTATCAGAGATGCGAGAGTGCCTATTTTGGTAATAAAAGAGAGTCTAGTAACATTTCCATTTAAAAATATTGTCTTTGTTTCTGACTTTAAGGAAGATATAACTACTGCTTTCATAGCGGTTGAAGAAATAGCTAAAAAATGCAATGCAAAGATTCATTTGCTTAACATCAATAATACATCAGAAGTAAATAGTGATGAAAATGGCTTACAACCAATTAAGGACTTTGTAAAGCAATTTCCAAAACTGGAAAATTATGCGATGCACGTTTACTCAGAATCCACTGTATTAAAAGGTATTGAAAAGTTTGAAAAATCTAATGATGTGGATTTAATAGCAATGTACACCCATAGTAGAAAGGGAATTTCAAGCATATTTTCTGCAAGTATTGCCGAAGGTGTAACGAATCATTCAAAAAAACCAGTGATGACAGTTCATCTATAATATGAAAAATTACGATACTCTTTCAGAGGCTATAAACGGTTTAAAAGCTGACGGCTATAACTATGATTTTAATATATGCTTGGGACATATAGAATGCAATTCATTAAAATTAAAATTACACCCAGAAGATTTTGAGGTTGACAAGATGTATCGCTTTGAAGGTATGAGTAGTACCGACGACAATAGTGTTCTTTACGCTATATCTTCCAAAAAAGGAATTAAAGGTCTATTAGTAGATGCCTATGGTGTATATGCAGAGAACATTTCTGAACCGATGCGAAAAAAATTAAGATAAAATGAAACCACCAAAAATAAATAATCAAAAACTTTCATTATTAGGCTCTGTATCATTAGGTACAGGCGTGATGATAGGTGCTGGTATTTTTGTTTTAATGGGTCAAATAGCAGAGTTGGTAGGCGATTTGTTTCCTATTGCTTTTATTGCAGGTGCCATCGTGGTTGGGTTCAGTTCTTATTCTTATGTAAAATTTTCAAACACGTATCCTTCATCCGGAGGTGTAGCAAAATTTTTTACAAAAGCGTATGGACCAGGAATTGCTGCTGGCTCTTTCTCTTTATTAATGTATGTGTCAATGGTATTTGCAGAGAGTTTAGTTGCAGGTACTTTTGGAGCTTATGCATTGCGACTATTTCCACAGGAATATTCAGGATATGCACCAGTATTAGGCGTGGCTCTTATAGGACTTGCTTACATTATAAATATATCGGGTAACAAGATTATTGAAACTACGGCTACGTTTACGGCAATTATTAAAGTAGTTGGTATCGTACTGTTGGCAGTTTCAGGATTAATTATTTCGGGCTTACCCACTATCACGGGGAATTATGTAGCGAGTAATAGTCAATCTTTACCTGAAGGTTTCGGTTTTATAGCTGCTTTAGCTTTGTCTATACTAGCCTTTAAAGGGTTTACAACTATTACCAATCAAGGAGGAGATATTAAAAATCCACATAAGAATGTTGGGCGTTCCATAATTATTTCAATAGTTATTTGTACCATTATTTATGTTGTTTTAGCCTTATCAGTCGCTGGGGCATTAAGTGTTGAAGAAATAATTATAGCAAAAGATTATGCCTTAGCAGCGGCAGCAAAACCCATATTTGGCGAATGGGGTTCTATGTTAACCATTATTCTTGCAATTATTGCTACGGTGTCTGGCGTAATAGCTAGTGTATATTCCGCTTCAAGAATGCTAGGAATGTTAAGTAGTATGAAACAGGTTCCCAATTTTAACATCATTCAAAAACTTAAAAATCCAGCACTTATTTTCACGGTTTCTTTAGCAATACTCTTGACTATTTTGTTCGACTTAACTCGTATAGCTTCCATAGGTGCAATCTTTTATCTGATAATGGATATTGCAATTCACTGGGGACTATTTAGACATCTTAGAACAGAAGTAAAATTTAATCCAGTTATTCCTGTAATAGCAATAATAATGGATGTAGTTATTTTATCTGCATTCATTTATTTAAAATATATAAACGACCCTTTCGTGCTTATAGTAGCAGGAATAGGTATCATTCTTATATTCCTTTTTCAATTCCTTTTTATGAAATCTCATACTGATAGTGATGGTAATATGCATATGGAAATGAAGATGGATGACGAAGAAATGATGAAAATGTAAAATTTAGAAAATTATGAAACACACCTATCACATACAAGGAATGACCTGCAATGGTTGTCGCAGTCACGTTGAGCAAACACTTTCTAAAGTGGAAGGTGTGACTAATGTTTCGGTAGATTTAGAAAAAAAAGAAGCTACCATAGAAATGGAATCTCACATTCCTATTGAAACATTTCAAGAAGCTTTAAAAAATGACGGCGGAAGATACAGCATTCACAATATTGGAGAGCATCATCATTCTGAAGAGGTAAAAGTAGAAAAATCAAAAGGCAAAGGAACGGGCACATTTTATTGTCCAATGCATTGCGAAGGCGACAAAACGTATGACAAGCCAGGCGATTGTCCTGTTTGCGGAATGGATTTAGTGGAGGAGCAAAATTTATCAGCTGTTACCTCTGAACAATGGACTTGCCCAATGCACCCAGAAATTGTCAAAGATGAAGCCGGAGCTTGCCCTATTTGCGGAATGGACTTAGTCCCAATGGAAGCAGATAGCTTAGCAGAAGAGAAGACCTATCAAAAATTAATAAAGAAGTTCTGGATAGCGGTCGCTTTTACGCTACCAATTTTCCTAATCGCTATGAGCGAGATGATTCCTAATAATCCGTTATATGATTTAATGGAGCAAAAATGGTGGAATTGGATTCAGTTTGGTTTGTCAATTCCTGTAGTCTTTTATGCTACTTGGATGTTCTTTGAAAGAGCTTTCCGCAGTATTAAAACGTGGAATCTCAATATGTTCACACTCATAGGTATCGGTGCAGGTGTGGCGTGGTTGTTTAGTGTTTTTGGAATGTTGTTTCCCGACTTTTTTCCAGAACAATTCAAAACGGAATCAGGAGCAGTTCACGTATATTTTGAAGCAGCAACCGTAATACTTACCCTTGTTTTAATGGGTCAGGTTTTAGAGGCAAGAGCGCACAGCAAAACTAATTCCGCAGTCAAGGAATTGTTAAAGCTTGCCCCTAATAAAGCGGTACGTTTAGTTGATGGAAACGAAGAAGAAGTTTCCATAGACCAAATAAATAAAGGAGACGTACTTCGAGTAAAACCAGGAGACAAAATTCCTGTGGATGGTAAAATTACCGAAGGCCATACAACTGTTGATGAGTCAATGATTTCGGGAGAACCGATTCCAGTAAACAAATCTCAAGATGATAAAGTAAGTAGTGGAACCATTAACGGGAATCAATCTTTCTTAATGAAAGCCGAAAAAGTAGGTAGTGACACGCTACTCTCTCAAATCATACAAATGGTGAATGATGCCAGTCGCAGTCGCGCACCTATTCAGAAATTGGCAGATACCGTTTCGGGATATTTTGTGCCTGTGGTGGTTATTATTTCACTAATCACTTTTGCAGTTTGGGCGATATGGGGACCAGAACCAGCCTATGTGTTTGCACTTGTAAATGCCATTGCTGTATTAATTATCGCTTGCCCTTGTGCATTAGGATTAGCAACACCTATGTCTGTAATGGTTGGCGTTGGTAAAGGTGCCCAAAATGGTGTCTTAATAAAAAATGCAGAAGCTCTTGAGAAATTGGATAAGGTTGATACTTTAATAGTTGATAAGACAGGTACTATTACCGAAGGAAAACCTACAGTAGAGAAAATGGGCTCTTTTATAGATCAATTTCGCGAAAGCGATATCACCCAGCTTATCGCTTCATTAAATAGTTCGAGCGAACACCCACTAGCAGAAGCTACAGTAAAATATGGAAAAGAACAGAATACAGAAATTTATAAAGTTGATGGTTTTAGCGCTGTTACTGGTAAAGGGGTTGAAGGAACAGTTAATGGTAAAAAGCTTGATTTAGGAAACGATAAGATGATGGAATATGCTAAGGCAACTATTTCATCAGCTATGAAAGATGAAGCGCAATCTTTTCAGAAACAAGGAAAGACCGTTTCGTACTTGGCAGTTGATGGTAAGGTAACTGGCTATGTTGTCATAAGCGATAAAATTAAAGCGACAAGCGCAAAAGCTATAAAAGAATTGCAAGACAAAGGTATTGCTGTTATAATGCTTACGGGCGATAATCACGATACGGCCCAAGCAGTTGCAAGTGAACTTAACCTTGCTGATTTTAAGGCAGGCATGTTACCAGAAGATAAGCTCAGAGAAGTAACTAATTTACAAGAAGCTGGTAAGGTGGTCGCAATGGCCGGCGACGGCATAAATGATGCGCCAGCATTAGCCAAAAGTGATGTGGGTATTGCAATGGGAACCGGAACTGACGTTGCTATTGAAAGTGCGATGATTACCCTGGTAAAAGGAGATTTGCACGGTATTGTAAAAGCAAAAAACTTGAGTCACGCCGTAATGAGAAATATCAAGCAGAATCTGTTTTTTGCATTGATCTATAATATACTTGGCGTTCCTATAGCAGCTGGATTGTTATTCCCAATTTTTGGAATATTATTATCGCCTATGATTGCAGCACTTGCCATGAGTTTTAGTTCAGTTTCAGTCATTGTAAATGCGTTAAGATTAAGAAAAATTAAAATTTAAAAAATGAATAAAAATATAAGATGGTTTACAGTATTCATATTGATATTGTCTACTCATTTACTTTTTGGTCAAAAGGTTGTTCGTTATAATTTAACGGTTACAGATACCATTGTTAATTTTTCTGGTAAAGAAAAACACGCCATTGCCGTAAACGGGCAAATACCAATGCCAACTTTAACTTTTACAGAAGGCGATATTGCAGAAATTGTAGTACACAATACTTTAAAGGAAAGTACGTCTTTACATTGGCACGGGCTTTTTCTGCCTAATAAATATGATGGCGTTCCGTATTTAACACAAATGCCAATTGAACCTAACGAAACATTTACATATCGTTTTCCTATAATTCAAAGTGGTACACATTGGTATCATAGCCATAGTGGTTTGCAAGAACAAATTGGAATGTATGGCTCATTGGTTTTGTTGAAGAAAAAAGATGATCCAACCTTTAGAAAAGGGATTGATGATTTGCCAGAAGTTCCAATTATTTTAAGTGAATGGACAGATATTAAACCCGAAAATGTGCATCGAATGTTACATAATGCAAATGATTGGGCTGCAATAAAAAAAGGAACTACACAAAGTTATGGTGAAGCAATAAAAGCAGGACATTTCAAAACCAAATTTGGCAACGAATGGAAACGTATGTTGGCAATGGACGTAAGTGATGTGTATTATGATAAATTTTTAATCAATGGTAAAAATGAAAGCCAACTATCTCAATTTAGAGTAGGCGATAAAGTACGTTTACGTATTTCTAATGGAGGAGCATCTTCTTATTTTTGGTTGAATTATGCAGGTGGAAAAATGACCGTTGTAGCTAATGATGGTAATGATGTTGAACCTGTGGAAGTAGATAGATTAATCATTGGAGTTTCTGAAACCTATGATGTTGTAGTTACAATTCCCGAAGAAAATACTGCATACGAATTTTTAGTAACGGCAGAAGATCGAACAAAATCAGCATCAATATATTTAGGGAATGGCAAAATTGAGTCGATGCCTAAAATGCCAAAACTGAAATATTTTGAAGGTATGAAGATGATGAACGATATGATGAATATGGACGGTAGTATGGATGATATGGGAATGGAAATGTCCTTACAGCAAATGGATATGAATATCGTAATGTATCCAGAAATTACTGGAATGCCAGAAATGAAGATGGATAAAATGAAGAAGGTTAAAAAGTCAATGGATGAAAATATGAAAATGGATGACATGAAGATGGATAATATCGACCATTCCAATCATTCCATGAGTGAAAAAAAAGACCTTGTTACTTTAAATTATGCAATGTTAAAAGCGCCACAACCAACAACATTGCCGAAAGATGCACCTATTCGAGAATTACGTTTTGAATTGACAGGAAATATGAACCGCTATGTTTGGAGTATGGATAATAAAGTACTTTCAGAAACCGATAAAATCCTAATCAAAAAAGGCGAAAACGTTCGAATTACGCTTTACAACAATTCTATGATGCGGCATCCAATGCATCTGCACGGTCACGATTTTAGAGTATTAAACGGGCAAGGCGAATTTGCACCGCTTAAAAACGTATTGGATATTATGCCAATGGAAACCGATACGATAGAGTTCTTAGCTAACGCCGAGGGCGATTGGTTTTTTCATTGTCATATTTTATATCATATGATGGCAGGAATGAATAGAGTTTTTTCGTATGAAAAACAAGCAGAAAATCCGTATTTACCAAATAAAAAATGGGCTTTTAAAAAATTACAGGCAGAAAGCAACCAACTTCATTTTATGGTAGAAAATGACTTTGCAACTAATGGAAACGACGGACAAGTAATGTTACAAAATACACGTTGGAGTTTTGGTACCGAATGGCGTTTAGGTTATGGTGATGAACACGGTTATGAAGCAGAAACCCATATTGGTCGCTATATTGGAAAAAACCAATGGTTGATGCCTTTTGTTGGTTTTGATTGGAGATACCGAAAACAAAATGGAACAATCGAAAAAAACCTTTTCGGGCAAACCAACACAAAAGACCAAAGAGCATTATTGAGTTTAGGTGCACAATACACGTTGCCAATGCTCATTACCTTGCAAGGCGAAATTTATTCTGATGGAAATGTACGCTTTCAGTTAATGCGAGAAGATATTCCGATTTCGCCAAGGTTACGATGGGCATTTATGGTAAATACCGACACCGAATATATGACTGGTTTTAAATATATTGTTACTAGAAATTTAGGAATTTCGACACATTATGACAGTGATATGGGATTTGGCTTTGGTGCTACATTAAATTATTGAAATTTAAAGTAAAATGTAAAAACAGTATTTAAAATGACAATAATCAAAACACTAAATTATATGAAAACTGAACTAAGAATACTATTAATTGCGATTTTACTTGTAAGCTGTAAAGAAGAGAAAGCCAAAAATGAAGATCATAATCATTCCAAAAATACGAGTGAGCAAGTTGAGCAAACAAAGAAAGAATCATTAAGTCCACACACAAGCGCAATGGCAATGGTAGGAGATGCACATATCCATTTTGATTACTCATCCCCTGGAGTTCGTAATCGTATCGTTTTTGGAGGCTTACTTCCTTATGATGCTGTTTGGCAAGCAGGTGCACATATGGCAACTTGGATGGAAACGAATAAAGATTTAACCATTGATGGAAACGAATTAAAAGCTGGGAAATATGGATTTTTTATAGTGCCAAATAAGGAAGAATGGACACTAATTTTCAATAGTAATTGGGACCAACACGGGAAAGATGAATATGACGAAAAAGATGACGTTTTACGATTTAAAGTAACCCCTACAATTTCCGAAGCACTTAAGGAACATTTGGAGTACAAAGTAACCAAGGCTACCGATACTTCTGGTATAATTAGTTTAAGTTGGGAGAAAGTAATTGTTGAATTTCCTTTTAAAGTAGAGTAAAATGGTCAAAAGGAAAACAGCTCTTAAAAT
>TARA_R110002049_G_scaffold131363_4_pt1 | contig 11854 bp, 6 predicted proteins | sample TARA_R110002049 | Tara Oceans TARA_R110002049 (sample SAMEA4396941) | marine metagenome | biome: Polar Biome; feature: [SRF] surface water layer (ENVO:00010504); material: water (ENVO:00002006), including particulate matter (ENVO:01000060) such as... | depth 5 m
CAATACAACTAAGCTCACCAAAATAATGGTTAGCAACCACATGGATAGGGTCATAACATATAAACCTAAGTATCCTTGCCCCTGGCAAAGTCAACTGTTAAAAAATGCTCAGATTAGAGTAAATGGTCTGAGAAAGTGCTACAAATAAAGATAGCGAACAGACTTATAGCTAATGACTATACATGCTTATCCTATCTGTGACTCCTAGTCTTGTGATTCATACCCGTTAGGGTTAGCTTGCTGCCAACGCCATGTGTCTGCCATCATATCTTGTAAGCTTAATTTGGCGTACCAACCTAAACTATTTTTGGCTTTATGCGGATCAGCAAAACAAGCGGCAATGTCACCGGCGCGTCTAGGAGATATTTCATAGGGTATGTGGATATCATTAGCTTCTTCAAATGCTTTAACCATATCTAAAACTGAATAGCCTACTCCCGTTCCTAAATTCCAGATATGATAGCCTGTATTTTCATTTAGGTAGTCTAAGGCTGCTAAATGACCTTGGGCTAAATCGACAACGTGAATGTAGTCTCTTATGCCTGTGCCATCAGGAGTATCATAGTTATCACCAAATACAGACAACTTATCACGGCGGCCTACAGCGACCTGGGCTATATAAGGTAGTAAGTTATTTGGTATGCCTTTCGGGTCCTCACCTATTTGACCACTTTTGTGGGCGCCAACAGGATTAAAGTACCTTAAAACACCAATAGACCATGACGGGTCTGATGCAACCAGCTGCTGCATCATTTTTTCAACTACCAATTTGGTATAGCCATATGGGTTTGTTGGCATTGCAGTTGGTGTGCTTTCTGTCAGTGGTAATACATCAGGTGTTGGGTCACCATATACCGTTGCTGATGAACTAAAGACAATACGTTTGATATTGTTCTTTTTCATTGCCTGTAACAAAGTTAAGCTACCAGTAACGTTATTATCAAAATACTTCAGTGGCTGCTCAACACTTTCACCCACCGCTTTTAAGCCAGCAAAGTGCAACACAGCTTGTAATGGATACTTACTAAATATTGAATCCAATAACTCTGCATTTCGCACGTCACCTTGAATAAATATTGCTTCTTTGCCTGTTAGTCGTTGTACACGCTTGATAGCCTCAATGCTACTATTAGATAAGTTATCTAATACCAACACATCATAATTAGCTTTTAATAACTCATAAAGCATATGAGAGCCAATATAGCCTGCACCACCTGTTAAAAGAATCATACCTCTTATTCCAATTCAAAATATATATTTATGTTTTTCAGAAGATACACCCCTACGTTACTAGTGTCTTATTATTGCTTACTCAGAGCTACTATTACTATTAAGCTAAATATCGAACTGTGACACACCGATTTCGCATTATATTGCCCATAACCTTAGATGATAAAATGTGGATTCTTACCATAGCTTTTTTCATTTAATATACGTATAACCGCCATAATTAATAATAACGGTACTCTACCGTAAAACGTAGTATGCTTAAAAAATAGCAGAAACCTTAATTAAAACAATATGTTGAATTAATAAGGTCAAAGATAAATCAGGAGATAAACGCTATCCTAAATTAAGCTATTCCACACTTTGTCCTTAGAATCATAATATACTCAATAACTCACTATGACCTAAATCTTAGTTAATTCATCTAGAAAGCTTTCAAGCTTTCCTGTAGATTTCAGAAACTCAGCAACATTATGGGTATTCGTTGGTAAACTTTTTAAACTTGCGTACTCCTGCAACCTTAAAGCAGCAACTCTATCAACATCATTCTTTTCACCATAATATATTTCAAGCTCTCCTGAGTACCTCGATAAGCTAAGAAAGCTTTTAAGATCAACTCTTTCCTTCGAGAGGTCCAAACCATTTATTTCTGAGTCATAAGACTTAAACATGTTAAAAACTCTATGATTAATATTAGTCTGCGGTGATACTGCAACGATTTTACTTGCTCCAAGTAAAACCCCTGCTTTAATAGCAGCATACCCCCCCGCAGAGGTTCCCAAGAAAATCATATGCTTTGTTCCCTCTGGAGTTATCGAACGAATATACTCCGCTGTTGACTGGAAATCATCTGTGATTCCTATTAAGCCTTTTTCGTACCAACATTGATAAAAGTCCTTTAAGAAAATAATGTTTACATCTCTTCCGCTCAAGCTTCTATAGAACTCTTTAACAGCCATTGAGGGTCTTCTTGCCATGCCACTAAAGACTACTAATGTTATTGTAGAGTTTTTGTTTAAAACTTCTACAGGACTAACTTTCGATGAATAGTCATCGACACTTTGGATGATAAACTGGTTAGAGTAGCTTAGAGCAGCATGAATGCTAGAAAGTCTATCTCTTAAAGTAGAAACCTGATTACGTAACTGGTCAAACTCTAATTGAATATCTATTAAATATTTATTCCTATCATTTAAATCAGTTAATTTACTACTATCGCATAGCTTATTAACTACAGGTAATATCTTTATTAAATGAGAGGGATATTTCTCTAATAAAAATGTTGTACGGATCAACACTTCTTCAATACCCTCATATATAATCTCTTCATATAGCCTTGGGTGATGTCGATTGATTTCTTCCATTTTGTTATGGATAACCAACCCTTGGGGTCTATACTTATGCGCATACATTAATAAAGCAAGAGCAAACTTTGGATGTTTTGTCTGAATACATAAAGCTGTATCTCTCAAATTTTCTATATCATTATTATTCAACATTCACTTGTCTCTTTTTAGTAGTCATATCCGTAATCCCTTAGGTATAGGTAGTCGATTGCGAAAGATTTAAATACCTTTTCTCTAAGAGTATTATTAGATAAATTTTCCTTAGATAAGCTAGTTTTAGCTTGTAACTCTAAACTTGATAAATCAGTAAAGTCTTCAGTAACGGATGATTCACTATAGCTACTAACATTTAACTTCTTGTTAGTTAGTTTAGTACCAGAAAGCTCACCTAGTTTTTCAAAAAAAGCATCTGTATCTGATAATTCGAATAAATAATCATATCTAAAACCACACTCTCTATATAAAAATGGAATTTGAGTGTTCCAGTGGTGGTCTAAGTTTGGCTCACCTTGTGCGTTTACATCAATAACATGGCATATTCCACTCACAAACTGTTTAAAACTAATCCCCTTGTAGTCACCTAACGAGTCCTCTACTATTCCTTCTCTAAGTAGCACATTATTATAAAAATTCAATGCAAATGGTTCTAATTTGCTCTCTTCATCAATGTTACTACCATGATAAGTAACAAACTTATTAATATATGCACTAATAAGCCTATCGTATGGCTCTCTAATGAGACCTATGGAAGTGAAACCTCTATTTTTACAATCATTCATACTTTGTAAGGCGTTCTTTTGATAGTTCTTACCTAGATACCCTCTAGCGTCAGAGTTAGCATTATTTATAAATCCATCACTTAAACCTAATACCTCATAAAATATTTGGTTCACAACTGTTGTACAGGCAGCTTTAGGGCTCCAATATACAACTAAATTGTTATCTTCGAGCACATATGATTGTCTAGTCATTTATATATCCTTAATTTGGTTAATATCATCGATCCACTATAAAATAAATACAATGCTACTGGAATAAATTTTATGTAGCCTCTGAAACGACGAACTCGCTCAGCAAATAAGGAAATTTATACCCGTAACACGCCGCAATAAATAGATGTACTCTTTATATTTCTATTTGTTCTTACCGTGCTTAGCTTACTTGTTAAATACAGCTTTCTGTCCATCTAAGAACCCGAGCATTTTCGCCTCATTAATTTGTATTCTATTTGCTATAGTAGCCTCATCCCATCCCACAGACTCACCATGCTGCTTGTCTCGTTGATTTAAATCAGCAATAGTTTCATGCACTGTGTCTTGATTCACCATCTCATATCCAAAGTAGCTCGCAAAAAACTCTGCTTCTTCAGAGGCACGTTTATGCGTTTCTTCATAGTCGAAGTCATGCGAATGATAAACCGTTGCAGCCTTAGAATATAGCTTTTCATAACCTGCATCAGTAACTAGTTTGGCCCAAGCCTGATCTTCACCAAAAGGTACTTCTGGATAAGGAATTTGCTCCCATACAGATTTACGCATACAAGAGTTATTATCAGAGTAAAAGTGCAGCACTTGACGCCAACCTTTGTCCTCACTATTATACTTACCTTCATCAGTATATTTACTGAGGTTTATAGGGAGGTTATCAAATCCGTTAAAGTGATCTATTAAGTCTTTTTTAGTATATGGGTCAGCTTCATCATAAGCAAAATGTCTACCAAAGGCACCTGCGGCATCTGGGTAGTGCTCTAACAAAGAGACGATATTGTACAGCCAAAACTCATCGGCAGGTAATGCATCATGAGTTAATACTGCAACAAAATCACCTTGAGTATGCTCAATAGCAACGTTTCTAGTTCGCCCATGCTGGAAATCTCTAGAATTGATATGCAGTAACTTAACTTCAGGATAGTTTTGGATATATTCAATTGTCCCATCTTTAGAGCCGCTATCAACAATCACAACCTCATAGTTCCAAGGGGCTCTTTGTTTCATCAAAGCATCTAATACATGCTTAAAAGGCTCACCACCGTTGTAGGTTGGTATGATCACAGAAGCTCTAATATCGGCTGGTGATATCTCATACATCGCCGACTCAAACCCCTTTTCAATTAAACGCTCAAGAATACCCTGCTCCACAATTTTAGCAGACTTCTCCCAACTAAATGTATTCACCCATTCAGTCGCTCTTTCTGCCATTGCATTCAACTCATCGTACTTGAATAACAGTGACTTGATTTGTTCAGCCATAATTCTAGGGTTAGGGTCTAGAAATTTGACAATATCTTCATTAAAAATAGCGCGTGTGCTTTCAGTATCTAGCTCACACACTGGTATTCCACATGCCATCATCTCTTGAGGGATTAAAGAGTAGTTAGTTGCTGAAAATACAATACCTAAATCACAGTCTTTGTAGAACTCCGCCAACTGACTTGGTGACACCACCCCATGATCTACTAACTTAAAGGGAGCTGAATTGGTCTTTAGCGGTGCTCCAAAGGTATGCACCTCTATTGGCAATCCCCATTTTCCTAATTGCTCTAATGCTAATAAGCCAAGCTCTACAGCTCGTCTTTCCGTAAAGTGGCGTGCATAGAAAGCAATTTTGAATACTTCGCTTGAGTTCTGCCTAGTAATATTATTTTGGTTATATGTTTCCTTATCATAAGCAAGATGGAAAGGCGTTGCCCATAAATTATGTTTCGTCTGCATAAGTTGCGATAACCATGGACTTGCACAGATACAATCAACATCGTGATTATAGCTTTGTAAGGCAGCTAATTTTAAGGACCCCATTGCATAAAACTCTGGCTCATAGTCCTGCACGAAATAAAAACGTCTCTTAAAGTTACTCGCACTCATGACGTAGTTCATAGAGCCCCAATCTGTAGCAATTATCGCATCGCCTTCAGCCTGATCAAATTCGTTTTCAACAATTTTAACCTGTGCTTTTATTTGCTGAAAATGCTTTACTATAGTTTCATAACCTTCTACACCCGACTGATTCATGCTTGGGTTATATATCCATATTGTGCAAGTATGACCAAATATTTCTAACCACCGAATGGTTCTAAATATTGTCATATGTCCACCTGCCCCTTTAGCGAAGTCAGGTATAACCCAATGAATATTCAACTTATTACTATAGAACTCTTTCGAGGTTGGAATTAAAGGTTTTTCAATGGTGTCGAGAAAACTTCTCAAAGCAGGGTTATCGACTAATTGTGCAGATTTGTCTTGCTTAAGTATTTGATTTGTCTCACCTGCAAAAGCTATGGGTTTAAACCCCTGTCTTCTACCTATTATTAAGAAATGCTCTAGAGCTGAAACCTCTATATCTTGCAAGTCATAACTTTTCAGATAAGCCTTACTGTCAAAATCGGGAGAGGTAGCATATCCTTGCTTATAACCCACTTGCAAGTAGTGTAATAATGGAGACTCATTATCATCTAACAGATATTGTTTTTTATACCAAGCTGGACTAAAGTAAGGGTTTGGTTTCCTTCCTTCTTTTTCGCCAAAGGCAGCATAGTGGTCTATCGTGTTGATACCCATGTCACGTAAGTCTTCATGAACAGCGTCGTACCATTCAGTAATAAATAAAGGGGACTCATCAAAAACTTTAATCTTATCATCATTTCTTTTATTACTAGCAATTACTTCCCTACCTTCTTGATGGCCAATCTCCATATAATGAAATAATGGCTCTATACCTTTTCTTGCTACATCTACATGGGTTGAAAGATACATATCGACATCAAACAACATACTTGGATTAAATGTTCGTTTTTTCCAAAATTTGATGTAATGTATTAGTGGAATTTGGCTATCAGCTAATGAATAGGTTTCTTTGTACCACTTTTGATCAAAAAATTCATTTGGGTTACGACCTTCATAGATGCCAAAAATGCTGAAATGCATAAGCATATTTACTGAATCACCTAAGTCTTGATATGTACTTGCATACCACTCACTATCGAATAGCTTAGTACAATATATCTCATAACATTTCTGAATATCTCTCAGTGCGTTGTAATCTACAAAATCAAGCCTATGACTTAACGACATAAAACTTGTAAACCAGTCATTTTTATAACTGACTTTAATTTTATCCACGATACCGACTAACTGCTTACAAGGCACTAAGAATAAAGACTCTCCAAGGTTAGCGAAATGTGACCATGCATGCTCGATAGGAACTCCATAAAACTCACCGTACCATTCGGCATCAAAATATGGATTAATGAGCTCTTTGTCATCTACACCAATAGCGGCTATAAAACCTTCCTTCACTTTGGGCAGTATATTTGGATTCGTATCGGCTATATTTTCTAATAATAACTGATGCTTATTTAATACTTTAACTTTTTCAGGGGTACCACTAGTTTCGTCTATAGCCTTTATTAAGTTCATAGAAATAGAACGTATTGGCTGGCGTTTCTCTATAATTCCATTTTTCAAATAATGAAAAAACGGATTTACTCTTGCTGCTTTCACATCTTTATGCTCTTCTAAGTAAAATTTGGTATCGAACCATACACAAGGATTTTTACCTTTAGACCAACCAGATGCAAAATATTGTTCAATCAAGTCGCCTTCTGGTTGGTTATTCTCATTAAATTGAGAAAGGTAAAACCCCTCATCAAACGCTCCTGTTGACTTAACAAATTCTACCTGTTTAAGTATTTGTTTTTTCAAAACTGCTCACCTCTGTATGACCAAGTACCTTAAAGTACAGATAGTTAGATATTAAAATTTATATTATACACATAATTAGAAAAGGTTATTGCCACCCTTCTCTCCCATAATCATCGCTGAAGCGAACAATATCATCTTCACCCAAATATGCACCAGATTGAACTTCAATAATTTCTAGAGGCACTTTCCCTGGATTCTCTAAACTGTGAATCTCGCCCACTGCTATATAAATAGATTCATTTTCACGCAATAGGTGTGATGTTAAGTTGTCTTTATCCTCACCTTTATGAACTAATGCGGTGCCCCCTACCACAACCCAGTGCTCCGCACGATGATAGTGCATTTGGACAGAAAGTTTCTCCCCTGGCTTAACCGTGATACGCTTTACTTGATAGCGCTCGCCACTATCTACTCCATCAAACTTGCCCCACGGACGATGAACTTCTCGATGGTAAATATATTCAGAACGTTTCTCTTGCTTTAATGTATCCACTAAATCTTTCACTTCTTGAGCACAGTCAAGACTAGCCACCAACAAAGCATCATCTGTCTCAATAATAGCCACATTATCAAGGCCAATTGTTGCAACCAGCTTTTTATTCTCTGTACGAATAATACTATTGGTGGTTTTTATTGTCAGCGCATCAGCATCTATGACATTGCCATTACTGTCTTTGTCACGATAATCCCAAATCGCATTCCATGACCCAAGGTCATTCCACTGCACATCCAGTTGAGCAACCAATCCCTTATCAGTATGCTCCATGATGGCATAATCAAGCGAGTCCTCTGGACAGTTGGCAAATTCTTCTGGATCTACATCATAAAAGGGTGGTTTTTTCGATTTTGATTGATAGGCGGCCTTACAAGCACGAACAATATCAGGTTGGTATTGCTCCATCTCCGCTAATAACGACGTTGCTCTAAACATGAATATGCCACTATTCCACAGATAGTCGCCCTGCGCCAGATAATCCTTTGCTTTATCTATATCAGGCTTTTCAACAAATTTACTAATAGCTCGAAGTCTGCCCTGTTCCTCGCCATTAATTGATTCACCCATTTTAATATATCCATAACCAGTTTCTGGTTGAGTTGGAGTGATACCAAAGGTGATGATATGTCCCTCAATAGCAAAAGGTAGGCTTTCCTCTATACTGCTTATTAAGTCATCAACACGTGCTATAGCATGATCTGAAGGGGATAAAAGCAAGACACCATCATCATGGTGTTCTATGACATGCAGGGCAGCAAGCAAAGCTGCGGGAGCGGTGTTTTTACCGATTGGCTCTAGAATAATATCAGCATCTATATCAACATCGCTAAGGCTGTCAGCCACCAAAAACTTATGGCCTTCATTACACAGTAAGATATTCCCCGAAATATCAAGAGCATCTAATCGCATAAGTGTATCTGCTAACATCGTTTTCTCATTAGCTAGCGAAAAAAACTGCTTAGGATAGGTTTTACGTGATAATGGCCATAAACGACTACCAACACCGCCTGCCATTACTGCATGAAATATTTTCATAAATAACTCCATAGCATAATAGCTATTCTTGAAAGACAAGGTTCTACATAATTGGATGAAAATGTTCGCTAACACTAATTTAGCACATCACCCTTATAATTTTTATATACTGGAAAGAAGGTTTTTTAGTTCATAAAACCTGATTAGTTATGAAGATAAAATAGCAACCTTTTATTTTCTCAAAAGCGTAACATTAAAAACCAATCAATTAAACTATTTATCTCACACTAGTTATAAAGGCTAACAGCCACAGCCTGTCATTCAAATCACTCGACAAATCAAACACCAGCAACATGTCCGCTTTCTATCGTGGCTACAATCAGCCATATCGAATCTGATAAGGGTCTACAGCAAGGCTTATCTAAACTCATCGTCCTATGATATATTACTCGAACTAAATTGTGGTTATGTTACGGGCGCACTATGACTGATTCAAACTTACATCATGTTTTATTACACTTACATATTTTTAAAAACGCTGGAACGACATTCGATCGTGCTTTGCTTAAATTATTTAATGACAAGATGACTGCTTATGATACCGAAGATCCTGGTGCCAGAATCAGCATTGAGCACTTGACCGAAATACAAAGAGCCAATCCCTTTTCTAACGTTATTACCTCTCATCAGGTAGGGCTTCCCGCACCAGTCTATTCAAACGTTGTCTTTCATCCCGTTTTTTTCTTACGCAACCCCGTTGAGCGAATTCAATCATGCTACCATTTTGAGAAAGACGTACAGAAGTTAATGGATGACGATGTCACCATGGAGATGTATGTGCGCCGCAATCTCAACAATCCCAAAATTAATGCCTGTTTTGGTATACAGTTGGCAACTATAGCAGACAGTCGATATATTATAAACTGGAATCGCGATGAGCTAACTGGCGTAGTAGTGAACAGTGCACTACATAATATGCAGACGGCCCGTTGCTTTGGTCTTGTTGACCGTTTTGATGAGTCATTTGAGTTTATTTGTCACCGTCTAAAAAATTTTTTTCCAGAGCTTAGACAACCCATAACACCGACCCAACAAAATATTTCAGAAGCATCAAAAAATATTACCGATAAGAGCAAATATGTTCAAGAAAGCCTATCTCCACAAACCTATGCTGAAATGTTAGCAGCTTTGCAACCAGAGATTACGTTGTATGAAACAGCTCAAAAGGTTTTCGAGAACAGATACAAGCAATATTTGCAACAAACACGTGCCTAGCTCACAAGCAACTACTCAATTATCAAACACCTAGAAATGGAAGGGTTCATCTGATATGCCTGCCTATAAATATAACAAACTAACCAAGTCTCAACTAGATATGGTTCGCAAAATAAAAAACTCAAATCTATTTAACGAGCGTTGGTATAAGACCCACTACCCAGATGTGGTGGAAGGCAAGCTCCACCCTATAACACACTATGTTCTACACGGTGATGCTGAAGGCCGTGACCCTAGTCCCCACTTTAATACCAAGTCTTATAGGGATAGCACAGGCATAGCTGAAGATGTTAACAGTTTGTATCATTATTTAACTCACCCAGATAATAAGTCGTTTGTCATTGAAAGCCTATTAGCAGTTACAGACCGAAACCTACGACTACTCAAACATAGTGAGTTGTTTGATGCGATGTTTTATACAAGCACCTACCCGGATGTTACGGATGCATCCATCGATCCAGCACTACATTACTTACATAACGGTTGGAAAGAGGGGCGCAACCCATCTAAGAAATTTGATACTGGGTTCTACTTATCGACATATCCAGATGTCCAAAAATCTGGGATGAATCCTCTCATACACTATATCCGCCATGGCATTCATGAAGCCCGACAAATATCTCCCACGATATTTCATCAAAACCTATCTAAACTCCCTCTATCCTTGAGAGAGAACTACTTATTGATTAAAAGCAGTAGTACTTTTGATCCCCATTTTTATTTAAACAAGTATCCAGATGTTTTAAATGCAGGAGTGGACCCACTTACTCATTACTTACAGTTTGGTTCTTCTGAAAATCGTGATCCAAGTGCTACCTTCAACAACCGCTATTACAAAGCTCAAATGAATGCTGATGAGATCAAGACACTTAATCCTTTAGTCCATTATATAAAATTTGGTAAAACTCAAGGCTGTTCTACCAATGCCTCGAGTCAAACTATACCCCCAGCATTAGCAACAGGGCAATTTTTTGATGTATTAGCTCGACCATCTGCCCCAGGCACTATTGCTGTAATGGCTCATATGTATTACACAGAGCTTAGTGCTACCTTTACCGAATATTTGAATAATATCCCTTATCCATTTGATTTATTAATATCCACTGATACTGAAGACAAAGCCACTATTTTAAAGAATACACTTAATGAGATTAAGAACTTAGATACTCTAAACGTAAAAGTACTACCTAATCGTGGACGCGACATAGCTCCAATGATTATTGGCTTTGCCAAAGAGATGCTGCAGTATGACTTTGCCCTGCATCTACATACCAAAAAAAGTCCTTACGGAAGCACTTTATCAGGCTGGCTTGAATACAGCTTAGACAACTTGCTACATAGCCCTGTCTATATAAGCCATCTATTAGATAGACTAGCAGATAAGAAACAAAACCTCGGTGCCTTAACCACCCTACCCTTTCCAGCAATTGTAGAACACATGCATTGGGAAAGTATGCTGGATTATGGAAAAAACACCTTAACCAAACTTGGAATAGACAACAATATATTCAGTCGCTTTGACCTACAGTTTCCAGCAGGCTCTATGTTTTGGTTTAAACCAAAAGCACTGGCGCCTTTATTCTCAGGTAGATTAAGCTTAGAAGACTTTGAGGTAGAAGATGGACAAATGAATGCCACCTTAGCACATGTTATTGAACGGCTATTTCTTTATATTGCTGCAGATAACGGGTATGAATTTGAGGTTATCCGCCCTGCCAGTCCGTTTGAGGGTGCTAGGCCATTCTTACTCAGTCATCAAAATGAGCGAGGTTACCAAATAGTTCATCAAGATAAGCCAATGGTATCCATCATTGTACCTGTTTATAACGAGTGGTCTT
>TARA_R110002049_G_scaffold76469_11_pt1 | contig 11835 bp, 7 predicted proteins | sample TARA_R110002049 | Tara Oceans TARA_R110002049 (sample SAMEA4396941) | marine metagenome | biome: Polar Biome; feature: [SRF] surface water layer (ENVO:00010504); material: water (ENVO:00002006), including particulate matter (ENVO:01000060) such as... | depth 5 m
AATAAGGTTTGGGGCGACCGCGCGCAGATCTTGCGGCATGCCTCCACTGCGCGCCAAGTGCAGGTTGTCGATCAGTACAGCGCCCGCTGGGTGGCCCACGCCTTCGACCACCGCAAGTGCCTGTTGCAGCGACTGTATTTCACTGAGCGCCAGAAACTCCAGCGCAATACGCAGCTCGCTTTGTTCTGCGCGGCGGCACAACCGCTCAAAACGGCGCATGCCAAGTAGCTGTTGCGGCTCGGAGGATACGCACAGCAGGTTGCGCGCGCCGATCTCCAGTGCGAGATCGACTATCCCGTCGTGCTTGTCTGGCGGTTCTCCCGGGTGCAGCCACACCACTTCCATATCCAGTGCGATCAGCCCGGTGTCGGCCAGGGCGTTGCGTACCTGCCGCGTGGTGGCAGCGCGCCACGACGGGGCGTCGCACCAGATGCCCACGGCATCGAAACCGGCCGCGTGCGCGGCATACACGGCGCGCTCGGGGGTGAATTCCTGCACGGCACCTGCGGCAAGTGAGAGCACTCTGTCGGGCTGCATGTTGTGTCTCTGACGCCTGGCGTAGGAACCTGGAAGGACAGCCTGCCATCGCGGGGGCCCGGTGGCAATCGGTGGTGATGGTCGGAGTACCGCAATGCCAGGCAAAAAAAAGCCGCGCCCGAAGGCGCGGCTCAAAAAACCCCCTGAAAAGGGACCTGAGTTAATCCAGCGAACCGGGGATGATCCAGCCACTCCACCATGTATTCCCGACTGAAGTGCCCGGCTCAACCGCACCGACGTAATCGGTGTTGTCGAAAGTGAAGCCCGAACCGTTGTTCACTGCCGGGATATTCACCGTGGGCACGTTGGCCTCGGCATCGGTGAGTGCGTAGGCCGCGTCAAGCGTGACGCTGCCGGCGCCGCTGTTGGTCTCGGAATCCGCATCCCGCTTGTTGTAGAAGCCATCCTCACACTCGCCCAGCACGTTCACCAGGGTCACATTGGACGTGACAATGGTGGAGCCGTCGCCATTCACGTCCGCGTCATCGATGCGGATACAGCCCGTGTCGAAGTCGCGTATCGCAGTGTTGTACAGCGAGGTGGTCAGTGCGCCGCGCAGGCGGGCACCCGGCTGCTGACCAGCGTCGGAAGTCTCGTTGTTGTTGACCGCGCTACCCAGCACCAGAATGTTGGCCAGCACCGCTTCCGTTTCCGGGACATAGTCCGCATCGGAGGAGTTGGCTTCAATCCCGCGTGGGTCGTTGCTGCCGGTCGGTGCGGCCTTGTTCGGGTTCTTGCGCACAATGATGTGCTGCATGTTGCCCTTGTAGCCCTCGTCGAAGTCGATGTCATCGTCGTCGTTGTTGGTGAGTACCGCGTACCTCAGGTTTGCCGTGCCGCCGAACCACTCGATGCCATCATCCAGGTTGCCGTGCACCTGGATGTACTCCAGCAACGTGCCGTGACCAACGCCCTGCAGTGTGAGGCCGTTAATCTCGTTGTTCGGTCCGTCCACCAGGCCGCCCTCGGCAATGCGCACGTAGCGCAGTGCGCCGGAATCGTCCGCCGGATCGTTGCCGCCGTACAGGCCGACCACGGTGCCGCCTTCGCCCTGCACGTTACATACCACGCCGGAACCGAAGCAGGCGCCTGTACCGCCGGGGCCGTACTGGGGTGCGAAGCCCTGGATGACCACGCCGCCCCATTCACCTTCGCCGTCGAAATCGTCGTCGCCCAGGCTGCTGAAGGTAATCGGCGCTGCCGGGGAACCCACCGCCTGCAGTTTCGAGCCGCGAGTCACCAGCAGGGAACCGTCCGAGAAGGCGCGTACATGCACGCCGGGCCGGATGGTCAGGGTAACGCCGGCATCTCGCACTGCCTGAACATCGGCTGCATTTGCGATACTGCGGTTGCCCTCACCGACCAGCACTTCGCCGTCCAGGCGCCACTCGACGCCATTTACGAGCGTGTAATCCTCGTCGATCAGGCCAGACAGGGTGCAGACCGTGTTGTCGGCGTTGCAGCCCACGAAATCCGCCGGCTGTACCGCTTCCTGCTGGCCGACGGTGCCGGGGAGGGTCCAGCCCTGCCACCACGCCTCGCCGCCCGGCTCTACCGCACCGACAAAGTCAGTCTGGTCGAACACGAAGCCGGAGCCGTTGTTCACCGCGTTGATGACCGGTGCGCTGGCCAGCTGCGCGGCGCTCTCCTGGATGGCGAAAGAGCCGTCGTAGGTCAGCGCAAGAGACTGTACGTTTGCAGCCGAATCGGCCGCCCGCTTGTCGTAGATACCGTCCTGGCAGTCGTTGAGTATATTCGTCAGGGTGACATTCGACTCGACGATCACCGAACCGTCGCCGTTGACGTCGGCGTCGTCGATGCGAATACAGCCGGTATCGAAATTCGCCACGGATGTGTTGAAGATACTGGTCATCAGCGCGCCGCGCAGGCGCATGCCGGGCTGCGGTCCCGCGTCGGAATCCTCGCTGTTGTTCAACGGCCCGCCGAGAATGGTGATGTTGGCGAGTACCGCTTCGGTTTCCGGCACGTAGTCGGCATCGGACGAGTTCGCCTCGATGGCGCGCGGGTCGTTGCTGCCCTGGGGCGCGGGGGCGGTCTGGTCCTTGATGATCAGGGCGTACTGGATGTTGCCCATGTAGCCTTCGTCGAAGTCGATATCGTCGTCGTCGTTGCCGGTAAGCACCGCGTACTTAAGGTTGGCGGTACCGCCGAACCATTCGATACCGTCGTCGAGGTTGGAGTGCACCTGAATGTACTCCAGCGTGGTGGCATAGCCCACGCCTTGCAGGGTGAGGCCGTTGATTTCATTGTTTGGTCCGTCCACCAGGCCGCCCTCGGCGATGCGCACGTAGCGCAGCGAGCCGGAGTCGTCCGCGGGGTCGTTGCCACCGTACAGGCCGACCACGGTGCCGCCTTCGCCCTGCACGTTACAGACCACGCCGGAACCGAAGCAGGCACCGGTGCCGCCCGGGCCGTACTGGGGCGCGAAGCCCTGAATGACCACTCCGCCCCACTCGCCGAGGCCGTCAAAATCGGCGTCGAGGCTGGAGAACGTTATCGGGTTGGTCGCGGTGCCCTCGGCCATCAGTTTCGAGCCGCGAGTCACCAGCAGGGAGCCGTCGGCGAAACCACGCACCTGGGTGCCGGCTTCAACAGTCAGGGTTACGCCAGCGTCGCGCACTGACTGCACATCGGCAGCATTCGCCAGCGAGCGGTTGCCCTCGCCGACCAGTACTTCACCGGAAAGGCGCCACTCTACTTCGCTGATCAGGGTGTAGTTTTCATCGATCAGCCCCGACAGCGTGCCCACAGAGCAATCGTCGTTAAACGCGACGAAGTCTGCCGGTACGACCAGGTTACAGTCACCGTCCGAAGGATCGGTGGGTTCGGTCGGATCGGTGGGGGTGACGGGGCCGCCGCCGATGTCGATACTGACGTCGTCACCCTCGTTGCTGGTACATCCCACAATACCCAAAGATAGGAGGGGGATGAGGAGTGCTGCTGTTAGCTCTTTCTTCATCATGATGCATTTCCTGAGTGGTTGAACATGTCGCGCGACGCTGCCGCGCGGTTTAAAAAATTCCGTTTTTGCCGGCCAGTGCGGGTTTTCACATCAGCCGGCTCACCGCTTCAAAACGTGTACTTGAAGCTCACGCCAAGCAACGTGCCCACTTCGTATTCCTCGATGGTGCGGCCGTTCTGCGAATACGAGACCTGCTCGTTCAGCAGGTTTTTGATGGACGCCTCCAGCGTGAAGGATTCGCTCCACATGTTTTCGTAGGTCAAATCGATCAGCAGCCGGCCGTCCTCGTATTCCGGGCCGGTGGCGGCGCCGCGGGCGACCCGGAAAATGCGGTCGTCAAAGTAGTTGAACAGCACGGTGAACTTCTGCTCGCTCGGGTAATGGTCGAAGCCGAACTGCAGGTTGCCGAGCCATTCGGACTGGCCCTGCAACTGGCGACCTTGCGAGGATGCTCCCTCGAGGCGCAGCGATTCTTCCGACAGGGTGACCTCGGAGTCGATGTACGTGATGTTGCCACCGGCAAACAGCAGGAAGTTGTCGCCTTCCCAGAGATCGATGTTGGCGTCCAGCTCCACACCGGTCAGCTCCGCTGAATCCTGGTTGATGAACGTGATACCGCGTGTTGCTGCCGACCCTGAGGCGTCGGGTACGGCGCGCTCCACCGGTTGCGTGATGTCCTTGTAGAACAGCGCCAGGGACACGCTCTCGGTGTCGGAGAAGTAGTACTCGGCACGTGCATCCCAGTTGTCGATGGTAGACACCTGCAGATCGGGGTTGCCGAAGATCGGGTCGTCCGTGTCCGGATCGTAGGACTGGGCCGTGGAGCGCTCAATCAGGCCCGGGTAGGAGGCGGTCTCGGAGTAACCCACGCGCAACTGCCACTCCTCGGTCATACGCCAGGCGACATTCAGGGCCGGGTAGATATCATCGTATTGCAGTTCGCTGTCTGACAGCGGGTCGTTCGGGTATTCGAGGGTCTGGTCGAAATCTTCCCAGCGCGCGCCGAGCACTACGGTCCAGGCTTCACCGATGTCGGTGTTGGTGCTCAGGTAGGCGCCGGTGACCGTCTCCTGGGATTTGTAGGAATCGGTGTCCGTGGTTCTGGCAGAGAGGCGGATCCTGTCGAGGGCGAAGTTCTGGTAGGGCAGTACCTCGGTCTCCAGGTCGCGGTCGATGCTGAAATCCACCTCGTTGCCGCGAATGCCGCGGGTAATGCCGAAGCGGTACTGATCGACGTCACGGTTCTTGTCGGACCACAAGGCGCCCACCAGGAACTGGGTGCTGCTGATGTCGCCCCAGTTCCAGGTCAGGTTGTAGTCCACACCGAAATCGACGCTGTCTTCTTCCAGCTCGGACCAGCGCCGTTCGAAGGCGGAGGTGGACAGGCTGTTGTTCAGATAGGTGTATTGGCGGCGGTCCGGCTCGTCGCGGGTGGTGCGCGAATAGGCCGCTCGCCAGTCCAGCAGGTGGATGACGGAATCGGCTTCAAATTCATTGTGGCCGGTGAATGCCTGGGAGAGAAATTCACGCTCTACCCATTGCAGGATGGTGCGGTCTTCGGCGTTGCCCTCGCGGGAATCGACGCCGCTCTCGCGGCGTGTCGTGTCTTCGGAATTGCGCAGGAACAGGGTCTTGGCCAGGACTTCGTTGGCTGCGCCATACTCATAGCCCGCCGACACATAGCCGGTGAGCGCGGTCGCTACCTCGGAGCGCTGGTAGCTGCCTTCCAGTTCAAGGGGGTCGGTGAGTTGCGCCTCGCCACGGTCCGAAGTGCTCTGACCGTATTCAGCGGCGGCGTAGTAGCCCCACTCGTTGTCACCTGCCGGAAGGCGATCGCCAATCACCCAGGACACGTCGTAGTCAGGGTCAGCATTCTTGTCACCGACGTTGTAGTCGTCCTGGAATTTCACCCCCAGGCGTGCGGCGTCGATTGGCGCCGTACAGCGCTCCGGGTCGACGCTCGGGTCACAGATGGTGAGAGAGCGGCCGCCATCCGTGGCAGCCAGAATGCCGTTCGGGAGATCGCGCAGACCGCTGTCAAAAGTAGTCCACTCATCTTCGCTACCCTTGTAGTCAATAATGCGGCTGAAGGTGAAGTCGGTATTCACAGCGGTTGAGCCGCTGATTTCGTTGATGTACTCGTCCGGAATGCCTTTGGTAATAATCTCAATGCCACCGCCGGTGGTGGTCGCGAGTTTGTCGGGACTGTAGGACTTCTGAATTTCAATTCCCTGCACGATGGATGTGGGGAACAGATCGAGCTGCACGTCACGGCGCTGTGGATCGGTGCTCGGCATCAGCAGGCCGTTCAGCGTGCTGGAAATATAGCGTCCGTCGAGGCCGCGAACGGTAGCGAACTTGTTGTCCACTACGGAAACACCCACTGCGCGGTTCAGCGCTGAGGCCACGTCGCCGTCGCCGAAGCGCTCCAGCTGGGTGACATCAATCGCGTTGGTGATGGAGGTGGCGTAGCGCTCGACGCTGGCCGAATCCTCCTGCGGATTGAACACGCCGAGCACGAAGACTTCTTCAAGCTGGGGAGAGGAGGGCGCTGAAACGTCTGCAGCGCCCGCCGGCAGCAGGCGGACGGTCGCCGTCACGCCGAGATCCGCCAGCACGCGAATATCGCGGAGGGTAACCGACGCATCACCTAGCGAGCTGACATTGAGATCGTATTCCCCACGCGGTACTTCCAGCACATAGACACCGTCTTCATCGGTGCTTTGCTGGTACTGCGTGCCAACGACGGAAACACTGGCACCGGCGATCGGCTCGCCACTGGGGTCGGTTACCTGCCCGGTAATATAGCCGGTGGCTGCGTCCTGATCACCCGGGCCAAACTTGTTGATTTTCACCCGCGGCTCATCGCCTTCCGCAGAAGTGAAAGTGACCTGTATCTCCACGTCCTCATCGGCAGCAGAGCTGAACGCCACCGGGAACTCTATTTCATCGTCGGTGAGTGTGATCACATGGTCGCCGGCGCTAAGCGTCGATTCCGCGCTGCCGCGCGCATCGGTCCGGCCAATGGGCACATCGTCGAGTGTTACGCGCACCCCGCTGAGCGGCGCGTCGTCGAGGAAAACCATCAGAAAAGCGTTGGCGGCAAGCGCCTGGTGGGAAAGTACGAATAAAAGAAGGCCCGCTGTTGCCGCAAATCGTTTCATATTGGATGTTTGCCTTAAACGCTGTTGAGAAATTGTGCTCAGGTTGTTCGTCGCTCACGGCCGCGATCGCGGATGCAAGGTGTGGAGGTGCCTCGACGCTTGGCCTGATTTCGGGAGCCATGCTAGCCATCGGACGTGACGGTCTCATGATGGTTTTGTTGCAGAATTGTTAAAAAATCGCGCAAGCAAGACCGGTGTGATGTGTAGGGATGACAAACATCTGCGACGGATTATTTATGGACCCACGCGGGGAGCGACGTTGCGGGGAGGCAACGTACAGGGAAGCAATGGCGAGCAGAAAATACAGATCGGTGCGCGGCGTGCGGGCAAAGTTGAATGCGATGCGCGCTAATGCAATGGGAGAGGCAGGCGGGCGAGTACCGAAGCGGCCTCGCCTATAAAGGAGGAACTTGCGAGGAAATTACAGGCTCAGGGTTACCTGGCGGTAGTCGCTGCTGCAGGTGCCGCTGCTAATAAAACTCTCAAGCCGGGAGTTGACCGCGCCGTTGTCGTCGGGGATCTCAAACATGAGCCCGTCGTAGTAACCGAGCGCCTTGGCGAGGATATTGCCCTGCTCGGCCTCGTCGAAGCCGTCGAGAACACTGTGAGTGCGATTGCCGTACTCTTCCTCAGAGAGCTGGCCGAGGGATTCCATCGCCAGCACACAGGCCAGTTGCCGCGACGCAGTGAACTCCTCGGGAGCCATTGACAGTGCCGCAGCCGGGCCCGCCGAACACAGCAGTGCAACAAAAAGTAGAAAGGAGCGATACGAAGCGTTGAGCATGCAAGGAGTCCAATGGCCGGTCGCCCCGGGGTTCAGGGCTGGTATCAGGTTTCTTGGACAGGATTATATGGAGGCATTCTTACAGAATTGTGACAGGTGTGTGACGATTACGCCGGGATAGCCGGCTGCGAGAAGCCCGGGTTCAGCGACTTTGCGGGAGCCAAAACACAAAAATGTTACAAAATCATGAATATTTCGTGAAGCAAGGTGGCAAGCGCGCAATTAGTGGGTGTAAAGTGGAAAAAAGAGGAGGTATATACAATGTCTATAACAAAACAACTGTTTGTAGTTACTGCCCTGGCTGTCGCCGCGCCCGCACTGTCGGTCGCCGCGGAGAAAGACTGCCTGCTCAAGGGCACTGTGGTGCACGGTGAGCAGGCCGGTCAGGAAGCGACCATGGTCAAAATCCACTCGGTCAGCAGATACGACGAAGAAGCCCGCTGCAGGGTGCGCGATGGCCGCAAGATGGAATTCAAGCTGCCCAGCGACCAGCGTGTACAGGAAGCTCCCTCTGGCAGCGAGGTGCATTATCGCTATCGCACCGATGGCCAGGGCGATGACAGCGCTGAACTGATTCACGTCGGCGCCTGAGCCCGAGCGGGCCGCCGGGCGCTTGCATCGCCGGCCCCTCTTCGCCAGGCCTGCGATAAGCCCGCGAATGCGGGCTGCCACGTAGCGGGCGAGCTAGCGCGCTGCCGGCGAGGGCGGCGCCAGGGTTTTTCAATCGCTGAAATCTGCAGCAGACGACTGCATCATCTCTTCCAGAAACCACCCCGGGAATTGCCCCACGAATTTCTGCATGTCCCAATAGTCGCTCCAGCGATAGATCAGGCCATCGCGAATCTCGTGCATGCTGGCGAAGGTGTGTGCGGCCGTCTCGCCGCTGGTGAATGTCCAGGTTTCCGTGTGATCCAGGAATACCACGTCCCCATCCGCCGCGATATGATGGGTCACCTGCTCCTGTTTGCTGAGATGCTTGAACGCGATCTGCAGGCGTTTCACGCAGTTTTCCGGCCCATGTGCGCCGGGATCATCGCTGGGCACATCGCGGTAGTGGATATCGGGATGCATGCAGCGTTTCATCGCCTCCCAGTCCATCTCGCTCAAGGCCTGCCACATGGATTCCACTAGCGCTTTGTTATCTGTACTGGACATAAGTCTCCCCCTGATTGTTGTCTGCGATTGTTGGCCGCACATCATACCCCAGCTGTCTCGGGCTGCAGAATGCCATCACTGGAACACGACGCCCAGTTGTGTGATAGTTGCGGCCTTCTCTGCAGCATAACGGTTGTTCATGTCGGCATCTGTCAGGCACACGGTGCGTATTGCGCTCGATACGGTGGCGTCCCTGTTGCTAAGCGGCCTGATCCTGTTCGCCTGCTGGCTGGCTCTTTACCACCTTCTTCCCGACCACAATCACACGCAAACATCTCCTTCTGTACAGGGCAGCGCAGGGCAAGCGCTGCGTTCCACGGCCGGCAGAAAATTGCAGATGCTCATCGGGCGGGGCGTAGTGCGTGGCGATGCCCTGACGATCACCGGTTATGAGTTTCATGCCACCAATCACAACGCGGTGGCAATCCGTCGCGGTTCCCTGCAGGCGTCGGATTTTCCCTATTTGCAATATTCCATCTCGGCGGCCTTCCCGGGTCCGGCTATGAATTTTATCTGGCGCAACGCGAGCGAGCCGCGAACCGTTCACAGTCAGGCGCTCAACACGCGCGCGGATTCACCGTCGGTACTGGCGCTTAAGGGTCTGGACGGATGGGAGGGCACCATCATTGAGGTGGGGGTGCATGTGGCTTCGCAGGATCCCGCAGCCTCGGTACACGTTGAGCGATTGCAGTTTTCACCGCACGGGTGGCGGCTCGCGCTGGCTTCCCAGGTGTCGGCGTGGACGGCATTTCGGGGCTGGAACCAGAGGTCGATCAACTATTTGACTGGAAAGAATGCTGAGAACGGTCTATCGCCCCTGCCGGTTATTGCCACGTGGGCAGCGCTATCGGCTCTCGTGCTTTTTGCCATCGGGATTCTGCGCGGCAGCCAGGCGCCTGTGGCATACGCGCTGGTCGCGCTCGCGGGCTGGCTAACGGCGGATATTCTCTGGCAGCGGGAACTCAACGCCCAGCTTGCGACCAGCAGGGACGTATTCGCGGGCAAGAGCATGCAGGAACGACATGAGGCTGATCTCGACGCCTGGGTGTATCGCTACATCATGCGCCTGAAATCCAGTGTCCTGCCGGCGGAACCGGCGCGTGTGGTGATAATCCACGATACATGGAAACACCATTATGATCGTCTGAAAGCCCAGTACTATCTGCTGCCACATAACGTTTACAATTTTAAAAGCGGTCTTGAAAACGGTGCCTATCAGCGCGGCGATTATATTCTGGTGATGCGCGATGCCAGCAATCCGGTACTGGATGAAAACGCCCAACAGCTGGTGTGGCGCGATGGTCTGCGGGTCTCCATTCGTATACTCGACAGGGAGTTGCGCGGCGCGCTCTACCAGGTTCTTGAAGCACCCGAGAGGCCGGCCTCTTCATGATCGCCCAGCCGCTGGACACGCTGGGCTTACTGCTCGCGCTGTGCCTGCCCTGGCTAGCGGGAGCTACTTTGGTGCACGCACTGTTGTTGCCCACCGGGCGCTATAACTGGCCTGTTGTTCTGGGTCACGGCTTCTTTATTGGCCTGCTGCTGGCCACCTCGCTGTTGCGGCTGTGGGATGCGCTGGAGTTCGGCTTTCATTTTATGTCGATGGCGCTGGTGCTGGTTGCGCTGGCCGTTGCGGGCGGCTTGCTCATGTGGGTGCAGCGTGCGCGGGACTTAGTGGTCGTGCAGCGGTTGTCGCCGGCAGACCGGCCGGTGAACGGCTGGCAAATTGCATTGATTGTGTTGTTGCTCGCGCTCCTGTTCGGCCGCTACGCGGGCTTGTTAGAGGAACTCCTGCTCCGGCCGCTGTACGCGTGGGATGCCTGGATGAACTGGGCGCCGAAGGCGATTGTCTGGTTCCACCACGGCGCCCTGGTGGAATATGTAAGCCCCGAGCAGTGGCAGGAGCAAAGCGGCGCCGCACTGTACACGTTGGGGAACAAGCAGGCCTGGGATTACCCGGTGATGGTGCCGCTGATTCAGCTCTGGAGCATGCTCGGTATCGGCACCTGGGATCACAACGCGGTATACCTGCCCTGGCTGCTGGCGCCCTTGTGTCTGGCACTGGCAATCTTCGGTCACCTGCGTCTCGCCGGTGTGTCCCTGCCGCTGGCGGTGAGCTGCTGCTACCTGCTGCTGAGTATGCCCTATGTCAATGTGCACAGTGTACTGGCGGGTTATGCCGACATCTGGCAGGCCGCGGCATTTGGGCTGGGTGTATGCGCGCTTTATGAGTGGCGTCGCTATCGCCACTGGGCTTACGGCCTGTTGTATCTGCTCATGGCCCTGCTGTGTGTGCAGTTCAAGGTTCCCGGCATGGTGCTGGCACTGATACTGCTTGCCGGTGGTGTGCGCACGCTGCTGAATCTCGCCTGGCAAACCGAGGTTCTGCTGTTTCTAGTTGCCGGCACAGGCCTGGTGATCGCGGCATTCGTGGGCGTGAGTTTCACGCTGCCTTACCTCGGCAACTTTGCCTTGATGGGCGGATATATGGAACTGGGCGGCCTGGGGGATTTCGAAATCGCCTACCACCCGGTAGCGGAAACGCTCGTGGAGAGCTTCGCGTGGATGATCAACTGGCATCTCCTCGGCTACCTGCTGCCTGCGTTTCTGTTTTACTGTGGCCTTCGCCGGCGCCTTTTGCAGCCCGTGGCCACAGAAGTGCTGGTGGTGATGGTGGCGCTGGCATTCGTGGCAGGAGTCTTTCTGTTCACCGGCTACTATACGCAGGCACTGAATTTTGTCGCGCTCAATAGAGCTGTGTTGTATCCCGTACCCGCCCTGTTATTTGTCTGCTTTCTGCATTTTCCCGTGGCTTCCGTACCCGCCGATCGCTGATCAGCCCCTGGCCAGGCCTGCAGCATGGGCCATTGCCGCCAGCTTTTCGCGCCAGGAGCCACTGGCGCTCATTGCGGCGAGAAAGTAAAGCGCCCGCATGTGAATGCGGCGACGCAGCCGGATGCCGAACTGACGCTGGGCGATTTCCTCGCGTAATTCCCGCGCGGTGGGCCTGGTGCGCAGCCCGAAGTGCTCCACTGCACTGTCGACGATAACTTGCTTGCGATTTTTTCGCAGGTACCAGCGGCCCAGCCTGGACGCATTCGCGTACTTGTTTTTGCCGTGTATGCGATAGAAAAATCCCGCCCGGTCGTCGTAATACTTTGTAGCGTCGAGCATCGACGCGGCGCGCACGATAACGCCGTCCGCAGAGACAC
>TARA_R110002049_G_scaffold44137_1_pt1 | contig 11814 bp, 8 predicted proteins | sample TARA_R110002049 | Tara Oceans TARA_R110002049 (sample SAMEA4396941) | marine metagenome | biome: Polar Biome; feature: [SRF] surface water layer (ENVO:00010504); material: water (ENVO:00002006), including particulate matter (ENVO:01000060) such as... | depth 5 m
CGTACCGTCCTGCACGATTTTGCCGTGCTGCATCAGAATGACGCGATCACCCATACTCATGGCCTCAACTTGATCGTGGGTGACGTAAATCACCGTCATATTTAGGCGACTTTGCAACGCTTTGATTTCTCTGCGCATATCGCTTCGCAGCCGCGCATCCAGATTGGAGAGCGGCTCATCCATTAAGCAAATGGGGTGTTCGGAGATAATTGAGCGCGCCAGTGCCACTCGCTGTCGCTGGCCACCGGAGAGTTGGGCAGGTTTGCGGGTCAGGTAATCGGTGAGATCGACCAGCTCGGCGACCTTAGCGAGCCTTTCGCGCTGTTCGACTTTGGGTACTTTACGACTGCGCAGGCCAAACACGATATTGTCGGCAACACTTAAATGCGGGAACAGTGCGTAGGACTGAAACACCATGCTCAGCCCACGGTCACCGGGCGGCAGGCGTGTCACATCACGCTCACCAATATAGATATGCCCGCCGCTGGCCTCTTCCAAGCCTGCGATCATACGCAGCGTAGTAGATTTGCCGCAGCCCGAAGGGCCTAGCAGAATGACAAATTGCCCAGGCGTGACGTCGAAGGAGATATCATCGACAGCAGCGGTCGCGTCCCAACGTTTGGTGACGCGTTCCAGGCGGATACGCGATTGGTTTGACATAGCACACACATCACCGGCTGTTGGTTGTTATTGGTTCAGCTTGTGTTGAAGGTGTTGCCGTTGTATGACACTTACATGGATCGTTTATGACAGCCGCTGTGTCAAGCAGAAAATCATTTGGCGACTTTAATGCCATAGCGCTGAAGCCTACGCACTACGCTGGACTGACTGATGCCCAGCCGCTCGGCGATGGCATAGGTACTGGGGTGAGTGGTGCACAGCGCCTCAAGCGTTTCCCGCTCTAGCCGCGCTAGATACTGCTTGAGGGTTTCCTGGGGCTCGAGCGCCACTGCAGACGCTGCTGGCGCGGCGCTCGGCAAACTGGCGGGGTGCTGCTCGGCGTGAGGGAGTGCGGCGGGCACCTCGATTTGATCGGTGGGGCTGGAAAGCCAAGCCCGTTCCAACCAGTTCTCCAACTCACGAACGTTGCCCAGCCATTCGCTGCCCATCAGGGTTGACCAAACGCGGGTATCGAGAATTTTTTGCCGCCCATAGCGCTGGTTCAGCCGGTTTAAACACGCTTCGACAAGGTCGGGAATATCCTCCCGGCGGTCGCGAAGGGGTGGCAGGGTGACTGGGATCACGTTGAGACGGTAGTAAAGATCTAACCGAAACCGCCCAGCCTCAACCTGTTTAGCCAAGTCTTGGTTAGTGGCCACAACCAAGCGGAAATTGACCTTGCGGGAGCGAGTGTCACCCAGCCGAGTCAGGCTGCCATCCTGAATGACCTTTAACAGTTTGGTTTGCATTAGCAGCGGCAGTTCGCCTATTTCATCCAAAAACAGCGTGCCGCCCTCGGCCTGCTCCAACAGTCCCGCCTTACCTTGCCGCGCCGCACCGCTAAAAGCGCCGGGCTGATAGCCAAACATCTCGGACTCAAACAAATTCTCAGGAATGGCCGCGCAGTTAACGTCAATAAACGGCCCGTCACAGCGCTGGCTCCAGCGGTGTAGCTGTTTGGCAAAGGCGGTTTTACCCACGCCCGATTCACCCAGCATTAGCACATTGGCATCTGATGGTGCGACCCGCTTAAGCAGTAGCGCAATTTCACGCATCACGCTGCTGCGCACCTGCAGGTTATCCAGGGCATCATCCAGCGCCTGCTCTTCCGCATCCGGGGCGGCCTGGCTGCGTTTTAAGTGTTCGCTAAAGCGTTTTTGCAGCAGCGCGTATTCGTCCTGCAATAGCTGCAAGTCGGTTAAATCCCGGGAGCGGCTGATAATGCGCTCTAGCTTGCCATTGACGAACACAGGGTAAGCTTCGGCGATGACCCGGCGGCCTGTTCCAGTGACCTGCATGAGCTGCGCTGGTCGGCGGGTGCGCATCACTTCCATGGTGATAGAGGGCTTGAGTACCCCGGCCGCTTGCAGCTGCTGCACACTGCTGGAGAGCAGTTCTTCTCGTGATACCCCGTAAACCGCTTCGGCCCCTGGGCTAATGTCGACTATTTGCCCATCGCCACTGACGATAAAGAAGTGATCGTTAGCAGTCTCTACAATGGTTTGCAGCACACGCCTGTCTATTTCACTCACTGCCATCGACTCCCTTCAAATAATTCATTATTGAATTTTTGATTCAATAATGAATTGGCTAAGCGTCAAATTGATTCATTTTTGCATCATCTGGCCGGTAATCCCACCGCTTTATAGGGATCTACGACTTGGCATGATCTGTGCAACGCCTATAGGAGATAGCTAAGGCTGAAAGTCAGGAAAGTTGCATAGGCTAAATCGTCACAACAAATCCAAGGAGAAGTGTATGTCGGAGTTCAACCAGCCGTTGGGCGGCAACACCATGCCGCGCTTTGCAGGCCCCGCCACCATGATGCGCCTGCCTACCCAAGACACCGCTGAAGGTTTAGATGCGGCGTTTATCGGCATTCCCATGGATATCGGTACCTCGAACCGCCCCGGCACGCGCCTCGGGCCGCGCCAGATCCGCGATGAGTCGCGCATGCTGCGCCCCTACAATATGGCAACCCGCGCCGCGCCGTTTGAAAGCCTCCAGGTAGCCGATATTGGCGACGTACCCATCAACACCTTCCACCTGCCGAAAAGTGTCGACATCATCACCGCTTTCTACGACGACGTGCTGAAGCATGACTGCATTCCGATGACCCTGGGCGGCGAGCACACGTTGACCCTGCCAATTCTACGCGCCATGGCCAAAAAGCATGGCCCGGTGGGATTGATTCATATCGATGCCCATGCCGATGTAAACGAGCATATGTTCGGCGAGCCGATTGCCCACGGCACGCCGTTTCGTCGTGCTCAGGAAGAGGGCTTGCTGGCCCACGGTAAGGTCGTGCAAATCGGCCTGCGTGGTACTGGTTACGCCGCTGAGGATTTCGACTGGTGCCGCGATCAAAGTTTCCGCGTTGTTCCCGCTGAGGAGTGCTGGTACCGCTCGCTAGCGCCCTTGATGCAGGAAGTGCGCGAACAGATGGGCGATATTCCGGTATACATCAGTTTCGATATTGATGGTTTGGATCCCTCTGTTGCCCCCGGTACCGGCACGGTAGAGATGGGTGGCCTAACGTCTACTCAGGGATTGGAAATTGTTCGTGGCGCCTTGGGCCTGAATATTGTCGGCTGTGATCTGGTGGAAGTATCCCCGCCCTACGACCCCAGCGGCAACACCGCACTGATGGGCGCCACGCTGCTGTATGAAATGCTCTGCGTCCTGCCGGGCGTGAAGCGTGGCGACTAAGCCGCTCTTAAGACAGTTTTGATTTAAAAGGCGCCGACCTGATAAGGCGCTAATAAAAAGACATATGGCAGGAAGGTCTACTTCCTGCCAGGACGCCGCCAGCCCACCTCCAATAATCACTTCCAATAGGTGAACCCTATGTCGAATAGCAACGTTAAGACCGAAGAGCCGACCTCGTCGGGGCCGATCCCCCAGGCGCATTTACTGAAGTTTATAGTGCCTTCTTTAATTGGGGTTTTGCTGTTTCTCGTCCCTTTTCAATTTGGCGATACCATCAATATTGGTATGGGCCTCATGGCGGAAGGCTTGCAAACGCTATTAGGCTCAGCGCTGCCTGCTATCGCGGTAGTCGTGCTTTGTCTGTCAGTGATAATCACTGTTTATGCCAAACTGGCTGATCCAGCCTGGGCCAAAAAAGGCATGTTGCATGAGATGTTTCATGTTGGGCCGCTGTGGTTGGCTATGCGCGTATTAGGCGCACTGTTTGCGGTGATGACCTATTTCCAGTTTGGGCCTGAATTCGTCACTGCCTCCTTTACCGGTGGCGTCATGCTCAATGACCTTGCGCCGGTGCTCTTAACCTTCTTCTTCTTTGCCGCGCTGTTGCTACCGTTTCTGGTCGAGTTTGGCTTTATGGAGTTTATCGGCAGCATGGTACGCAAGCCGTTCCGGATAATTTTTAACCTGCCGGGACGCAGCGCCATTGATGCCACTGCCTCATGGATGGGGTCGGGTACCGTGGGTGTGCTCATTACCACGCAGCAGTATGAGCAGGGCTATTACAATGGCCGCGAAGCCTCTGTCATTGCTACCAACTTCTCTGTGGTATCCATCGCCTTTGCGCTGTTAGTGACGAGCTTCGTCGATATTAACCACCTGTTTGTGCAGTTTTACACGACGGTCGTGGTGGCAGGGTTAATCGCTGCGGTCATTGTGCCGCGAATCCCACCGCTATCGCGCAAGTCCAATGATTACTATGAGCCGGTCGGCTGTCAGTTAAACGAAGAACGTACCGAAAAAGTCGGCCTGTTCCGCTATAGCTTGATTCAAGCCACCAATCGCGCCGCTGGTGCTCCCGGTCCTCGCGAACTAGCACGTTTGGCGCTGCTCAACGTGATGGATATTTTCCTAGGTTTACTACCCTTGGTGTTTGCCATTGGCACGGTGGCGCTCATTCTGGCGGAGTTTACCCCGCTGTTTACATGGCTCTCTTACCCGATGGTGCCGGTGCTGGAACTGTTGCGTATTCCAGAGGCAGAAGCGGCAGCACCCGCCACGCTGGTTGGTTTTGCCGATATGTTCCTACCGGCGGTATTAGCGACCAATATTGAAAGCGAGCTCACTCGCTTTGTGATTGCCTGTCTCTCCCTGACCCAGCTGATTTACATGTCTGAAATAGGCGCGCTGCTGCTCAAGTCGAAAATCCCCATCAAACTCTGGGAACTGGTGGCCATCTTTCTGCTGCGTACCGCGATTACGCTGCCCATCATCGCCTTTATGGCCCATACATTTTTCTTCTAAGGGGACTGTAATGAGCGTTGAAGAAGCACGTAAACAACCCGCCATGACCTGTGCAGAGCTACTCATTCGGCTGCTGCGGGAGACTTACGGGGTGAGCGCCCTGTTCGGCATCCCCGGCGTGCATACGATAGAGCTTTATCGTGGTCTGGAAGGCAGCGATGTGCAGCATATAACCCCGCGCCATGAGCAGGGCGCGGGGTTTATGGCCGACGGCTATGCCCGCGCCAGCGGCCAACCGGGGGTATGCCTGATTATCACCGGGCCGGGCATGACTAACATTGCCACCGCCATGGGCCAGGCCCTGGCGGACTCCATCCCCATGCTGGTGATCTCCAGCGTCAACCGCCGCGATACCTTGGGCTTAGGCCAAGGGCGGCTGCACGAGCTGCCCAGCCAGCAGCAGATGATCAGCGGCGTGGCGCGGTTTAGCCACACCCTGTTGGATGCCAATACACTGCCCGAGGTGTTGGCCCGCGCCTTCGCCGTTTTCAACGGCGCGCGCCCAGGCCCGGTGCATATTGAAATCCCTATCGATCTGTTTAATGCCCCGGTGGATGTGCCGGCCAGTTGGCAAGCGCCTACGCTTTATCGCGCGGTGCCTGATCCAGAAGGCTTGGTCGAGGCTGCACGCTTGCTTCAAGCGGCGAAGCAGCCCCTTGTGCTATTGGGCGGAGGCTGCGCTTCAGCGCCGGAAGCAGCGCGAGCATTAGTTGAAAAGCTCGATGCCCCGACGGTAACGACGATTAATGCCAAAGGGCTGCTAGGCCGCGACCACCCGCTGGATTTGGGCGCCAATGCCGCACTGCCCGCGGTTCGTGAACTAGCCGCCAACGCCGATGTGATTCTGGCGATAGGTACCGAGTTGGGTGAGACCGATTATGACGTCGTTTTTGATGGCGGCTTTCACCTCAACGGCACGCTGATTCGTATCGACCTCGACCCTGAGCAGCTAGTGCGCAATCAGCGCACCACGCTTGGCCTAGTGGGTGATGCAGGACGCAGTTTGGAGCTTTTGCTTGGTCACTTCCCCGAACCACTGAAGCGTCAAGGCACTGAGCGAACCGCCGCAGCGTTGGGCGCGCTTAATTTGGTAAACGATCCTGCTTTTGCCGACTTTGTGCCGCTTTATAAAACCCTGGCTGATTATCTCCCCGAGGCGATTTTGGTGGGCGACTCCACCGCGCCGGTCTATGCCGGTAACCACTTGGTCAGTCAGCCAGCACCCCGGCGCTATTTCAATGCCTCAACGGGTTACGGCACCTTGGGCTATGGGCTACCGGCGGCGTTGGGTGCCCAACTGGCACGGCCTGATCTGCCCGTGGTGGCTCTCGTTGGTGATGGTGGGGTGATGTTTACCCTCTCGGAAATGGCAACGGCGGTAGAAGAGCGCCTGCCCGTAGTGATTGTGCTTTGGCACAACGCTGGCTACGAAGAGATTCGTCGCTATATGGATGCTAATGGCGTGGCCCGCTTGGGCGTGGATATTCAGGCACCCAACTTTCTCACCCTGGCTGAAGGTTTCGGCTGCCCCGGCATACTGGTAGAAAGCCCCGCCGAGTTTGCAGAGGCGCTCGCCAACCGCGAAACGAGCGGGCCTTTACTGATCGAAATTGACGCCGCTGCCTGGCAGCGTGCGTGTGCATTTTCTGACTAGGATATTTCCATGCAGTCACTCAGCCAGCAGTTAATTAACAAACAGTTCATCAACAACCAGTGGGTCGCATCTTCGGGAGCTCGCCTACTCGATGTGATGAACCCCTATCGCGAGGAACGTATTGCTCAAGTCACGGCGGGGGATGCTGCAGATGTAGACGCCGCCGTTAAAGCCGCCCAGCAAGCGCAGCCCGATTGGCAGGCGTTGGGCGGTACCGCACGTGCAAACTACCTTGATGGATTTGCCGATGCACTGGAAGCCCGTCGGGAGTCGCTGATGACGCTTTCGGCGACCAATAACGGTAAGCCACTGGTGGAAGCGGGAATTGATCTGGACGATGCGATTGCTTGCTACCGCTACTATGCCAAGCAGGCCAAGGCGCTGGATGCCCGTCAGGGGGAGTTGGTCAATGTGGAAATGGAGGGCGTTGAGGCGCGCACTTACCACGACCCCGCTGGCGTTGTGGGATTAATAACGCCGTGGAATTTCCCGCTGGTCACCAGCGCCTGGAAGCTGGCGCCCGCTTTGGCCGCTGGCTGTACGGTGGTGCTAAAACCTTCGGAAGTGACGCCGCTACCCGAGCAAGTGCTTGCAGAAATTGCGTTAGAGGTTGAGCTACCCGCGGGTGTGCTGAACCTGCTCAATGGCGACGGCGAGGGTATCGGTGCACCGCTAACTAATCATCCTGGGGTGGATAAAATCTCCTTTACGGGCAGTAACCGTGTAGGCGAAACGGTGATGCAAGCGGCCAGCGCTCGCACCGCTGGCGTATCGCTGGAACTGGGTGGAAAGTCTCCGATTCTGGTGATGGAAGACGCTGATCCTGCCCAAGCCGCTGACTGGGTAATGGCCGGTATCTACTTCAACGCCGGGCAGATCTGCTCTGCGACCTCGCGTTTATTGGTGCACGAAGACGTAGCAGAAGCACTCTACGCTGCGCTTTCAGAGCGTATGGATGCGATTACGCTGGGCGACCCGCTTGCCGAAGGCACCGACTTAGGGCCGTTGACTAGCGCCAAACAGCGCGACGCGGTGCAGCGCTATCTGGATATTGCTGCACAGGAAGGTCTTACGGTGGTGCGCGACGGCCAACACCGCACGCTACCTGCCCAGGGCTACTTCCTGGCACCCACGCTTTATCGCGATGTACCGCTCGAGAGCCGCCTATGGAAAGAAGAGGTTTTTGGCCCGGTGCTCTGCGCACGCAGCGTCGCAAGTGAAGCCGAAGCCATTCAGCTTGCCAACGACAGCAGCTTTGGCTTGGCGGCAACGGTGATCAGCGGTGACCCTGACCGCGCCAAGCGCATCGGCCGCCAGCTCAAGGCTGGCAGCATCTGGTACAACAGCGAGCAGCTAGTGCTACCCGAAACCGCCTGGGGCGGCTTCAAGCGTAGCGGCATTGGGCGTGAACTTGGCCCCTGGGGGCTAAGTGCTTACCTTGAAGTGAAGCATGTGATTGGGCCTGCCTAACACTCAGGTTTGAGCATTAGGCGGCATCGCATAACGCCGGGTCGACTTTCCTGCTTTGACTACCTGCCCCGGCACGTCATGGCCGATAAGGTCGGGAAGGGTGGCGGCGATCTCCAGCAGTGCATCCAGATCGACGCCAGTATCGACGCCCATGGACTCAAACATATGCACCAGATCCTCGGTGCATACATTGCCCGTCGCACCCGGGGCAAAGGGGCAGCCGCCCAGCCCGCCTAAGGAGGAGTCGAAGCGGCTGATACCCGCCTGCCAAGCCGCCAATGCATTGGCTAAGCCCATCCCGCGCGTGTTGTGAAAGTGCAGCGTGAACGGCGTTTCCGGCCAGCGCTCAAGCACCGCTTCACATAAGCGTTTGACCTGGGCAGGGTTGGCCATGCCGGTGGTATCGCAGAGTGTGACGCCCTGAATGCCAAGGCCAATCAGCTTTTCAACCAGCGCTAATACCCGCGCCTCTGGCACCTCGCCTTCGAAGGGGCAGCCAAAGGTCGTGGAAAGCGATGCGTTGATAAACACACCGCTATCTTTACTAACATCCAAAATCGCCGCGAACTGCTCTAGCGACTGTTCCGGCGTCATGCGCAGGTTGGCCAGGCCGTGGCTATTGCTGGCGGACATCACCAGATTGATCTCATCTACTTGGCAGGCGAGCGCTCGCTCAGTGCCTTTTACGTTGGGCACCAGCACGGTGATATCGACCCCTTCCCGGCGCTGAATGCCGGTCACCACTTCAGCTGCATCGCGCAGGTTAGGGATCGCTTTCGGCGACGTGAACGACGTTGCTTCAATACGCCGTAAGCCAGTGGTAGAGAGCGCGTCAATCCAACGGATTTTCTCTTCCGTGGGCACAAACCGCGCTTCAATCTGCAGGCCGTCCCGAGGGGCAACTTCGTTGATCTCGATTTTGTTGGGGCAAGGTGTTACCAACTTCATAAAAACACTCCCTAAATAATGCCCGCTTGGCGCAGCTTGGCGCGGGTTTCGTGATCAATACCCAGCTCATCCAACACGTCGTCGGTATGCTGGCCAAGGGTGGGGCCGCCGTCGCCGATCCGCCCTGGGGTAGCGCTAAGCTTTGGCAATACGCCGGGTACTTTTAGCGGTTTGCCATTAGGTCGTGTAAAGGTTTGAATCATCTCCCGCGCCAAATAGTGGGGATCAAAGGCGATATCTTCGGCAGTGTAGGGGTAGCCTGCGGGCACGCGGGCATCATCCAGGGCCTGTAGAATGGCATCCCGTGGGCGCTCTTCGGTCCACGTTTGAATCGCGGCATCAATCATTTCGGCTTGCTGGCTACGCCCATCGTTATGGGCCAGGGCCGGGTCGTTGGCTAAATCTTCACGGCCAATCACGCCCATCAGGCGCTTGAAGATACTGTCGCCATTGCCGGCAATCAGCACGTAATCGCCGCCTTGGCAGCGGTAGGCATTTGAAGGGGTAATGCCGGGCAGGGCGCTGCCGCTGGGTTCGCGAACCTGGCCGCTGGCATCGAATTCCGGCAGAAGGCTCTCCATCATCGCAAACACCGACTCATACAGCGCGACGTCGATCTCTTGACCCAGGCCACTGCGGTTGCGCTCCTGAATTGCCAGCAGGGTACCAATTACGGCGTAGAGCGCGGAAAGCGAATCACCGATACTCACGCCAACGCGCACCGAAGGCTCGCCTGGCTGGCCGGTGAGGTAACGCAGCCCGCCCATGGCTTCGCCAATAACCCCAAAGCCGGGCTTATCGCGGTAGGGCCCCGTTTGCCCATAGCCGGAAATATGCACCATGATCAGCCGAGGGTTGAGTTTGGAGAGTGCTTCCCAGCCCAGCCCCCAGTTGTCTAGCGTGCCGGGGCGGAAGTTCTCCACTACCACGTCCGCCTCGGCGGCGAGTTGGCGCACCAGCTTTTGGCCCTCTTCACTGCGCAAGTCCAGCGCCACCGAGCGCTTGTTACGGGTCTGGACGTGCCACCAAAGCGAGGTGCCATCCTCTATCATTCGCCATTTGCGAAGTGGGTCGCCGGTGCCTGGCGGTTCGATTTTGATCACATCGGCACCGAATTCCCCCAGCAGTTTGGTGGCGAAAGGCCCCGCAATCAGTTGACCAAGCTCAAGCACTTTCAAGCCTTGGAGCGGAAGCTGGCGGGCTTCGGGAGCATTCATTAAGGCTTTCCTCTATTTGTCGTTATCATCATTTATTGTCAGCATGCGTGAGCCGATCCAGGGCGACAATTAGGCAATCGGTAACAAAGGGTTCGTGGTTAGCGAAGGTGTGCGTTAGCATAATCCGCCTGTCTTATGGGAGTCATGTGTCATGCGCCGCTTCGATTTTGTCACCCTCAAACTGTTTATTTCCGTAGCGGATGAAGGCCGCCTGACCGCCGCTGCCGAGCGAGAGCACTTAGCACTCGCTGCAGTGAGCAAGCGAATAAGCGACCTGGAAGCGCTTGTCGGCACGACGCTGCTGTATCGCCGTCCACGGGGTGTGGAGCTCACGCCTGCGGGCCAGGCATTTTTGCACCATGCCCGGCGCATTATGGATAACATCGAGCGCCTGCATGCGGAACTCAGCGAGTACGGCGAAGGCGTGCGCGGCCATGTGCGTATCCACTCCAATACCTCGGCGATCATTGCTTTTCTTCCCCAAGATCTCAGCGCTTTCTCCCGGCTTTATCCCGAAATTAAGATCGATCTTCAGGAGCGAGTCAGTAGCGAAATCATTGCCGCCGTCCGTGATGGATTAACCGATATCGGCATTTTTGCCGGGCATGTGGCGGCGCCTGACCTCCAGCAGCTCTCCTATCGACATGACCGACTCGTGTTAATGACGCCCATTGATCACCCCTTGGCTGAGCGTGAAAGCATCGCTTTTAATGAAGCGCTGGCTTTCGACTTTATTGGCTTACAGCAGGACGCCTCGCTGCAATCGCTGTTGAATGAACAAGCTAACCTGGCAGGCAAAGCGCTGCGTATGCGCATTCAGGTACGTAGCTTTGACGCTATTTGCCGGATGATTCACCACGGCATGGGCGTTGGCGTACTCCCTGAGCAGACCATCTATCGTGATCTGGGGGATTTGCAGCTCAAAAGCATCCCGCTTAGCGACCCTTGGGCCCAGCGTGAGCTGGTGATTGGAATGCGCCGCTACGCCTCTTTGCATGTCACTGCGCGACACTTGGTAGACCACCTTACCCAGAAGGCGGGCGAGGACTAATTGCAAAAGTCTGCAAATGGCTTCGTGCTTCGTGAAAGCTGGCAAATATCTTGTGGTGGCAAAATGTCTTGAGCAGCGGCGCTGAAGTATGCCTTCACAGCCTATTGAGAGGGCTTTTGAAAGAGCAGCGAAGGCGGTCAGGTATTCATCTTTGGTCGTATGGCCGCAAGCGCCTCGGTTAAAAAGCGCGTCATACCGGCGTTTCTAGCCATCGTATTTAACGAAGTCATCCTTCTTGAACGTCGATTTGAGCCCTTCGGCTGCTTGTTTCAAGATCAGGCAAGCGACATAAAGCTCTTGCCTACAGGAGCTATAAAGAACCACACCCAATAACGACAACCGTAGAGAGTCATCCCATGCGGAAACAACTGTTTGCCACGCTGGCTACCCTAGGCATGCTAACGACGGCCCCGTTCGTTTTAGCTAACCCAATCGAAATTCAAGTTAACAACACCATGAGTGAAGGCGGCTCGGAAAGCGCCGCGGTGGAACGCTTTGCGGAATATTTAGAGGAACAGGCCCCCGGGCGCTTTGAAGTTCGCCCCTTTTTAGCGGGTTCTCTGGGCGGTGAGAATGCCGTGTTG
>TARA_R110002049_G_scaffold12487_5_pt1 | contig 11811 bp, 12 predicted proteins | sample TARA_R110002049 | Tara Oceans TARA_R110002049 (sample SAMEA4396941) | marine metagenome | biome: Polar Biome; feature: [SRF] surface water layer (ENVO:00010504); material: water (ENVO:00002006), including particulate matter (ENVO:01000060) such as... | depth 5 m
CTGACAATCGGCTATCCAGATCACTCATGCTGACGCATCCTCAGCGGATGGTCGCGCGGTGATGCGATAGGATGTGCCTTCGTCGCCTCTCTGTTCCCGGGCGAGCGCAAAGCCTTTCTTGCGCAGGCCGGTCATAAAGGCGCGGGCACTATGTGATTGCCAGTTGGTCGCTTTGCATATCTCATCCAGCGAAGCGCCCTTGGCTCGACCTAGCAGCGCGATAACTTTGTCGGACTTGGTTTGCAGTTTTGTAGTTGGCATTTGGGTTCTCCAGTATGGCGCCGGAGGATCCAGCGCTTCCACTGACCCAAGCCGCAGGTCCAACTTAACCCGGCAGCATGTCGCGAACATTGCCCTGCGATACCAAAGACAATGCTCGAACAAACGCTGCAGTCCAGTGTTTTTTCTGCAATTAGTCAAAAGCTGCTACTGGATTTGCGCGAGGAAACGAGCCTTGTTGAATACATGGACAATGATGAAAGAATTGATGCGATCAAAGTGCGGGGCGCCCTGTTTGCGCTCATCATGGCACGGCTCGAAGATGCTCACGAGATTGCTGTGAAAGGACAGTCTTCCAAAGCCGATCCGCAGCTGATTTGGCAGCTAACGAGCGATCTTGAAGGCAACTTGGAGGATATCCGGATTCTATTGAATGCGTCAGCGATTTTTACGGAATTAAGTTTAAGCGGTACCATAATCGTCGTCGGGTGTTCGGACCCCAACCCGATTACCAGATTCACCGTTTAGATAAAAGACTCGGCAATGCACAAGGTATGTGCGAGATATCTGGTCTAATCGAGCGATTATGGGAATGGGGGGCAAACCGGTGGCTAGAGTTAAAATCGAGGATATTATTGGTGAATTAGAATCGCCCCTATCGCGAGCTCTAGAAAACGCGCTAAGGAAGGCGATCCCAGATGCAGAATTTAGCAGAAGATCATTGTTCAAGGCTTTCAAGCGAGAAGTCGGGCGAAAATGCAGTACTTGGGAACGTGTTCGAGATAATTATGCAGAAAACTGACGGTAATGTTGGCGGCACCCACCGCCTATAAATCAGATACCAAACATTTCTGGGGTAGAATCATTCAATCAAGAGGAGTTGCATTTCCTCAGAAGCTGGCGCCTTCTTAATCGCAATGCCGCGCACCTTGGCTATGTCGCTTACCACCTGCGTAATGTGATGCGTCGTGTTGAGCTGCCGCCACGTGGTTGAATTTCCTGGCCCGGCGCTGACATTTTTCGCTCCATTCACAATGAATGTATCAGCGCTCGAAAAGCCGTCGCCGGCAAAATGGCCGCTTTCGACGATCGCCTTATAAACGCCATGCATCCGCTGGGCGTCTTTGCCTTCCTTTACCGCGCGCTGGATGCGCCAAGCTTCTGGCGTTGTATAGCGAATATGTCGAATGGCCGGTGCACCTCCGCCACTGAAAGTCATTTTGGCGCAATCGGCAGCGTAATCACCGAAGATCATATTCTCCGCCGTAGTTGGATCGAAGCGCACGGCTTCCCGCCATGCCAGCCACTCATTACGAGGCCAAATTTCGAATGTACCATCCTTGGCAGGATTCACTTCAGGATAATGCGTTCCCTGAAAGATGATGTGCCGCCACGGTCCAATTTCTTGCAGCGTTTCCAACGCACCTCCAATGATCGGAGCGGCGATCATCGGGTCGGACAGCTCAGCGCCCGCGAAATCTGCCAACACTGCACAATCGTCCGGACGCAGGCTTAGCGACCCGAGTATATTCAAAATCTTCGTGGGCAACTCAGCGTTCACCAGCTCGTCGGAGGAAACACAGATTGCAAACTTGAGCGGTGACTGTTCCGGGATGGTCTCCCTGAAGGCAGCAAGTTCAACGTCACCTAAGTCGGAAAGCTGTGCGACTGGGATTGCGATCACGCCAGATGCCCATGCTCGCTTGAACATATTAGGCAGCCACGTTGCGATACGATCGCAACCATATTCATTAATTATGTAGGCGGCGTCAATCAGCGCGGGGCGGTTCCGCCAATGCGCAGAAAGCGCCATGCTGATGTCTGGCATCTCTGCCATCTCGATCAATAGTGGTTCGACGTCGTTTCGCTCCTTCTTCGGAGGAACAATGAATCGCGGCAGCACGCTATCCGCAATGTCCGGCGCTAATTGGCGGATGCCCTCCAGCTCCCCGGCTTTCATCCGAAGAGCGCTGCAATAGACAGGCCTATACGACTGGTTCATCATTCACCTCGATTGCTTTGTTTGCCAAGGAACAGTTTCCGAACTCGACCCCGTCCAATTTTGTCAGAAAAGATCTTGTAGTTCTGTCTCTCCATACGCAAGCGGCCGAAAACGATCGCGGGCGCTATCCCCAACTGTTTTGCCAATTGCTCCACTGGTTCTGTGGTTTTCGCAATTCGCGCAGGCGACTTATTCCAAACAGCGTCTGGAATCAGCATATTCTGTGCGAAGCGGTTCGCTTCTTCCTCCATCTCATCAAATTCAACATGTTCAAAATCATCGAAAAAACCAGAAGCTAATCCGGTCCGATAGTGCAAAATAATGTGGCCCATCTCGTGCATTAGTGTGAACCAGAAGTTGTCCACTGCATCCAGCTTAAGTGTCATTCCGATAACCGGGTGCTCATCTATTAGGAATGCCGCGCCATCAACCCGCATACCCGCAATCTGCGGCTCAATGATGAGAGTTATGCCTTGCTCAGCGAGCATTTCCTTCGCTCGAGCGGGGCCATCTTCGAAAACACTCAGTTTCACAAGTTGACTGAGCCAAGACATGTTGAGGGGTCGGTATTGTGGTTTCTTTCGTTGAATCAGGCGCAGCGCGTTTCGCGTGACTTGAGCCTTCCAAGCCAGAAGAAACCAGTCCTTGGTAAGATCATGGACATTCAAACCGGTCCTCAGAAGCGATGGCGTTCCATATTCGCCAACATGTTCCGCGACCGTGCGTCGAAGTTGACTGATACCATTTTCGTCCGACTGATCCGCCTTATCCAACCACCCATTTTCACGTGCATGCTTCAGAACCTTTTGCAGCTCTGTATAGGACATTTCGAAAGATGGCAGCCACGGCTCTTGTAGCGGCTGATCCACATCGGCGGTCAAACGAATACCGAGCGTTCGCGCAACGCGAAGCAAGCCAGACAGGCTGATACTGCGATAGCGCTCAGCTTCATATCGCTGAATTTGCTGCTCCGGGAGAAAGAGGCGACGAGCCAATTCCTTTTGCGTCCATCCCTTCGTCACCCGAGCAGCAACGAGAAGTGCTCCCAGATCACTCCCGGCACGAGCTTTCAGTGCTTTTATATCACCCGACCGGGCGGCACGGTAAGCCTCAAGGCTATCGATCAGCTCCTGCCTTTCGGCAACAAGCGATTTCCGAACGCCCTCCAGTACCTCCGGCGGCAAGCCGTCCACAATTTGTTGAAGGATCTGTTCCGACGACAGTGCTTGCGCGATCTGTTCTACAAGAGCACTAACTTCGCGCTCCTGACGTTCATTTGTGATAAGCGCGACAGATGGCATAGCAAAGATATTAAGACATCATATATGATGTGTCAATCTAATGTTTAATGCAGGCCGACTTTGTCGGATGTTTGTATTTTCCGAGACCATCATATTGTCCTAGGCCAGCGGATTATTGGAGTGCGGGACGCACGGAGGGATGAAGTCAGCATCATCCCCCGACGATTTGACCGTCAAAGTCAGCCGGTTTCTGTCCTATGGCGCGAATAGCATTTTGCCTTCAGCCGCCAAACGCAGGCATGCGAATTTGGCAAGCTAAGGCTATTATAGACCTGCTTCGAGCCGTGCCTTCAAATCAGGACCAACTCTCCTAAATCCTAGTAGCTGGGCTGCGGAGCGGATACCTCCCACGACAATATCGTGGACCACTGCTGCGAGGCGTGGAACAAGCTCGTCGATCAACCTTGGCGCATTATAACCATCGGGCACCGCAAATGGGTCCATGGGTCATGATCAATGCAGGTTGGTATTAGGGCATATATCCAAGGGGTTTGAGCCTTCATGCCAGCGAAACGATGATTAGACGTTCAAAGCTGATACGCGAGGAATACTAGCACGCGACGAGATTGAAGAAACAACCGCAGACATTAACTGACGAACGACCGGTTGCGAAGGGGCCAGGCAAGCCCCGAATGGTGATTATGCTCACGGGAGCCGCCACCTGCAAAACGACGACATAACGGTAGCTTTTCCCTACATCAAACTCGGAAGCGGATAGGCAGGTACGGCCCAGACCAAACCGTATGGACAATTAGTTCAGATGAGAAACAATGACGCTTGATAGAGATTTTCTCCATCTAGCGATACTATCCCAATCCAGAAGCTATCGCTAGCCAAGTTAATGTGACTATGCCAAAGCTCGTCAATCAACGCTGGAACTATGATTAAATTATTGTAAGATTATTGCTCGGATAATGCCGTATCACTCAGAACAAAGATTAAAACAAATGGAGCGTTACTGGAATGTCATTCCGATACATTGGATCAAAAGCGCGAGTAGTCGAGGCGATAATTGAAAATATCGGCCCTTCCGATGGTGGCGTTTTTGTTGACGCGTTCAGTGGTACGGGCGCTGTCGCTGGCGCTGCTTCGAGAGCGGGATGGCCAGTTCATGTCAATGACCACCTCTTCAGTTCTGCCATTATGTCTTATGCTCGCGTTATGTCATCTACCCAAGCAGGGTTTGTGAATGTTGGTGGATATCATGGCGCAATCGAGAAGCTGAACTCCGCCAGCCCCCGACCCGGATTTATCTGGAGAGAGTACAGCCCGGCATCTTCAGCGCATTGCGGCATTGAACGGATGTATTTTACCGAACAGAACGCACGGAAGATCGATGGCGTGCGCAGCCTCATCGCTGAAATGGTATGTGGCAATTTAATAGGTGACGTTGAAGAAAAAATACTTCTCGCGGATTTGCTGCTAGCCGCAAACCGTGTTGCGAACACCGCAGGGACTTATGGTTGTTTCCTTTCAAAGTGGCAAAGGCAATCGCTTGAAACTCTTTCCCTCAAGCCCCGGAAAATCCCTGACAGCCTGCCCAAGGCGAAGATGTCGCACTGCGATGTCCTGGATGTGCCGTGCTCAGAAGAGGATACGGTTTACCTCGACCCACCTTATACCAAGCGTCAGTACGCAGCCTATTACCATATTCTTGAGACCATAGCGCTTGGTGACGAGCCCACCGTCGAAGGTGTTTGTGGGATACGACCATGGCAGCATATTGCTTCCGATTATTGCTACAAAGTTCGGGCGGCTAATGCACTCGAACAATTGGTTGCACAGATTCCAGCCCGCCGGATTTTTCTGTCCTATAGCACTGAGGGACATGTACCCTTGCCGGTTTTGAACGAGGCATTTCAAGGTTTGGGAGATGTTGTAATGCATCATCTTGATGCCATCGGTCGATATCGGCCCAACCGTGCGGCTAGTGAGGCCGGATCGAAAGTTAGCGAGGTGCTTTTCTTCATTGAAAAGCCGGCGGCGGAAAACCGGGAGGCAGCATGAGGCCGACAAACACCGTTGAGGCGAAACGTCTGTCCAAGTCGGACGCTGTTATCGAACGGATAATGGGCAAATCTCGCTCCGATCGGGTCGAGCTACGCTTTCAGCTACTTGAAGCCGCCGCCTCGCGCGTTGGTGGCTTTGATCTCGCTGAGTATCATGGCCGATTCGGTGTACGAACTCTGAAATTTGCCGCTCGGCTCGTAGACGATGCGCGCGCCATTGTTCAGTCAATCGACGAATCTGGCATTCATCCGGCCCTCGCTCTTAGCGCACTGGCAAGGGAGGCGCTCGACGAGGCTGATCGCAGAAGCAGCGGCGCATACCATACTGATTTCCGACTTGCCCTTCATCTGGCCCGCAGTGTCGAGGATCGACTCATGCCGGACATGCGGGTAGTTGATCCGGCCTGCGGTGCCGGAATTCTGCTTGCGGCGGTTTCTTTGACGGCATGTGGCTCCGACAGAATCCTCGCTAATGAATGGTTACGACATTGCGTCTACGCTGCCGATCTATCGCCCCAAGCTCTCCGCGGAACATTGCTCTCGCTTGCGACGCTAACTGACGATCTGGATGCCCTGTCCGATATGCGCGCAAAATGGCGTGTTCAAGACAGTTTGCTTGCCCCCGCGAAGGCATGGGAAACGCTCGCTCCTGAAGGCTTCGACCTCGTGGTTGCCAACCCACCCTGGGAGAAGGTCAAGCTGTCCCGTCACGAGTACATCAAAGCAAGCGGCAAGAGCCGCAATTATGGCTCAAGCTATAAGAAGGACTCGCTGTACGGCTATGAGGCTGCGAAATCAGAAAAAGCCGAACAGGCCGTGCGCTTGGTCGAGAAATTTCCCGCATTAGCGCACGGCGAACCCGACCTCTACGTCGCCTTTGCGGAGCTATTGCTGCAGCTGACCCGCCCCGATGGAAGCGGCGCTTTGCTTGTTCCGGCTGGATTGATCCGGTCGCTGAATACTCAGTATCTAAGGCAGGAGCTTGTCACCTCAACCAAAGAACTTGCATTCACAGTGATGGAGAATCGGGCGCGCCACTTCGCAATCGATACGCGATTCAAATTTCTTCTCGTAAACTATGTCAAATCATCAAGGGTCGGAAATGGCAGCAAGACAATTGGCATCTCTCATGCCACCGCAGACGACGAGAATGTCAACGCTACGAAGCAAGTAAAGCTAAGCGTTGGCGAACTCCAAAAGCTGCGCCCGGACCTCACATTGCCAGAAGTACGTACGAAAGCAGAATGGAAGCTGTTCAGAAAAATGCAAGCTAACGGCGTCTCGCCGGAATGTGATCAATCACCATGGTATCCGGATTTTTGTCGCGAAGTGGATATGACCCGTGGTCGGCCCCACTTTAGGACCTCTCCGGAGGCCAAATGCCTTCCGCTAATCGAGGGGCGAATGGTCCAGCCCCACAGGTTGGGTTGCAAATCATATGTTTCAGGTGAGGGTCGAAGTGCGGTCTGGCGCAATCTCGCTCCTGCCGCGAGCGCGATCAGTCCGCAATTCTGGATGCCGCTTCGAGCCCTTTCTGAAGAGGCATTGAAGAGGTCAAAGATGCCTCGGGCAGGATTCTGCGATATTACCGGTCAGACCAACGAACGGTCGATGATGGCGGTGATGATTCCCAATGGCCTTGTGTGCGGCAACAAGGTGCCCACGGTTACGTTCCCTAACGATACTTCGCAAGAGAGAATGCTTCTATGGCTGTCAATCGTCAACTCACTGCCCTTTGACTGGCTTCTGCGTCGTGTCGTCACGACGACAGTCAATTACTTCGTGTTATTGTCAGTCTGGCTGCCTGGAATAGAACCGGACAGCCTCCCTGGACGCAGGCTGGTGGAAATTTCTCGCAAACTTGCCGAACTTGATAAAAGTGGCCATGTCTCCTTTGACAAATGTTGGCAGGTTGCAGAATTGAGAGCCGAAGCCGACGTACTCGTTGCGACCGCCTATGGCTGCACTGAAGCCGATCTTCGGTTGATATTGCAGGACTTCCCGTTGCTCGATCGCGGTCAGCCCAGTTTGCCGGGAGACGATCGATCAACTGTTACAGCCGACCTTCTGCTCAGCACCTGGGCGCGTCGCAAAAGAAGGCAATCCAAGATTGCCGAGCGCGTTTCCGCCGCGATGCAACTTGGAGCTATCGCATATCTGAGTTCGGAGTTCGCAAGAACAATTAGTGAGGCGAGGGAGGCCGCACATGGCTAATGACGGACTCAATGTTGTTCGCGTTCTCTTCCAGAATATCGAAGACGGGGACCGGCTAAAATTCGTAGCCCAATCCAACATTTCCGATACAGGTGGTGGGGCGCGTGATCTTCGGTTCCGTCCGGAGACCGAGTTTTTGCCTTTCTTTAAGAAGATGTTTTCTGGTCGGCGGATTCAGCGGCGCAAGTCCAAAGGTGTTTCAGCCGAGATTGAGGTGCTCACTGGCACAGTCGTCTGGAATGAGGGCAACAAGGAAGTCAGCGCAACGATGGAAATCTGGCCATCAACGACTGCGCGGCCCAATGAATGCAGGATCGCCAGGATTTCCAGTTTCGGGCTCGACGGCCTCATTCAGAATGATCCCAAGGGCGGAAAATCAGTCTTTATGATGTTTCAGCAACAGGACGATACAATTCGCCTCCACTTTACGACGGAGACAAGTCTGAAGGTGGACAATTGGGACCCTACTATAAAGAAATTTGCAGCCGATTGGTTAAATAAAGGGAATAAGTCAGCGTTCCTCGATTTGAAGTCAAAGGAGCGTCATCCCCATGTCTAAAGCGGACGAAATACTAAAAGTTCTTGAAGACAGGCGTAATGTCTTGCTTGCGGGTCCACCGGGAACTGGCAAGTCCATGCTCCTCACAGAAATTGCCCATCTCTTCGAGGACAAGGGCAGTGGCAGTACACCGCGTTACAAGCCCGAGGGCGCGGTCCCGATCCCGCCGTCCCCGACGTCGAGCCTTCCTGGCGATATTGGGAAGGCCTCGAAGAGGAAGGTTTTCCAGTCCGTTCTTCACCAATCGAGCAAATACCGCGATTTCCTGACGGGCGTTATGCCGGATGTGAGGACTGGTAAGGCACCCGGCACATTCCGTATCACTGAAGGTATTCTATACCGCGCCAGCGAGTTTGCGAAGCAGCCGGACAGCGCGGCGCTTCTCATCATCGACGAAATCAATCGTGGCCCGACCGTACAAGTTTTTGGCGGTGCGATTGTTGCGATGGAGGCCGACAAGCGGCTCGGCGTAGACGGACAACGCACAAGGACAACCCAGTTCTTTGATTTGCTCAATCCCGCCGATGGTGAGTTGGTCGAGTATGCCTTCCCGTCCCGGCTGTACATTCTCGCTGCGATGAATCAGGCCGATGTTTCAGTCGAGCCGCTCGATGTTGCATTCTTAAGGCGATGGGCTCCATTCAATCTTGAACCCTCCACGCGAGTGCTACGAGAATATTTCGGTCTGCCTGCAAGTAGTTCAGATGAACTACCTGCCGCCCCAGCGTCAAACGGCGACGTTTTTGAAGCTACGGTTCGCGCGTTCGATGCAGTCAACCGAAGAATCGCCCTTGGTCGGGGTCCTGAATTCAGGATTGGACATGGCGTACTCATGCGAACGGTAGAAAAGCCCAACACGACCGACGAGGCGCTTGATCACGTTACCATGTGCTGGCGTCTGATAAAAAACCATATAGACGAAGCGTTCTTCGGAGACGTGCGCGGCACGGCCATCGTGCTCAATGCCGACCGCGGCATCAAAGGGAACCCGTACAGCCTCGAAGAAACATCCTTCGGGGATTCGCCTAGGGCGCAGATCAACGGACCAACCGCTGTCGCACGCGAAGAGCTCTATGGTCTCCTAAAAGCGCTTGCCGAAACAGGCGAGTAATCACCATGCGTTCCTGGCAGCGATACACCGCAGTAGAATATGCCAAACCGGCAGCTCTTGCAGAGGAAATCGCGAAGACCAGTGATATTCCGTTAGGGAAGGCTCGCGAGCTACTCCTCAATGCGGGCAGTCGTGTGCGCGGTATGCTTGGCTTGGAGTCTTCGCCGGTTGCTTTGAATGCCGATCGCTTCCAGTTTCAGAATTTCGCGGGTTTGCTAGTGCTTGCACCGGGCCTGGAGCTCGAAGTGGCCCCGAAATTCCTTGGCAGCACACAAGGCTGGCGCGAAGATTTTTTTCTTCTAGCCACACTTTCCCATCACGGACGACTCTTAGATCAGGAAGGCCTCAAATCATCATCGGATGCCACTTCTGATCTGGCCACGCTGATCGGGCGCTCGCTTGTGGAAATGTACTGGAGAAATCAGCGCCGTCCACTCCGTTCCTATCGCCGCCTCCATCACAAGGAGTTCGCCATTGAGGGCGAATTCGAACCGGAAGATCTGGTCAATCCGGGGGAAGAGGGCTTCGATCAGCAGGTAACGGCATTTACACGCCTCAATCCCTATAATGCTGTAATCGGCGCTGCCGCGGCACAGTTGGCTCCCGTTGTGCCGGATGCAGAGACCCGCGCGAGGCTGGAAAGGGTCGCGCGACACCTTCCCCGTCAGCCCGCACCCTCCCGTCTAAAGGATCAGAGGCTTCCAAGCCGAACCCGCGGTTGGCAGCCAACCTACGATCTATCGCTTGATATTCTGCGGGGACTAGGCGGCGCGTATGATCCGAAGAACGCTCTGGCACCGGGATTTGTCATGCAGACCTGGCAGGTCTGGGAACACCTCGTCACGATCTCTGTTCGGTCTGCTCTGGGTGGAAAGAACGTTTCTGCACAATCAGGCCGTGTGCTTGGCAAACGTTATACCGGCAGCAATTCGACTGACTTGAACGTTTATCCCGACGTAATTGCAACGATCCATTCGGAGGAGGGGACGCGACAAGTCATTATCGATGCGAAGTATAAGGGGCACATCGAGAGAGGCCGTCTCAGCGTATCAAATGCGGACATCTATGAGGCACTGGCTTTTGCTCGCGCAGCCTCGATCAAGGACGTTGTCCTTGCTTATCCCTGCATTGCGGCAGAGGTATCCGCAAGCAACAAGGAAGTCGGTCACGTCGCGGAATTTTCCCGGATCGACGTGGAGGGCGTGACGATCCGAGCGATAGAATTGGGCGTTTGCGGAATCTCCCAACGTGGCGGTTTGAAGAAGTTTTGCTCTGCGATTTGCGCGGCAATCTAGGACCCCCCGGAGGTTGCACACGATGGCAGAACCAATGTTCTCAAATTTCGTAGTCGAGGCTCACGACATAAAGGAGTCTGGTAGGTGGGCGGCACTCAACGAACACATTGAGAAAATGGCTGCCGAACCCGGTGAAGGGAACGGATGGTACGTTCAAATCTACGCACAACTCTGCGCTCAGGTTTTTGCCGAATACCACTCGCTCAAATGGGTCCGCGAAGAACCCCAATACGGGGATGTCTCCTTGCTCGCATGGCGAACCCGCAATCTGTTTGAGCTTTCGATATGGGCGCACTATCTGGCCAAGGGCCGGAAAAGCGCGCGTCGCTTGTACGATGATGCCGGGCGCGACGCTCATGATCTCTTTGCGACATTCGAGCAGTGGGGAAAAAGAAACGCGGAAGCGCCGGATTGGCTTGAGCAAATCGCGAGCGGAAAGACCGAGCTAATGGACCGCGCTGCGGAAGATGGGGTCGAAGGACTCGATGGCCGCTACATGCGTGTGGATGCCGCCGCTGAAGAGTGTGGCCTCGCTGGCATGTACAAGGTCATGTCGAAGTTACTATCGAAATTTGTCCATCCCACGGCGCTGCAAATTCTGGGCATAAGCGACGAAGAGCAAGTGGCAGGACAGCGAGAATGTTTTTTCGGCTTGGGCTGCCTGTTCTTTTTAGAAGCATTCAATGCACTGGAGCGGGTCGATATTAAGGATATCACGGCAAAACAATCCGATTGATAGGCGTCAGTCCGATGTTTCCGCATATTTGCCGAACCGGGCTCTCGTGAACTGAGCCTGTAGTCGTTCCGATACCGGCAGTTGGCTTATTTCCTCCATAAAGCGACGAGTTGCCGACGCCACAAATTGACGCGCTATACTATTGAAGTTTTCCCCGATGTTGAAATTCAGCGGAATAACACCAAAACGAGCCTATAAGTTTGATAATTAGCCAGTATGTTAAGTGTCCCCAATATCCAGTAACCTCAGTTAGCTGTCGCAGCATAGCTCCGTATATTGCAGTAGATGGGCGCAATCGTTGCGCGTCGAAGGCATGTTCGCTGGCAGGTTTGCGGCGATGCTCACTTGCCAACCCGATCCGCGAG
>TARA_R110002049_G_scaffold156512_12_pt1 | contig 11809 bp, 11 predicted proteins | sample TARA_R110002049 | Tara Oceans TARA_R110002049 (sample SAMEA4396941) | marine metagenome | biome: Polar Biome; feature: [SRF] surface water layer (ENVO:00010504); material: water (ENVO:00002006), including particulate matter (ENVO:01000060) such as... | depth 5 m
TTTGCCAGGATGTCTTCAATCGCGAGTAGTCGCAGGTCGCCCAGTTCCGGTTTCGCATCCACCTGATAGCAGCCCTCCGACTCAATCTCGCTAAACGATGTAACGATAAGGCTGCCGGAAAACCTGCCGGAATAATTCTGGTACCTGAGGCCGGCATCGGTGGCCTCGCGCAGGGTTGCGCTGCTCATCATCAGATAGGCGAGCTGGTCGAGGGTAGCGATTGAGCGTTGCAGCCCCAGAGCAAGGCCTAGATCTGTACCCTGATAACAAGCCTGGGCATCACTGAGCACGCCGCGATGTTGTGCGGCGCTGACCAGTGCGTTGGGATGCTGCAACGCTGCGCGACTGATGCCATTACTGGCTGCGATGCTATCGCTATCCATCTTGAGGCTGGACAGAAAATCCAGCAACCAGATAATGTAACGCGTATCGGTATTGATATGCCTACCCCCTACTCTGTCGGCCAATTATAGAACCCACTGGCGGTATATCATCTGAGGGGTAGAAAAGCGATCAGGTTTTTGTGATGCCTACAAAGGCGGACGCAGCTGCTAGCGCTACACGCCTGTAGTGAAAGGATCGGACGGCTAGCGACACGCGGGCTTTACGCTCCGTGGCGAAGGTGCAATACAAGCAAACATTGTAGCTCCGTATAGAAAAACTAGCGCACCTGGGCTGCTGTCGGCTGCGGCAGTAAATAGATCTGTTCGCTCTCGATCAGCAATGGATAGCTCGCCAGCGGCGTTCTGGCCGGGCGGGTCAACACACTGCCGTCGCGCACATCAAACGCAGCACCGTGCAGCGGACACAGTATCTTGCAGCCTTTGAGCTTGCCCTCACTGAGCCGCGCCGCAGCATGGGTACAGAGGTTGTCGACCGCAAAGAAGCCCTCTTTGGCATGACACAACAATATCTCGCGGCCATCCAGGTCCAGGCACAGCGTTTTTCCCTGCGCTATATCGCGGGTGCTGGCGACGAGTTGGTAGCCCTCTTTCATTCAGGAATGCTCCTCGGCCTGCTGCATAAACGCCTCCTGCGTCCGGTGAACCCGACGTATCCGGGACTCCTGATAGTTACCCAGCGTCATGCCTTTGAAGGTGCTTTTGAAACCCTGAGTCTGCAATTGCAGGTTGCCGGTGTCCTCGTCGTACACCGGCCCCAACCAGGCCAACTCCTCGACTTCAGTGTAGGACTGCTCGACGGACAGTTTTATCGGCTCCGGCGGTTCCGGATGCTCGTCGCCATCGGGCAACGGCTCCAGGAACATCAGGTCGAAAAGGCAGCTGTCGACATCCATACCGTTGGGCCGGAAGCGATAGACCATCGGTACGACGATGCCCGGAAAAAAGAACATATTGGGAAACAGGTGATACTCGATGGAATCCAGAATGATACTGTCGCTGGTTGCGGACAGATCCACCCCCAACTCCGCGCCGAGGTTATCCCGTATCGCCTGTGCTGCCACCTCCCGGGCCGTCTCGCCTTCGGCCAGCGCTCGCCCTTCAACAGCCAACCCTTCCAACATTTCCTGCTCGGTCATCGGAGGCGCACGCCATTTGTCGCCGGGGTAGTCGGACAGGGCCTGTGGGCTGTAGCTGCCAATATTATGTATAAAACGGCTCACATACTGTCCGAAGATATCGTACTGGGCATTCGCACCGTGGGGCGAGTCATGCGTTTCGAAATTGTGGTAGGCCTCCATAAAGGCCTCCTGCGCCGCCTTCCAGTTGGCCGGCAGGGTTTTTTGCACATGCAGCTTGATGCGGCGTCGCTCCAGCGGAAAATCCTTGAAATGCTCCACCATAACGCCAAGGTAGTGTTCCAGCGGTTCGGCGTCCCTATCCATATTGATAAACACGAAACCGCCCCAGCGCGCGCAGAGCACTTCCTGCAAACCGTGCGTGGCATCGGTGACATGGGGGAAATCCCAGCGCCCGGGAATATTGCGAATGGAGCCGTCGAGATGCCAGGACCAGCCGTGGAACGGGCAGGTAAACCCCTGACTGTAGTGGCTGCCCTCCCCGTCCAGCAATCGTGTGCCGCGGTGCGTACAGGTGTTCAGATACGCCTTGATGGTGTCGTCGTCCACGCGGGTAACGATGATTGAGTAGGGGCCGATATCGTACACCTGCGCATCACCGGTATCCGGCAGATGCTCTTCGCGACAGGCCCATTGCCAGGCGCGCGGCCACAGTGATTGTATCTCGCGGTCAAAATAGGCCTGCGAGGTATAGCGTGCAAAGGGGATATCTTCATCGCCGAGAAACTGGGGCGACTCTTCCAGCAGCGTCGCAGGCGCGGCATGTTTATCCGCCAGCAGCGTGTCCCTGGTCGCAGGGCCCTGCGCTCTGGCTTTGCCGGGTTCCTGTATCGCTTCTTTCGTCATATCGTGCACTGCATAGTGGTGGACGAGCATCAGCAGATCTGATAAAAGTCAGTTCTGACTGTTTTTTATTATGTACCTCATACCAACCAGAGTGCAACCCCACTGCCGCCACCGTGCAAAGATTCCCATAAGGACATCGACCACTATGAATAACGCACCCGGAATACCACCCAGCGCTGAGACCCTCGCACAACGCGAGGCCATCAGGGACATTCTGTTCACCCACAGTCGCGGGCTGGACCGTCTCGACCCCACCTTGCTAAAGCAAGCCTACTGGCCTGACGCCGATGTGGATTACGGCGCGTTCAAGGGGAGCGCCCACCAGTTTGCCGAGATCATCGGCCCCGCCCTCTCCTCCCAGTTTGAACTGACGCAGCACCTGTTGGGCCAGACCCTGATCGAACTGGACAGCGACCGGGCCAGCACCGAGACCTATGTGTACGCCCGCCACCTCCTGTTGGGGGCGGAACAGGAACTGGCATTTGCCGGACGCTACCTCGATCAACTGCAGTGCCGCGACGGACAATGGAAAATAGCCCACCGCAGGGTAGTCATGGACTGGTGTCACCGGGTTGCCGTCGACGATGAGCGCACAGGCGAGGCCTTTGGCTCACTTTGCAAGGGCGCTCAGGGTAAGCCGGACCCCAGCTACGACCTGTTTGGCACCACACAATAAGGAGAGCAGGATGAGCAACACGATCGAAAGCCTCATTGCCAAGCAGGATATCACCGAGTTGATTTACCGCTATATGCGCGGGCTGGACCGCTGGGACGATGACTTGTTGAGGTCACTGTTTACCGATGATGCGTGGTGTGAATACGGTTTTATGAACGGCCCGGCCAACGCATTTATCGATTTTGCGCTGGGCGCCCTCAGTAAGCATACCGCCAACCAGCATATGGTCGGCAATATCCTGCTGGAGATCGAGGGCGATGAAGCTTTTGGCGAGGTGTACTTCAACGCCTATCACAAGGTGAAAACCGATAACGGGGTTGAAGACCTTATCATCGCGGGGCGCTACCTCGATCGCTACGAGCAGCGCGATGGTGTCTGGAAATTCGCCTATCGCTCCGAAGTGGTGGACTGGAGCCATTCACGGCCCAGCAACGATACATACTTCGAACTGGCTCCCGATTCCCTGATAGGCAAGCGCGGCGACGATGCCGTCTATGATCGCGCGGCGCGCTACAAGAGAGCCTGACGAATCAGCTATCGCCATCGGCGCCGCCGCGCCGTCGCTGGCCGGCGTGCAGCATCACCTCTGCCTCCTGCGAATAAAATGGCGGAGCGATGCCACCGGACGTCAATCCGGCATCGATGACCAGCGTATGACCGGTGATATACCGCGCCTCCTCACTCAGCAGAAACAGAATGCCGTTGGCAATATCCTGCGGCAGACACGCAAAGCCCAGCGGCGATGCCGCGGCAATACCGGCGGCGATCAGTTCGGCATTGTTATCTGTCAGGGCACTGGTCATCGGTGTCACCGTGCCGCCGGGTGCCACCGCGTTGACGCGCACACCAAAGGCGCTGAATTCACTGGCAGCAGACTTGGTCAGACCGACCACACCGTGCTTGGCCATGGTGTAGACATGCGGCCCCTCTGCTCCCTTCACACCCGCCGTACTGGCCAGAGAGACAATCGCGCCGGCACCGTTGGGTTTCATCGCCCGACCGGCGTGCTTGATACCGAGAAAAACACCCCGCGACAGGATGGACATCGTAAAGTCATAATCCTCCGCACTGGTGTCCATGATGGAACCAATCACACCGATGATACCGGCGTTGTTCACCATGCCGTCAAGCTGGCCAAACTCCGCGACTGCAAGATCTATCGCTGCAACAATTTCCTGCTCACTGGTGACATCCATCTTCTGGAAAATCACGCTGTCACCGAGTTCCGCTACCAGCGCCATTGCCAGCTCTTCCTGAACGTCGGCGATAACTACCCTGCCACCTTCCGCCACGAGGCTTCGGGTTGTAGCTTCGCCGATACCGCTGGCTCCGCCCGTTACCACAAACCCTTTCCCTGAAAACCTGGCCATGTTGTTCTCCTCGCTGTTATTGATTGGTATATTGTGCGAGACGAAAGCCTACTCCATTTCGCGAGGCTCACCAACACTCAAACAGATTTGCAGTGTCAGGCTTCACTCAGAACAGTGTGTCGAAAGTATCAGTGGCGCGATGCCGCTGTTGGCTCGCGACTGCTGCAAGTCGCCCGCAACAGGTGAACAAGCACAACAACGCAATCGCTTTCCCGCTTTATTGTTCCGTACGCTGGCCACACCGTTGCCCGGAAGATCGTAAATGTCTATGAAATTGGCGTTAAGGGTTCTGTGAGATTTTATGCAGCTGACTAACATAGCCGTGAAACACTCCGATTATGCGGGCGCACGTCATGTCACAAAGCTATCCTCAGCTGCTATCACCAGGCCGAATAGGCGATATGGAACTGCGCAATCGCATCGTACTCGCGGCGATGGGAACGAACTTTGCCGCCGCTGACGGGCACTGCACGGAACGGTTGATCGCCTACTACGAGGCCCGCGCCCGTGGTGGCGCTGCTCTGCTGGTGCTGGAGACATCGGCCGCATTCTGGCCAAACGGTGCCAGTATGCCCAACACGATAGCCTTCTCAGATGACAGGTTCATTCCCGGCTTGAGCGAACTGACTGAGCGGGTGCATCTGCACGGCGCCAAAATTGTGGCGCAACTCAACCACAGCGGCACCAAGGCCCAGGAGGATACAGCTGCAGGGCGGCCGATTCCCGTACCCTCGCCGGTGGCGCGCTCCCGCAGCGACATGCTCAGCGTGTTGACCGAGGGTGAGATCGCCAACTTCATTAAAGGTGCAAGCGCCGACGGCAGCGGTCCCAAGTACTATGAAATGACACCGGATGATATTGCAGCGACGGTGCGCGGCTTTGCAGCAGCGGCGGCGCGCGCTCGTCAATCCGGCTTTGACGGGATTCAATTGCACGCTGGACACGGCTATCTGCTGGCCAACTTCCTCTCGCCCTACACCAACAAACGGACGGATCAGTATGGCGGCTCAGTTGAGAATCGCGCCCGTTTTCTGATGGAGACCATTGCCGCTGTGCGCTCAGCGACGGCGCCGGATTACCCTATTCTGGTTCGCCTCGACGCGCATGAATACCGCATAGAGGGAGGCATCAAACTGGCCGATTGCGTGGAGACATCGCGCCTTTGCGAACTCGCCGGCGCCGATGCAATTGACGTGAGCGCGTATGGCAATGTCGCCCGCTCTATCGCATTTACCGAAGCGCCGCTGGTGCACGAGCCCGGCGGCTTCATCGAATTCGCCAAAAGCGTCAAGGCAGCCGTTGGTATTCCGGTCATTGCGGTGGGAAGAATTGAGCCAGACGTCGCTGAACGCGCGCTCGCTGCCGGTCATTTCGATTATCTGGCCATGGGCAGAAAATTGTTGGCTGACCCGGACCTCCCCAACAAACTGCTGAACAACCAGGAGAAGTCGATAAAGCCCTGCATCTACTGCTATATCTGCGTCAGCCAGATATTCATCAACCAGCCTGTGTGTTGTGCGGTCAACCACACCACCGGTCGCGAGTACGAGGGGGACATACTCGCGCGAACACCGGCTGCAAAAAACATATTGGTAATAGGTGGCGGCCCAGCAGGCATGGAATCCGCCCGTTTGCTGGCCGAGAAAGGCCACCGGGTATCACTGTGGGAAAAGGACGCCGATCTGGGCGGCACGGCGCGCATCGCAGGGCTGGCCTATTCACCCAATGAGAAACTGGTGCATTACCTGGCCAATGCCCTACGCGCGCTGCCTGTCTCAATACAGCTTCGCAAGACGGCCACGCGCGAGCATATCGCCGCATTGAATCCCGACCACATCATCCTCGCCACAGGCGCAGCGCGCGTTGCGCCTGACATACCCGGCAAGGACCAGCGCCATGTCTTTGATGGGGACGAATTGCGCGGCATTCTATTTGGCAGCAACCCCAGGGCAATGGCCAAATTGTCCGTGCCGCAGCGGTTAATTCTGCGAGCTGGCCGCCTGAGTCAACTACTTCGCAATATTGGCCTGATGCGACTGCTCAGCAAGCTGTGGATGCCGATTACCCGGGACGTGGTTATCATCGGCGGCGGCCTGGTGGGGTTGGAACTGGCGGAATACCTGGTTGAACGCAGGCGCCGGGTGACCGTACTCGAGCCCGGCCCCGCCCTCGGCCCCGAACTCGCCATTGTTCGCCGAGCCCGAGTATTGCACCTGCTGCGGGAACATGGCACCGCACTGCACAAGTCCGTCGATAATATAGATATTGGCGAGCGGGCAGTCCGTTTTTCTCTGAATGGGGAGATACGAGAGCAGGCATGTGGCCAGGTGATCATCGCGCTGGGGGCACAACCTGACCACAGCCTGCTGCAGCAGCTCACTGGCAGCCGCGCGCAGGTGCACCAGATTGGCGACTGCCGCAGGGTCGGCTATATCGACGGCGCTATCCTCGACGCGCGCCGGTTGGTACAGCGTCTGGGAACGTCACTGTGAGACAACAATGTCCGCACTGACGCTCGGTACAGCGCCATCTGCGATAGTGCGACCACTCTCAAATCCGGCCCAGAGCCTGCATTCTGTCCTTGTACGCCTTGGGCGTATAACTGGTCCAGCTCTTGAAGGAGCGCACGAATGAACTGGGTTCGGTAAACCCCAGAAACTCGGCGAGGTCTGCCACACGAACATCCTCATGCAACAGCTTGTCGATGGCGACCTGGCAGCGCACCTCATCCTTGATCGCCTGATAACTGGTTTCTTCACTTTGCAAACGCCGCCTCAGGCTCGACTCGGACATATACAGCATACCTGCCACCTCGGCGAACGAGGGTAGACCATTGGGCAGGTCGATACTGATCAGTGACTTGATAGCTGCACTGGTACTGGTGGTAACGCGGCCCATCGCGATCACATGATAAACACTGTTCTTGAGAAAATCGTCGAGCGATTCCGGTGTGTGCACCACCCGGCGATCCAGCAACTTACGATCGAAGCTGCAGGTGTTCTCGCCTGCATCGAAATACACGGGGCCGTTAATGGTTTGCTCGAGACTCTCGTGGTACTCGCGATTGACGGCGGGAGCATCGATACGCAGCTCTGCCGAGGTCAGCGCCTGCCCTATCAGCCAGCCGCAAAGCGCGTGCCAGACAAGCAGACCCGAGGCCCGTGCAGCGGCAATACCGGAATCGACCCTGTCCCAGTCGGCCGGTATCAGTGTCTCAGTCGCTTCCGAGATATCGATATCGTAGCGCAGGCTGACAGTGTCTGAATCCGGCTCTTCCAGTAGCTGCATGCGATAGCCATTCAGCGGGTAGAGCAGCGCATCCAGACGTTGGGCCAACTGCAGCGCCGCGCGCAGGGTACGCCCCCCGATCATGCAGTGACACATCAACTCAAAGGCCTCGCTCCCGAGGCCGGCGCCCCACGGCAGGCGTTGCTCCATCTCCTGCATCTTTGCAGCCGCCGCCTTGTACAAGCGGGAGTAATGCATCGCGGGCAGCGTGTGTTCCGGGTCCAGCGCGGCGATGCGGTCAAACCGCAGTTCCACCGTCTCCGCCAACCTCGGCGCGTCAATTCCAATTCTCTCCATATAGTCGAGAAGGCGCATGAACTTTTTTGCGGGTATCGTAATTTCAGCCATCTTAGTAGCAACCACCGAGCGGACACCTAACCTGTACTGGCGTAGTTATTTGGACGGAGTCTAGCATATAAGGCACGCGCCTTGAGCAGCACCTGGATCGCACAGGGGACTGAGCGATTATGTGCAAAAAATTGAATGCTTGGGTCCTATGCTCTGCGGCGGGCGGCCATGCCATAATAAAAATCAATCAACCGTTTGCAGGCACGTATCCCGATGGAGCTGACAGCGACAAGCAACGATCATATCCGGCATGAGATTCTGGTCTGTGGCATATCGAACGCCATTTTCAATGGCCTGAGTGCCTGGCTACTTATCCGCCATGGGCCGGGACTGCGCTGGGGCGGAGACCACAGTTTTGCTGTGGACGTCATCGCCACCGGGCTTCTGCTACCGCTCATTGTCGCGCTGATTGTGATTCCGCTACAACGCAGCAAGCTAAACAAGGGAAAACTGCAGACCATAAACCTGGGTGATACTTCGCTCATGCAGTCATTTTCCGATGGCTTCCCTGCCAGCACACCCCGCAGTGCCGGCCTGTTCGGACTGATCGGCATGCTGGTAATCGCCCCACTGACGCTTGCAGGTTTCTACCTGCTCGGCATCGAGTATGTCAGCCCACTGCAGTACGCGGTGTTCAAAGGCTTATGGGCCGGAGCAATCGCAGCGGTGCTGGTCGTACCAATGGTGCTGATCGCCCTGCGAAAACCACAACAGGAGTAACAACATGGGTTTGTTGGATAGTAAATCAGGCATCGTTACCGGCTCCGGCCAGGGGATAGGCCGCGCCATTGCAATGTCATACGCACGCGAAGGCGCCCGGGTTATCGTGTCCGATATCAATGATATTATGGGAGAAGAAACCGTAAGGCTCATTACAGATGCGGGGGGTCGCGCGGTGTTTATCCACTGCGATGTCAGCGACGAGAACTCGGTCAAAGCCCTGGTGGATGAAACCCTGAAGCACTTCGGACAACTGGATATCGCCTGCAACAGCGCGGCGCTCAGCCGGGGCTCTGGCCCTATCCACCAGTACGAACGCGGGGTGTTCGACCAGACCCTTGAAATGTGCCTGACCAATACCTGGCTGTGCATGAAATACGAAATTGCCGCCATGCTCAACCGCGGGGGAGCGATTGTGAACATTTCCTCCAATGCCTCATTGCGCGGCCAGGCCTACAACTCGGCGTATGCCGCGGCCAAGGGCGGGGTCAATATACTGACCAAAAGTTCAGCCGCCGAGTACGGCGCACAGGGTATCCGTATAAACGCGGTATCACCGGGTGTTATTCGCACGCCGGGGCTGGAGAAATACTTCGAGGAACAGCCGGACAAAGCCGAGGGGCTGAAGAAGGCGGCTGTACTGAATCGACTGGGGGAACCGGCAGAAATCGCCGAAGCGGTGAGCTTCCTCTCCAGCGATCGCGCGTCTTTTATCACTGGACAGATACTGTCTGTCGATGGCGGCGGCGCAGTGCGCTAGATACCTGTTGAGCGGAATTCCCCGGTAAGCAAACGTGCGCAGGGAAATCTCCTGCACCCGGCCACGGGGATTGCTACCTGAATATTACCGGGTATACTCCACCTATGCTTACTCACTCTTCATCATTCCCCTTGGCGTCTGTTCACTGCAGCGCGGTCGGTGGCTGTCCGGCCTTCCTCTCTATCGGCGGCTGAGTTCCTGCGAACTCGGTCGCCAGAAAACACTTACCAACATTCTATTTTTTCCGTTTTCTATTCTGAGGAGGGGTTATGTCAAACCCACGTTCTGTATTGGTTGGTCGACGCGACAGCGAGCGACTGGAAGGGCTTCTGCGCAATCTCAACTACGACGATAACAATCTGCTGTTTGACGAACTCGACAGCGCCACCGTGGTTGCGGACAGCGCACTGCCCGACGATGTTGTCACGATGAATACCATGGTGACGTTTATCGACCTGGACACACAGGCTGAATCGACCGTCACGCTGATGTACCCGCACGAGGTCGGCAACGCCGCGAACGCCGTGTCGATACTGGCGCCGGTCGGCGCGGCACTGCTGGGCCTGCGGGTGGGAGAGACGATAGAGTGGCCGCTTCCCAATGGCCGGGTACGCAAGCTGAAAGTCGTCTCGCTAAATAGACACTCGTGATGCACCCGCAGGAGGAGGAACCTGCTGTGGGGCAGGCTCCTCGCGCTGGCGGAATCGATGGAGCTACAGCACTGCTCTTTTGAAGCAATGAGGGCCGCCAGCGGTTACACTCAATGCGCGAAAGGTACTGGAGAACCGGCATGCGATGGCGCTACCTGAACTGTGGTGACCCCACCCTGTGCGATGCAAAAGTGCAGGAATTACTGCAGGCATATGACAATATGAACCGATCAAAACAACTGCCCCCAGGCGCGGCAATTTTCTCTCGACACGAGTCCCTCGGCGATCTACATTGTGAGTTAGTGCTTTACTTTAACCCCGAGGCAGAGGCCGTCGCGAAAGCAGTGGGGGCAACAAGCTGTGCCAAACCACTGCCACAGGGCCTGTCCCGAATAGCGCCGTCTAGTTAGACTGTCAAATTAGACCATCAAGTTAGAGCAAACCCGATAAAAAGTGTACCTAACACAGCAGGATAGCCGAGCGCACAACGACATCAGACGCCAACTTTCGCGACTGCCTGCCTGCAGACGATAGGCTACGCCAACAACGCCGATGCAGGCCTTTCAAGGAAAACACAATGGACGAGATTAAACAGGCTTACGATCAATCAATCGCCGCCCTGACGGCGGCCGGCAGCGATTTCGAGACGGCCCAACGCACCATCGACGGCGTCGATTTCACCGTGTACAAGCATGCGCCGCAAACCCTGCTGGACATCTATCTCGCGGCGGCCAGCCATGGAGAGAAGGAGTTTCTCATTTATGAGGGGGAGCGCTGGACGTTCAATGACCTGTTTCAGCAGGCGTGGGCGTTGGCGGCGGCCCTGAGCAACAAACACCATATCTCCCAGGGCGACCGCGTGGGTATTGCAATGCGCAACTACCCCGAATGGTTGAGCGCCTATATCGCCATCACCGCGATTGGCGCGGTTGTTGTACCGATCAATAGCTGGGGTACGGCGCAGGATCTGCTGTTCACCGTGCGCGACAGCGGGTGCAAAACCGTATTCTGCGATCAGCAGCGCTTTGACTTGATGGCAAACGGCCTGTCGGAATCCAACATCCATGCAGTGATCGCCCGACCCGACCCCACTGCCAACGGGAGCGCTGAGCACTCACTGCAGAATTTCATCGCTGACACCGGCAACGCCTCACCGCCTGAAAGCAACATCGCGACCGAAGACAATGCGATGATCATGTATACCTCCGGCACCACCGGAAAGCCCAAGGGCGCACTGTCTACCCACCGCGCTGTCTGTCAGGCGCTGATGAACTTTGATTGCACCGCCATGGCATCGGCGATGGCCAACCCGGAGCTCATCGGCGCCATGCTGTCCAAGGGGCTGGAACCGGCGCAACTGCTGGCTGTCCCGCTGTTCCATGTGAGCGGTCTGCATGCAGTATTCCTGAACGCCCTGCGCGCCGGGCGCAAGATCGTTATGATGTATAAATGGGATACCGTCCGCGCGCTGGAACTGATTTCAGGGGAAAAAGTCACCGCGCTGAGCCTGGCACCAGCGATGCTGCTACAGCTACTTGAATCACCGGAGTTTGACCGCTATGACACCAGCAGCCTGTCCAGCCTCGGCGCTGGCGGGTCGGCGACACCGGC
>TARA_R110002049_G_scaffold36121_19_pt1 | contig 11800 bp, 10 predicted proteins | sample TARA_R110002049 | Tara Oceans TARA_R110002049 (sample SAMEA4396941) | marine metagenome | biome: Polar Biome; feature: [SRF] surface water layer (ENVO:00010504); material: water (ENVO:00002006), including particulate matter (ENVO:01000060) such as... | depth 5 m
TCTGCTTTTTGTTGAGCATCTGGGTGCCGTAATAGTTGGCCTGCTTAAGGAACAGATCGTCGATCTTCCAGGTCAGTTCCACGTTGGGCGCGGCTTTCTCGATCGACGGTTTCTGCTGACCCAGTTTCTGCATGGCGACGGCAACGAATTCGGCGCGGGTCTTCATGGCGTATTCGGCGGCCTTGCTGTGGATGGTCAGCAGGGTCATCACCAGCTCCGGATCCTTGTCGATCTTTTCCTGGCTGGTGGTCAGCACCATGTTGAGGGATCCGGTCGGCGTCGAATAGGGATACTCGACGATCTTGCCGACCCCCTTGGCGAGGCTGATGCCCGGGCCCGGCTCCGCACCCACATAGGCGTCGAGGTCGCCGCGCTCCAGCGCGGGGGCCATGTCGCTGAAGGAAACGCGGATCGGCTTGATGTCCTTGATGGTCATGCCTTCGGCGCTCAACCGGTCGAGGATCACGACTTCCTGGGTCGAGCCGGGCCAGATGCCGACCTTCTTACCCTTCAGGTCCTTGATCGTGTTGAGCCCGGACTTGGCGCCGGAAACCACGGCCATGCCGCGGTTGCAGGCGGCGGCGACGACGACCACGGGCTCACCGGCGGCGGCCCCCAGGGTGGCGGCGGCAAGGCCGTAAATGCCGAAGTCGACGGTCCCGGTCACCACGGCGTTCTTGCCGTCCGTGGGGCTTTCGAAGGGGATGACTTCGATCTTGTATCCCGCAGGTGCGAACTTCTCGTAGAAATAGGGCGTGATGCCGTGGATCAGCTTGAGCGTGCCGACCTTGATCACCCGGTCGGCTGCGGCCGCGGGCGTGGACGCCGCGGCGGTAAAGGCGCAGAGCGCGCCGGCAAGGGCGGCGTGGATAAATTTCCGGCGTGTGGTGCCTGACATGACGATCTCCTGTTGTGGCGGGAATGGTCCCGCGCGTATGACGCAACGAAGACGTTAGGGTGCAGTGCACAATTTACAAAATTTATTCTTTAAATAATTTCCATAAATATATTTAATGATCAAATCATGAAGCAGCCCTTGGATCTGCGCCTGCTGCAGGCGTTCATTTTGCTGGTGGAAACGGGCAGCGTGTCGGAAACGGCGCGCCGTCTCGGGCGCACCCAGCCGGCCGTCAGCCTGCAGATGCGGCGGCTGGAGGAAACGGTCCATGCCAAGCTGTTCACCACGGTCAACCGCAAGTTGGTGCTGACCCCGGATGGGGAGCTTCTGCTCGGCTATGCGCGCACGATCATGAACCTCCAGGAAGAGGTCAAGGTGCGCCTGACCGCGCCCAAGCTCAGCGGGAAGGTGGTGCTGGGCGTGCCCGACCTTTATGCGGCCTATCTGCTGCCGCCGATCCTGTCCAGCTTCTCCAACGCCTTTCCCGACATCGAGGTCGAACTGCGCACCCTGCTGTCGAGCCCGCTGGTCACTCAGCTGAAGCGCGGCGAGATCGACCTTGCCCTGGTGACCGACATGCGGGCCTTCGACGAAGGCGACGTGGTCGCCCGCGAACCCCTGGTCTGGGTCACCGGCGAGACCCGCTCCCTGCACAACAACAACCCGGTGCCGCTCGCGGTCCTGCCGCCGGGCAACGTGTTCCGCGACCTTGCGCTCGCGGGCCTGGCGACCATGGGGCGGAAATGGAAGATCGCCTTCGTCAGCGCCGGGATCAGCGGCCTGCAGGCGGCGGTGCTCAGCGGCAGCGCGGTCAGCGTCGTGGCCAAAAGCTCGGTCATGCCGGGCATGCGGGTGCTGGGTGCGGCGGAAAGCTTCCCGGCCCTGCCGGGCGTCGACCTGGTGCTCTACCGCGCCGGCAAGCGCAACAACGCGGCCGCCGACGTGATGGGCGATCTCATCACCGAATACTTCGCGCGCTCCAGCATCGCCCCGGTCACGGGCGCGGCCAAGACGCAGGCGGGCAGCGGGTCTCACGAATAGGATATGGGGCGGGGGAGTGGTGGGCCAGGCAGGGCGAATCTGCGAACTGGGCGATCGTTATCGCGTTGGGAAACCAATAGGCTCGTTAACTGCAGCGATGCCCACTACATGACTCGTCGATGAACTCTGCACCGTCTTTCTCACTTAATGGTGCGCGGTATTCTGACGCTAGTCGTTCTCGTCGAACTCCCAAACGCGCAATGAGTATTCCAAATCTGTTTCAGATTTTCGCCGACGATATTTTGGTGAAATCTCCACCTTTCTTGGAAACTCTCCGAAAGGGCCGTTTTCATGGTCGCGCGAGATCGCAATGTTCGGAGCGTTTATGCCGTTGACGGAACCGCCATTCAGGGCAGCGTCGATAAATTCGGCTTGCCAGACGGGCGCTATTTCAACGTGGGATTCTTGATCGCCCGGGAAAAGTCGCCAAAGGGCCGGAATGGAAAAGTTGAAACGGATATCTGAAAACAAGGTGTCGCCAAAGTCGATGTAGACTCCCACTTTACTGTACGACCAAGTTCGTATCAGCACGCATTTGCCGATAGGAATTCTCAGTTTGAGGGGTGAGTTTTGCAGCACTCGCGCATGGATCAGCTGAAAGTCGAAACGCTTTATCTCTCTCTCGATACGAAGGCCATTTATGACCCACGCCATGCTCTCGTAGAACGCCTCTCGCGCTTCTCGTGCTTCGAATGAAATCGGTGAATGCTGAAATTCGATCACTCGGCCGCAGTCTGTTTTCACATCTGCTCGGTGTTTCTCGCCATCCTCCGAAGTGACAGTCACTTCTCGGCAGTGTTCGGGGAAATTTCGTTTCCATTCGCGATGCCAGTCGGTTTCGGGCTCCCCCCAAGGGTCGCAATTCCCTCCGCGCTTATGTGCCCAATGGTGAATTCGAATCTTCCCGCATTTGGAAATCGTTTCTTCACCACATAGTGGGCAGGTGCCTCTCAGCCCTCGTTTTGCCGTGCGGCGACGACCTTCGACAATTGAAAACTCCATCGACGACACCTCCCGAAAAAGGCGTTGTTTTTCTGATTGGGCACAGAGGTATCTATATCACCTGCTATTTCGGCGCCTAGCTCGGCGACTCCGTCTTCTGGCAAGCCGTTGACGTGCTGCTGCTTGATTCACCCCAAACCGCCCGTTGATCTCAGTCCGAATGTCAGCAAGCTCGTTATCGAACTAATATCAGTACTATTGAAATGTTATCTTCGCCACCCCGAGTTAATGCTAGTTCCCTAAGGTTTTCTGCGGCGTCGGCCTTATTTGATCTCAACAATTCTGCTATTTCGTGGTCTTTAACAAAGTCACTTAAGCCGTCCGAACAAATGAGGAATTTTTGACCAGGTTCAATCGCCGTCGTTAGGACATGAGGAACAACGCGCCGCCTTCTAGTTCCCCCTCCTAATGACTGAGTGACTGCATTGCTAAGTTTTCTTTTGCCATTGGAGCCAGAGTTTAGAGTGTCATCAACGCTGACTTGATGGATAGACGCATGGTTCAAAACATATACTCGACTGTCGCCTACGTTAAATACGATGGCACTGTTTCTCTCTGCGCGTATCCCCGCGATGGTGGTTCCCATGCCATACGTTTGATCTTCCATAGCTGAAAATATCTCTTGGTTTACCTCCTCAATAATTTCTGGGAAGGCGTCTGGGTCCGCGACGTGGAGCAGCTTCCTAGAGAGTTCATCTGCCGCTATGCGGCTGGCGATTTCCCCAGCTGTGTGCCCTCCCATTCCATCAGCGACCAGACAAAACAAAGGTTCGGCAGCAGGGATGTTATAGGCTGAAAATTGCTCGTCATTTCCCGAGCTGGCCCAATCATTTACGACAATTCTATCTTCGTTGTTAGGGCGCACTAACCCAGTATGTGTGATGGCATAAATATCAAAAGCTTGAGTCACGAACCTTGTCTTTCAATCTAGACTTTTAAGTTCTCGGGTAAGGAAGGTTTGTCTCAATTCCTTGATAAGATCGGGGTCTTGGATGACAAGTCCAGAAACTCGTCTAATAGGCCGCAGTGAATTTTTGTAAGACAACCATTCAAATGAGGTGATGGCTAAGTAGTCGTTATCTTTTATTAGCCAATTGATAGGGCTTTTCCTCGTTTTCTTGAATGTGATGTTTTTATTTTTTTTGCTTAGCTCAAATAGGTTTTTAATTTGTCCATCGGTATTCTGAACGAACTGGGAAGGGCCCTCTGGTAGATAAAAAGTGACCGCGACGTTCTTATCTAATAGTTGATTTATTGAACGGACAAAAAAACCGTCAACGACTGAGTCTAAAATTCTTGGGGACGAAATGATCAGATTTTGATTTGAAGTTTTTAAAGCCTCATCAAGAAGGTGCACGTGCTCATACACTGCCAAGTTTCTGATCGGAAACCTATTGAGCGCATCTGTCGCAGTGCGTAATTTTTCCGTCGCCTCTTCAAACTTTTCTACAACTTCAGGGCCAGTTCTTTTCCCTCTCGTTCTTTCAAGGCGGTGCCGAGCGCCTTCGAATACGATCTTTGCTGCTGATGCTGCAATACGGGCTTCACCGACTTCCTCTTCGCTTGGAATTGATTTTCTTGCACTTGGACTAAGCAGGTTATGTAAGTTCCTGCGAATATCAGCGGAAGTGACAGAGTCGGAAAACCCCATTTTTTCCGGGCCGCGATTTTTTGCAAATTCTGCTGAGTGTTCTGCCGAGTTGACTCCGTTGATTACAAATTCCACTTCGACATTTTTCGATCGACTAGCTTTAAAAACTAGGCAGACCGCCTTTCTGAACAATTTGGTCCGTCTTGCAATTCGGTTGAGGTGCAGAATTGCTTTCGCTTCGTACTGGCGTCCATATTGTTTGCGTATCACCTTTTGGACATCTGCTAATTGAAGATCAGCCAAAAAAGGTGGTGAGGCGGGGTATGGTCTAATTTCGATGCTTCCGAGCATTTTTAGATCGGAAGGCTTGCTCAAAATTTCCCGCCCGACGCTTATCGGGCGTCTTGTAATTCCATCAAAATCGATCGAAATCGTTTCGTCTTGTGGCGATATATCTGCACCCTCCACAAGGATTTTTCTTCCTTTGGTCGTTAACATGTACTTATCGGTCTCGTTCTCCGTAATCCAAATGTTGTCGAGGAGTGAAGTCAGTGTCGTTTCGAAAATTCGGCGTTCTAGCCCTAAGAAAGAACGAAGGGTATCTGCATCATGAACACCTTCACTTATCAGCCGTAGTACGAACTCATCAGTCGTTGGAATTTCCCTTGGTTCAAGTGAAATCACATCGACCCACAACTTAAAAATTGGCAAGCCGACTTCCGCATAGTCAACCAAGTGGAACCCAGGTCGATTCTCGAATTTTTGTGCGATTTCTTCAGGTGTCATTGTTCTTCCTGGATCTCGCAGAATTCAGAGTTAGATTCGATATGAGTGATAACATCTATGAAGGGATTCTGTCCTTTCGCACTCCTGCAAAACAGATGATCTCCGATGATTATGAGGTGTGACTTAGCTCGCGATAGGGCGACATTGAGGCGCGGAAATTCGCGCAAAAAACCGATCCTCCTGTGCCTATTTGATCTCGTTACAGAATATATGCAGATATCAGCTTGCCGCCCTTGGAAGGCGTCCACGGTGTTGCATGAAATATGGAGCCACTTGGAGGAGCGTATTTGTTTTTCAATAACTCGCTTTATTGCTGCTACTTGCCCCGTGTAGCCGGCGATCACTGCAATGGATGTTTTTCGCTTTTTCGCTTTAGCTACAAATTCAATCCTGTCGAGAACTTTTGAAACTATTTCAGCTTCGCATTTATTCTGGAAGCTTGAGCCTGACGTGCTCTCGAAGGGGTTCTTTAGGCTGGATGTCGTCAACCAAGTTACCGGATAGGCAAATGACGGCTTCAAGTCTAGATCAGAGGTTTTTTTCGGGCTCTGTAGGTCGCCATTGTAAAAACAACTGCTTACTAGGTCTCCTATACCCTCGACCATGCGGTATTGTTTTCGGAGCTTTTTCTTTGATTCGTTAGGAAGTCTATCGAGTACCCGCTCTAGCACGGTGATTCGCAAGTCATCGATCGATAGCCCGAACTCATCGACTATATCTTTGTCGGCCAAAAATTCTTGCTCAATGAATGGGGGCAACTGTTTGGGGTCGCCGACGAGAACCCACTTCTTAGAACGGGCCATCGGCACGAGGATTTCCGTCGGCGTCGCTTTCGAAGCTTCATCTACAATACATAGATCAAAACTGACATCTTGGATGCCTGGGACCGAAGCCATTCCGATACAGGTTCCGGCAATTACTTGTGATGAGCCCAAAACGACGGGGAAAAAGTCTTGAGTTTTTCCGACACGCAATATCCATTGTTCGGATAGCTCAACAAGCTTTCGGAAATGAGAAGTTTTTTGGTCATCAGGTAGATAGACATCTAGCCATTCGCGAAGTTCATTGTGCGCCAGGGTCGATAGCTCTTTACCTTCGTCGCTGATATTTTTGAGCGCATCTCGTAATAGTTTTTCATTTTCGCGTAACGACTTGAGGCTTTCTTTTAATACTTCAATTTCTTCTTGTTTCTCCTCTGTGGCCATCTCTAGCGCATCAGAAGTAACGCCACCTTCTCTCTCAATATAGGCCCCTTGTTCTTCATCTAGGGTTCTGTGAGCAGCTTCCAGTGACTCAATTTTTTCTTGTGTATTTTCGATAAACAGGAGAACGGCAAGCAGTTTTTCAACGCGAATGCCTATAGCAATTTGGTCTTGGTCAACTCCTGTTTGTAATGCCCACTCTGATAAGAATGTTGCTGCTTTCTCCGCGACTTTCTTGGACCAGCTCTCGACTTTAGAATCTAAAAGTAAATGCTGAACCTGTTTTGCAATTTTTTGATCACCTGGTTTTCCGATACGAACAATATCCAGGTCTTTTGACACGCTGAAAATGCTTTCGATAACATTGTCCAATGCTATGTGGGTTTGTGAAGAAAGCAAAATACGATGTGTCGGGTGCGCCTTAAGGTATTGAATTATGATTTCTGTAATTAGAGTAGTCTTCCCGGTGCCAGGAGGCCCTTCAATGGCAAGCAGGTTTTGGTTTCCAAGAGCCGCGTAAAGTGCGTCTAGCTTGCCGGGGTCGATCTCTTTTTGGGCCGGAGTCACTTCATTTACTTCTTGGGGGGGGCTGACAGAATTCGGCTCTAATAAAATTTGTTTAAGGTTTGGGTTCACGCTTCGATTGTAGAATACAGAATCAAGCGCCACGCGTTGGCGCTCAATCGCCTGGGCAATCTGTCGGGTGTTTATCAAAAGTTCTCCCGAAACTGGGACGTCTTCTGGGCGAGCATTCACGGGGGTTACATCTACCGATGTTGAGCGAACGTCATCGATTTCACACCGGATGATGAACCCAGATGTGAGTTTGATAATTCTCTCCTCACCAACAAGGTCTGACGGTAGATACTCATCCGTTTCTAGAGTTACCGATTCCCCAACAATGCTTCGATTTTCATAAACAATCTTTTCTTGGCTTCGTCGTTCAATCTCATTTTTTGCACTTAAGAATGTGTACAGGCGGCGGAAGAATTGCTCTTTCTCTGCGACTAAAGCTTCATCGTCCTTTTGTGATTCATGGGCGAGAACTTCGAGAAAAATATTTTTGATGAGTTTTTGATTTTCGCTATCTGCTGGTGGTTTCGAAAATGAAAACTTAAGGGGCAGGATGCACCCATCCTCGCGAAGTCTTTCTATATTAGAAGGACTCATCATCCAGGCGCGAGTGACATCAAAATAGGATTTTTTGATTGGGGATGGCTTCAACCGAAATGCCCAGGTCACTCCCCACAATGTGAGTTCACCTTCGGACTTCTCTGAATTCGGAAACTGATATTGCGAAAACGAAAAGACTTCATTTATCTCCTCAAGAATGTGTTCCTCGAGGGCTTTAGTTGGCAATTGGCCAAGCTGCCTAGTCAGGGAGTTTATTGATGCGTCTGTTAATTGCAGATAGCAAATTCTGTCGAGTTTGGGAGAAAGTCTCTTCAGCTGTTCGTTATAGTTTTCCAACTCAGCTTGAAGGGCACTTGCGGTCGCGGGTCTGTCTTTGGGGTTATCAGATAAACATCTTTCGAAAATGTTTTTGAGGCTGACATCGAGATTCAGCGCAAGAAAAGAATCTTGCAATCGATCAAATTTCTGTTCTTTGGTTAAGTTGTGTTCGTCAGACTCAAACAGCCCGCCCGAAAGGCAATCGATAGTTAAAGCTGCGAACGAATAAACGTCCCTAGTGAATGTATGCAGCCCGTCGTCATCTTCTTTTGGCGTGTAAGGTGGTGAGCCCATGCCAGCCACGGTTCCGACACTAGGCAATAGATCATCTACGTACTTTGAAATTCCATAGTCCGCGATTTTAGGAACTTCGTTTTCAGTTATAAGTATGTTTTTCGGTTTGATGTCCCTATGAGCGAAATTGAGAGATTGCGCATACACAATCGCATCTAATATTGGATTTCCGAATTGATCGAAAAACTCTGCAAAACTGGTTGCAGAATGTCTCGATATATATTTTTCAAGGTCACTTTCTATCCATTCGAGAACTAAGAATTTTTCTCCATTTTCAGAGACATCGGCTTCGATAAGGCGAACAATATTCTTGTGTTTCAGTTTGTCTAAAGCACCGAACTCACGGAAAAACAAAGTATTCGCTTTTTTATCGTCGCCGATCCGCGAAAGAAATTTCAGGGCAACGAACTGGCCCGTGACATGATCATAGGCCTTCCGAACTATAGACATCCCGCCCGGTCTTGGCTCGCTCGGGTCTAAAACATATCGATCTTTGATCTGTTTGGGAGATGACAAGTCGGTTTCTCTCGCGAATACACTGACGTCAACAGTGGTAAATGCTTTGCCCAAAGTCCCCCCGTGATTAAAAACACGGGAGGCCGAAAATACTTCCCTTCAGATGTTGCCCCAAACTCCACTCTGAGTCGAGAAACCCTCTGCCAGTTCCCGAAAGCTCCCACGGGGGCTTTCCGGAGGGAAAGCCGGTCCAGATCCCAAAGCGAAGGGGGCAAGTCTGATGTAAACACCGGGCGAAGCTTGGCGCATCTTTGACGTGGCTATGGCGGGTGCGTCTTCGGGCCATTAAAAGACATTTGATGTTTTATTGTTGACGTAGACATGCGATGTCTTATAAAAGGCATGAGAAGACGGGCGATGTCTTATCAATTCGCCGCGCATAAACCATTGAGGTGTCTCGATGTCTAATGAGATGTGGGAAAACGACGAGGGTAAATTTTGGACCGTCAAGGACTTGGCGGAACGGGTTTCGCTCGATGTGTCAGATGAAGGTATCAGCCGCACGATCCGCCAGCTTCGGCATTGGACCGAGAACGATGTTCTCAGGACCGTGGGCGAAAAGAAGTCCGGGAAGGGGATTCCGCGTCTCTATCATCCGGAACCGACCATGGAGATTTCCGCTTTCCTGATCGAGCTTGCTCGCTATGGCGTAACGGTCGACGCCATGAAAATGGTTGCGGACGAACTTTGGGATACCGACGAAGGGTTCATGGCCGTCTCTACTGCACTGACTGATGTCCCTTCCATGCTGCAACTGAGTTGGACGTTCGATCCGGGGACGGGAAAATTTCAAAGTGCCAGCCTGAGTCTGTTCGATGAACAAGAGTTGCTGCATGGCGCGCAGAAGTTTGAGCACGACCGTTACATGGATTTCACGGCGACGAGTTCGATCCTCGTGAACATGACGGCGGTGTTGGAGCGGGTCTACGAACGTCACAGGGCAATTCAGGCGGACAAGACCGATACGGAATGATCGACACGCGCGACATCATGAACCTTGTCAGCCCCCGCGTGAGCCGGGTGCTGACCATCGCGGAAGCTGCGCTTCCGAAGGATCAGTTTCGCGCTTTTCGTAAGTTGGTGCTGGACGAGTTTGGTCGGAATGGATTGGAAGGCGAACTCTATGAGTTCTGCGACCAGCACCGGGATTAACGGAACGGACAGGCACGGGCCGGAAAAAATCTGGCATGAAAGGAGGTTCATGATGAGTGCCGTCCAATCAGAAAGTTAGTAAGACCGACCGGCGATTTGAGATCGTGGATGATCTGCCCGAGACGTTGCCGGTCATAGATGGTGAGCTTGAGTTGTTCGAGGCGCATTTTTTCGACATCCTCGTTGAAATGACTCAGCATCAATAATTGAACGACGCGGAGGCGCTGACATGGGAAAACGAGCTGCACTCTACTTGCGGGTTTCGACCACAAGGCAGGCAGACAAGGATTTGTCGATCCCTGATCAGCGCCGCCAACTCGACGCCTATTGCGCGGCAAAGGGTTGGGATGCCGTCGCAGAGTTTGCCGAGCCGGGAGCATCCGCTACGGACGACAAGCGGCCCGCATTCCAGAAAATGATTGAAGAAGCTTGTTCGCCTGACCGACCGTTTGACGTCGTTTTGGTTCACAGCTTGTCGCGGTTCTTCCGAGACGCTTATGCGTTCGAACACTATCGCCGCCGTTTGGAAAAGCATGGCATTGAAGTTGTTTCCGTGACCCAGGATTTCGGCGATGACCCGAGCGCCGTCATGGTCCGGCAAATCCTGAACGTCTTCGATGAATACCAGAGCCGCGAAAATGCCAAGCACGTCATTCGGGCGATGAAGGAAAATGCCCGGCAGGGGTTTTGGAATGGTGCTCTTCCGCCCTATGGATACCGGACGGTGCCGGTGGAGGTTCGGGGTGGTGCGGTCAAAAAGAAGCTGGCGATAGAGCCGAGCGAAGCCGAAACCGTGCGCCAAATTTACGATCTCTACGGCCAGGGGCAGGGCATTCGCGCGATTGCTTCAATCCTCAACGGCAAGGGGGTGCGCTTCCGGCGCGGTGGCAATTTCAATTCGAGCCATGTCCATCAGATTCTGACGCGGACGACCTACAAGGGCGTTCATCACTTCAACAAGCACGTCGCGAAGACAGGCCAACCGAAAGACCCTAGCGAATGGGTGTTGCTTGAAACGCCGATCATCATCGAGCCTGAGCTCTTCGATGCAATTCAGGATAGATTGATGCAGCGCCGACCGGCAAACACGCCACCGCGTATCGTGAATGGCCCGACGCTTCTGACAGGTATTGCCAAATGTGGCACCTGCGGTGGCGGGATGACTCTTCGGACGGGCAAGGGCGGGCGATATCGGTATTACGCCTGCAATACCCGAATGACGCAGGGGAAGAGTGCCTGTGAGGGGCGGAACGTTCCTATGGGCCGGTTGGATACGTTGGTTCTTGAGGCGTTGGAAGAAAAGGTCTTCGCACCTGATCGGGTCAAGGTCATCTTGTCGGCACTGGCGGAGCGATACGCGGAAGTGTCGAAAGGCAGCCAAGAAGATGAAAAGCGCTTGCGGGCCGAGCTTCGGAAAACCGAGGAAAAGATAGACCGGCTATATGACGCGGTGGCTGACGGGCATATCAAGGATGGCGACGGCCTGCGTCGCAACCTCGCCAAGCACGAACAGCGGCGGGAAGAGTTGCTTCGACAAGTTAGTTCGAAGAAGCGGGTACGGCAGGTTCCGGGCGACTTGCTGAGCCAAGCCAATATCGAAAAGTTTGTTGCCACGGCCCGGCGGCGGTTGCGCGACCCGAAAAGTGATTTGCGGAAAAAGTACGTGGGGCTGTTCGTGGATCGCGTCGAGGTGCGCGATGGCGAAGTTCGTATCAGCGGGTCAAAGGAAGCGCTTGCCGCTGCTATGCAGGCAAAAGCGAGTGGCAGCGGGCAGGTGCCCAGTTATGTAGGGGAATGGTGGGCCAGGCAGGACTCGAACCTGCAACCAGACGGTTATGAGCCGTCGGCTCTAACCAGTTGAGCTAC
>TARA_R110002049_G_scaffold37701_1_pt1 | contig 11791 bp, 8 predicted proteins | sample TARA_R110002049 | Tara Oceans TARA_R110002049 (sample SAMEA4396941) | marine metagenome | biome: Polar Biome; feature: [SRF] surface water layer (ENVO:00010504); material: water (ENVO:00002006), including particulate matter (ENVO:01000060) such as... | depth 5 m
GTTTATTTTAAGCTTAGTTTCTCTTTTATTATCGTTACTACCAAGTATTGAGTTTGCCATTTTAAGAGCTTCATACCTTTCTTCCCAACTGGCTATATGCCGTTTCTGGCTCTGTATGTTGCGCTTTGAAGCTTCCAATTCTTCATTTAATTTCAAATTAGCCTGCTTTAAAAGCTCTAGTTTGTGTAATACTTTGCTAATTTTGTTTTCTAAAGAATCTACAATATCTTCAATATTACTCATTTACAAATTTCAATACTTATATCACAAAGTTAACATACCTAGCTATAAATTACAATTGTTTTTTCATAAAATTTCAAAACCTGTATTATTCCTTAATACTCAATACAATGGCTTGATTATTGTTTTATTCTTTGCGTTTTCATAACTAATTAATATTTTAGCCACAATACTTGCTTATGCGATTAATCCTTTTTGTTTTTTTAGTTTCCTCAATGCTGTCTCGTGCTCAAAATAATTATCCGCAAGATTATTTTAGCAGCCCACTGGAAATCCCTTTAGTGCTTTCAGGTACATTTGCAGAATTGCGTTCTACACATTTTCACTCTGGATTGGACATAAAAACGCAAGGGCGCGAAGGGCTAAAAGTAAAATCAGTTGCTGATGGCTTTATAAGTCGGATTAAAATCTCGCATTTTGGCTACGGAAAAGCACTATACATAACACACCCAAATGGATATACTTCGGTTTATGCACACTTGCAAGGATTTTCTCCTGATATAGAATCGTTTATTAAAAAACAACAATATGAAAACGAATCTTACGAAATAGAACGCTTTCCAAAAGCTGAAGATTTACCCATAATCAAAGATCATATTATTGCTTACAGCGGAAATACCGGAGGGTCAGGTGGCCCACATTTACATTTTGAAATTAGGGACAATGCAGAGCGCCCCATAAACCCCATGCTTTTTGGTATGGATATAAAAGACACAACGGCACCATTGATTAAATCGGTTTACGCGTATCCTTTAGATGAAAATTCTTTTGTCAACAACGCAAACTCAAAACAAAAATTACGGTTAATTCCTTTAGAAAATGGCGATTATGTCACCGAAAATATTGATGCCTTAGGACGTATAGGTTTTGGTGTTGAAACCATAGATAGGCAAGATATGGCCGCAAACACAAACGGCGTTTATAACATCCAAACTTTTATAAATGGTAAACGAAATTTTGAATTGGATTTTAAACGATTTTCTTTTGATGAAACGAAGCATATTAACGGCTTAATTGATTACGAGCTCTACACTACAAAAAAGCAACGTGTTCAGAAATTATTCAATAAAAACAATCCGTTAAGTATTATTAAACCACTTGCGAATGATGGCTTTATAGCTGTTGAAGATAGCACAAATTCGGTTTATAAAATTAGAGTAGCCGATTATAAAAACAATGAATCTTGGGTTACAATTAGCATAAAAGGCACCAAAGATGTTATTTCTGAATCCATTAAAAAAGAAATAACACCTTACTTTATAAAAGCAGACCAAACCATAAAATTAAAAGCAGGCAAAGTATCTGTTGATTTTTATAAAGACACGTTTTACGATGATTTTTATTTAGATTTTGAAGTAAAAAACGACACATTAAAACTTCATAAAGACATTGTTTTTGCCAAAAGAAACTTCAGCATTACGTTTGATATTGGCAACTACATAAATGAAGACAAAAACAAACTTTACATTGCCCAGTTAATAGGCTATAAAAACTATCCAGCATACACTTATACAAAAAGAAAAGGAGATTATTTAACAGCAAGCACCAAAACACTGGGTACTTATGCCCTAACCACAGATACTATTACCCCTACCATTTCTCCGGTTAATTTTAAAGACAAACAATGGCTCAGCAAATACCGTTACCTAAAAGTTAAAATTGATGATGAAGGCTCGGGAATTTCAAATTATCGTGCCACGGTTAACGGAAAATGGATTTTAATGGAGTATGATTATAAAACAAAAACACTAACCCACGACTTTAATGATGGCGTTATTACAGACACTAAAAACAATTTAAAAGTAATAGTAACCGATAATGTTGGAAATAATTCTACTTTTGAAACGTTATTTTACCGCAAATAAAACCATACCACCATTTGAAAACTAAATCTGTACTTTCCCTTTTATTTCTGCTATCAATCGTATGTGCTGGTTTTGCCCAAACAGCAATTGTTAAAGGTATTATTTTAGATGGGAACAACTTACCGGTTTCAAATGTTAATATAAAGGTTGGAACAAACGGAACACAATCAAACATAAATGGTTTTTACACTTTAGAGATTTCAGCCAATAAAGATGTAACTATTGAGTTTACACATATTACATTCAAAAAAATCGTTACAACGTTCAATTTAAAAAATGGGGAAACGTTTGAGTTTAATCCTATAATGAACAATTCTATTGAGCAAATAGCAACCGTTGTTGTAACAGGTAACAGACGAAAAGACGTTGAAGGCGTGCTTACCTTAAAACCTGAAACGATAAGAAAAATTCCGGGTGCCAATGCTGGTGTTGAGAACTTATTGATGACCCTTCCCGGGGTAAGTAACAATAATGAATTAAGCACGCAGTATTCAGTACGTGGCGGAAATTATGATGAAAATTTGGTTTATGTAAACGATATTGAAGTGTACCGTCCGTTTTTGGTGCGCTCAGGCCAACAAGAAGGGTTAAGTTTTGTAAATACAGATTTGGTTCAAAATGTCGATTTTTCAGCGGGTGGATTTCAAGCAAAATATGGTGATAAACTATCTTCCGTTTTAGATATCACTTACAAAAATCCTTATCAATTTGATGTCAATGCCGATTTAAGTTTACTGGGAGGAAGTTTATCTGTTGGGAATATTAGTAAAGACTCAAAATTCTCAGCCATTGTTGGTGGTCGTTATCGCGACAATAGCTTATTAGTTAACGCCAAAGAAACAGAAACTATCGTTGAGCCTGTTTTCGCAGATTTACAAGGTTATTTTACATATAAGTTTACTAACAAATTTCATTTAAGCTTTTTAGGAAACGCATCAGTAAACAACTATAATTTAAAACCACAAACCAGACAGACCAATTTTGGTACATTAAGCGATCCTATTGCGCTTTTGGTGTTTTATGAAGGTGAGGAAAAAGATAAATACCAAACCCTTTTTGGCGCTTTTAAAGGCACCTATTTTGCAAATGACGATTTAACGTTGAAGCTAATTGCATCCACTTATCACACAACCGAAGAAGAGTATTTTGATATTTTGGCGCAATATAGATTAGGTGAAGTAAACACAAATATTGGTGAGGAAGATTTAGGTGAAGTTGAATTTAGCGAAGGGGTTGGCAGCCAATTAAATCATGGTCGAAATGATTTGGATGCCCTCATTACCAATATTGAACATAAAGGCGATTTCAAAATTGATGATAACCGTTTTGAATGGTCAGTAAAATACACCAATGAAGATATTAGAGACCGTTTGGTTGAATGGGAAGTTATAGATTCCGCAGGGTTTTCAATACGGCCTCCAAGAACATTTCCGGCTAATGAGCAACCATACGAACCTTATAGTGGCCCGTTGGAAGCTTTTCAAAATGTTCGAGCAACAAATAACACACAAATAAATAGATTACAAGCTTATGCCCAATGGAGCAAACGCACTACTTTAGGAACAAGTGATGTTTGGTATAATGCGGGCGTCCGAGTTCATAATTGGTCGGTAAAAGGCACTGGTATTGCATCATCAAACCAAACGGTTTTTAGTCCGCGGGCGCAATTTGCCATAAAACCGTATTGGGAAAAAGATATGCTTTTCAGAATAGCGGCCGGATTATATTATCAACCACCATTTTACCGAGAACTGCGCGACAGAAACGGTGTTGTGCAACCTAATGTAAAAGCACAAAAATCGTTTCATGTTGTTTTAGGAAACGATTACAGTTTTAAAATGTGGGACAGACCTTTTAAACTAACCACAGAACTCTATTACAAAGGTTTAACAGACGTAAACCCCTATACTTTGGAAAATGTTCGCATCCGATACCAAGCAGCCAATAATGCAGTTGCCCGCGCTTATGGATTGGATATGCGCTTAAACGGTGAGTTTGTTCCCGGAACCGAATCATGGTTTAGTTTTGGTTATTTAAAAAATGAAGAGAACATTGATGATAGAGGTTATATTTCGAGACCTACAGACCAGCGTTTAAAATTTGCTGCTCTATTTCAGGATTACGTGCCCAATGTACCGAATCTTAAAATATACCTCAACTTAGTTTACAATACGGGTTTACCCGGAGGGTCGCCAAGTTATGCCGATCCTTATGAATACCAAAATAGATTACCCGATTACAAACGTGCCGATTTAGGTTTACAGTTTGTTCTTGTTGATGGTAAAAAACAATTTAATAGTGGTTGGAAAAAACCATTTAAAGAACTCTCATTTGGGTTCGAGATTTATAATATCTTTGATGCACAAAACTCCATTACAAATACATGGGTAAGAGATGTGTATAGCAAGCGGCAATATGGGATACCCAACTACTTAACACCTCGTGTTTTTAATGTGAGAACTACTATGAAGTTTTAATGTAAATAATTCCCCGACGGTTCTACCTCGGGGTTTCCGAATTTACCTCCCCTTTGGGGAGGTCGGAATTGCCTTTTCGCAATTCCGGGTGGGGCCAAATATTATCCCGAAAGCTTTCGGGACGGTTTTTGGGCCCGAGGCCAAAATGATCCTGATAATTATCGGGATGGCGAAATACCTCTATGTCCCGATAGCTATCGGGACTGCCTCGAGGATAGTCGGTTTCAAGAAATTTTTATTCAAAGAGCGGTCATTCGATCTAATTCTAAAAATAATAGTAAGCGTGTTTCTTCAAGTGGAAAAAAACTAATATATTGCTAGAAGAAATAACAGATTTATGGAATGCTATTAAAAAACAACCACAGTAATTAGAGTATTTATTGAAGCAATAAATCCAATACTAGCTGGATCTGGACTTATTTTAAAACCACACTTAATCGCGTAATATCGGTATCAACATTATTAACATTGTTAACTGATACGTATACTTCTATAGCATCACCTGGTTCAAGGTTAATTAAACCAACCAGAGTAAAATTACCAATATCATTATTTGAAAATCGTCTTTCTGAAGATATGGCTGGTACAATAGCAGGCACACCTCCACTTGGTGTTTTACTTAAAAGAAAATCATATATTCTTGCACCACCCCCTGGAGTAATTCTGTGGTCTAAAGTACCTGTACAAATCACTTGGAATTCTCTAGCTTCTTTTCCTTCATAAACCAGTTTATTATTTGTTGATGACGTTCTATATAAACTACCTGGAGTTGTTGCCCCTACAACTTTAACGGGAGTATCGGAAGTCACAAAAGGCGTATTTGTGGTATTTCCAGTCATATAATAATATCCCGTGGTTACAAAATCTGATTCTACAGGAATTCCCGGACAATCAACATTCCAATCTTTTGTAAAATTATATCCAATATGTGGCGAAATACCATTAATATAATTACCGCCTCCATAAAAATCGACACTATGCATGCCTCCTCCACTAGATATTGAAGTTATTCCAGTTACATCAAATCCAGCAGCAGCTGTAGTAACATGAGAATGACCACCCTGTTTTGTTATTATATTAAAATCTCCAACCATCGTTACATAAACACCACCATTATTACTTTCCCATAGTTCCGAGTTTAATACCAATTCTTCTATATCTGTATATGTTATACCATTGGAATTATTTATATATTGAATGACACTCAGGAAAACCAAATTAAAATCTGAAATACTACCAACATTATTAGAATTTGCTACAACACAATCTGTAAAAATGAGGTTCTCTGCTCCGCTTCCAGATAAATTAAACACGATGCCACTCGAAGCCGTTAAAGTCAATTTGCGTATTGAGCCTCCACTAGACCCTGAAAATATAGTACCGCCGGCACTTACCAATTTATCTTCATTTGTGTCTTGGCCAGATATATGTGCTTCATTCAAATTTATTGGTACTGCAAGATTAATAGTGCCATTTATTTCATAAAGGGTGCCAGAATCCAATAAATATTCTGTAACACCAGCTGCAAGTTCATCAGCTAAATCGGCATCAGATTTTACTAATTTGTAGTTATTACGTTCATTTTTATCGGTAATTAATTTCCTCCAAGCACTACTTGCGGTATCATAAAAATAAAACACATCTTCATCTATATCAAAAACCAATAAGCCCTCGGCTGGCGAAGAAATTGTTGTTCGTTGATTTGAAGTCATTCTTGGGGTCAAAACACCTTGTGTTGCCGATACAATATCTAAAATTGCCGATGGATCTGGATTGGTAGTGCCCATTCCAACCTGAGAAAATGATTGTACTGACAACAAAAACAACGCATAAAAAGGTATTAAATATGGAGACCTGCTATTCATATTTAGGGAATTTAAGTAAGATTTTTTTTATAAACTTACAACTAATAATCGGTATAAATCAATTATTACTAATTAATCGGTATAGAAACTTGTTTTCTTATAAATAAATAGCTGTTATTTTATGAATTCCTTTAAAACACCTACTACAAAATCTACATCGGCTTTGTTGTTATAAATACTAAATGAAAATCGAATTGACGGTTTTTGTAAATCTTCATCATTTAAAATTTCGGTCAAAACATGAGAATTTTGAGAACTTCCACTTTGGCAAGCACTTCCTTTTGAGCAGGCAATGCCTTTTAAATCCAGTTGAAATAATAACATAGCCGCTTTTTTAGGCGGTATTGGCAAACAAACATTGATTAGAGCATAAGTGCTTTTATCGATATCTCCTGAATGCCCATTAAACACTACTGCTGGAATCGCTTCTTTTACTGAATCAATAAAATACTGTTTTATATTTTTTACTTGATTGTATTCACTTTTAAAATTATCGTTCGCACATTTTAAAGCCGTTTCTAAACCCACAATATTATGCACGCTTTCAGTACCGGCTCTAAGGCCACGCTCTTGTTCGCCACCAAAAATTAAAGACTTTAAACCCGAGTTTTTTCTAACAAATACAAATCCTACACCTTTTGGCCCATGAAATTTATGTGCTGCAGCTGCCAAAAAATCGACTTTAATGTCTTGTAAGTCCATTTTATAATGCCCTACAGATTGTACAGTATCACTATGAAACAACGCATTATTTGCCCGACATAGATCAGAAACCCGTTTAATATCCAAAATATTACCTATTTCGTTATTTACGTGCATTAAACTAACAAGTGTTTTTGTTTCGGTTTGCAACAATGTTTCTAAATGTAAATAGTCAATAGCTCCATGAGCATCAACATTCACATAACTAACACGCAAATTATATTCATTTTCCAATTGCTGCACCGTATGTAAAACGGCATGATGCTCTATTTTTGAGGTTATAATATGTTTAACGCCTAAATCGCGAACAGCACTTCTTAACACTAAATTATCGGCCTCAGTACCGCCAGAGGTAAATATAATTTCGCCAGCCGAAACATTTAAACAACCCGCTATGGTTTTTCTAGACTTCTCAATTAATGATTTAGATGATCTGCCAAAACTATGTGAAGATGACGCATTACCGTAATAATTTTTCATAACATTAGTCATAGAAACTAAAACATCCTCTCTTATTTGAGTTGTTGCGGCATTATCAAAATATACTGTTTTCATGTGTTTATATTTATTGTTTTTTAATTGTCACATGTAGCATCCATATAACGATTGTCCTTGGGCATCGAACTTTTAGTTATGGATGTTTCATAAATTGAAAATTTATTTAAGCGAAAAAAAACTTATATAAGAATGAAACAATTAAATAGCTTTTTAAAGTTCAAAAATACCCCAAATAAAATTATTATTAATAAACTACGTTATAAATTACAATTCCATTATTTTTGTCTCAAAACCCAAACCCAATGCGTCAGTCTTTTTTGCTTTTTTTAATGTTAAGTTTCATGCTAATTTATTCTTGTGATGATGGCGATGTAATTACTTTCGAACTTGATTTTGAGGAAACTTTTGAAGCTTGTGAAGGCGTTAGTGACTTGGTTTTTTATAAAATAAAGGAAGATCCTTCCGAGTCTTTGTCGCTTTTAATTACAAACTACAGGCTTGAGGAGATATTGCAGGTTGGTGATGATAACACATTTAGTGAAAGTAAATCGGCTACATTATATTACCGAACTTACAGCGATATAACGCTACCCAATAATTTGTTTTGTAATGATATACCTCCACAGGTTACTATAGTTGAAAACCAAGAAAGCGCTTCTACTGCCGAGATAAGCACGGTTTTGGTCGAGGATGATAACGACGGAATTTTAGCAAGTTTAGAATTTGATGGCGATACCGACGGAGATGGATTACCCGACTATATTGATGCCGATGATGACGGCGATAACATTTTAACAAAAGATGAAAACCCAGACCCGAACGGCGATGGTGATTTAAGTGATGCCCAAGATACTGATGGCGATGGTGTTCCTGATTATTTAGATCCTGATGATGACGGCGACGGTGTTAATACAAGGGATGAAGAAAATCAGTCTCAAGATAAAAATCCTGCAAACGATATTACCAATAGTGATGTTGGGGCAGATTATTTAAACCCAGATGTAGCAACAACTGTTGCTGCAACTGCATACAGAGAGCACACTATTTTACAAACCTACACCGTAACCATAAAAATAACGGGCATCAGTCTTAGGTTTTTATCGCAAGACTTATTAAACTTTGGAATTTTAGATAACAGTATAATCCCAACTGATAAAAAAAGTAGAAAAGTGACTCCCGCTTTTAATTAAGTATTGGGTACATTTTGGTAAATATAAACTTCGGTTGCCCCTAGCCCATATTTTTGGTAATTAGCGTCGTAAAATTTTACATTGTAACGCCCAAACAAATATTCCAATTCTAGTTTAAGCACACCCTCACCTACGCCGTGAATAAAAACTACTTTCTGAATACGCTTTGATATAGCAAACTCCAATTTGTGTTTTGCAGTATCCAATTGTAAGGTTAACATATCGTGATTCGTCATCCCTTTTGCCGATTTTACGAGTTGATTTATATGCAAATCTACTTCCATGGTTGGCTCAAACCTATCTTTTGATTTAATTCGTTTTTGTGGTTTTCTTTTTGAGAACTCCTTTTGTGCGATAACACTATTAATATCAGAATTTGAAAACAACTGACTAGTTAAGTTGCTTTTGCCTTTGTGCTTTATTAATTCTTCCCTTTTAAAATTTAATAAAAACCCATCTTCCGTTTCTATATAAATGGTATTACCGGCTATTTTTTTAATAACGCCAGTTAGATCTTCGTCTATAACCATAACATGGTCATCCACTTTAAAAACCATAATTAATCATTTTCATCATTATGAATATCCTCTATATTATCGTTTTTGTCAGAAATGGTTTTTGAAATTCTATATACACCAATCATCAATATAATAATGCCGCCAATTAAAACAAATTGATTCTGCTGCTCACCAGCTTTTGAGTAAATAGCTACTACAGCCCCAATTAAAATTAAAATATAGTTTAAATATTTCATGTGTTTATATTTATTGTTTTTTAATTGTCACATGTAACATCCATATCAATCATTGTCCTTAGGTACCGAACTTTTAGTTATGGATGTTTCATAAAAAAGCTTTAAATTCAGAAGACTAAATTACACTAAAAAATCAGAATGACTAATAGTTTTTGATGGTGTTTTGATATAAATATATCGTTTAAATGCATTTTTTTTCGATAAAATGCATTTTTTGATAAAAAATCGTATATTTGCCCTGTAAATTGCTAATCTCTTATTAATATATGTTTTTTAGAATTATTCTTTTATCAATACTCTCAGCTAATTTTATTTATAGCCAAGATTTATTTGTTGCCGCTGATACATACGTATATGCTAAAGATGTCGTTGTTTTTGTTAATAATGATATTAGACTTGATACCCCAACGTCTAATCTGTATTTAAGGGGTGATGCCCAACTGGTACAAAACACCGATACAAAAAACTCGAATGCAGGGGAGCTATCTATTTATCAAAACCAAACCACAGGTGTTTATGAGTATAATTTTTGGTGTTCGCCCGTAGGTGTTGCAAACGGAACTATGAATGCAAATGTAGATTTTAACGGTAGTAATATTCACGACCCATTGAATAATACTGATTCAGATGCTTATTTGTTTACATCAGCATATAATGGAACTGCCACAGAACTATCTAGTGAATGGATATACACACTAATAAATGGTGAAGGGTATTACAGTTGGAATCAAGTTTTTGATATAGGTAATATTACTGCGGGCTATGGTTTTACTTTAAAAGGAAGTCCGAATACTGATAATGTTTTGGATTTTAGAGGAAGACCGAATAATGGTACGATAACTATAAGTTGTGCTTTTGATGGCGTAGATGACCAGCCAACTTCAGGAACATTAAATACAGCCGAAACCCTAACAGGCAACCCCTACCCATCTGCTTTAGATTTAAAACTGTTTTTTGCAAACTCTCCTAATAATCAAGCAAATCTAAATGAAGGAATATATTTTTGGGAACAAAAAGTAAAAAATTCACATTATTTAGCCGATTATGAAGGAGGATACGGAGTTTATATACCAGGTCCTTTAGGTGATTTATCAGATAATGGCACATACGCCACTGCTTCTTTCGAAGCTTATAATGGTGATGGAAGCCCAAGTGGTACTACCTCTGGAAATACCGCCAACTTTAGCGCTAACAATTCCAGACGTTATGCAGCAGTTGGCCAAGGTTTTATAATACAAAGTGTTGGTGCTGGTGGGAATGTAACTTTTGATAACTCAATGCGCGTATATTTCGCAGAAGATTCAACTCCTGGTGGTAATGGATCTATTTTTGCAAAAAACGGAAATTCAAAATCTAAGCAAAACGAAGAAAAAAGAATACCTATGTCTCATAACGGTATAGATTATAAAGCTATTTTTGAAAACCCAACCATTGTTCCTAAAATACGGCTTCATACACATATTGACAATACATTTTATAAGGAAAACGTCATAGCGTTTAGAGAAAACACGCCAGATAACAATACATACAACCGCTTTTATGATGGTAGAAATATCAATGAATTAAGCTCTGATGCGTATTTAATTTCCGATGATAAAGAACTGGTCATTAAATCTATTGATTACGATGAAACTGCCAGATTACCTTTAGGTCTAAAATCTTCAAAAGACAATACTTTATTTAGTGTTAAAATTAATAAACTAAACGATGTGCCAAATGATGTCAATATTTATGTATTTGATAATGAAAGCAATACTTATACTGATGTTAAAAATGGTGCTTTTGAAATAAATTTAAATACTGGTGTTTACAATAACCGCTTTGAAATTACCTTTAGCAAAAATACTAGTCTATCAGTTAATGAAGCTATTTTTGATGATTTGAAAGTATTCCAAAACAATACGCTATCGCAACTAAAAATATATAACCCAAAAGCCATAAACATGAAAACTTTTAGTTTGTTTGATATATCTGGCAAACAAGTACTCAATGACAATACCATGTCGACAAAAAAACAATTTATCTACTCTACAAAATCTTTGAGTGATGGTATTTATGTTGCTAAAATTCTTGCAGAAGACAATCAGGTTTTTACCAAAAAAGTGGTGATATCAAATAGCAACTAAAATTTAAATAATAGAACTCATCTTGATTTTTTGTATTTCCTAAAAAACGGCTGAAATTCGCCCATATTTCGTTA
>TARA_R110002049_G_scaffold168670_4_pt1 | contig 11772 bp, 6 predicted proteins | sample TARA_R110002049 | Tara Oceans TARA_R110002049 (sample SAMEA4396941) | marine metagenome | biome: Polar Biome; feature: [SRF] surface water layer (ENVO:00010504); material: water (ENVO:00002006), including particulate matter (ENVO:01000060) such as... | depth 5 m
CCTCTTAATTTTAACCGAGGTTATTTGTTTTTATTCAACTTTAAAAGGAATATTTGCAGTGGCTGCATGACCAAAGCCATCGTCTGCATAAACAAACAATCTATATTCTCCTTTTTTAGGCGATTTGAATTGTAAGTTTCCTTTTGAATTATTAATTATTTCTATTTTAACCGTATCTGGGCGTTCTTCTTTATCTCCTCCATCTTTCAAATCGGTGCTCTCGTGCAACACTTCCCAAGAATACGAAATAGTATCCTTTTCAAAGTCCTTGATTTTAATAGATGCTACCAGTTTTTTTCCGGAACCAACAATCACATCATCATAAGCCGTTTTGTTATTTATGGTAAACGATTCTATTTGTGGCGTTCTGTTTTCTGGCCATTCCCCATTCCATATATAATGCATCACATCTACCGACTCGGTTTCTTTACCGTCTTCTAAAAACACTCCGTACCAGGTTGGTGTGCGTTCTTGTTTTTGGCCCCATAAAAACACATAAGACCCTAAGCCTTGTATCGTGTCAGACGCTATTGCGATTTGATATCTTTTTAAATAGTTAGCGGCTTTTACGGTACTGTTTTCTTCAATAGGTGCGTTCCAAGATGTTTTTGGCACTTCCCAGTGTCCTGTTGCCCCCCATTCTGTTACCATATATGGCCCTGTCCAGTTGTATTCTTTTAGCATTTTAGGCAAGGCAACAATTCCACCATAAAGCTGAACGGACAAAATATCAATATCTGGACTGCGTTCTTTAATATCCACAATCAATTCTTTTGAAATACCTGCCAAAGTAGTTGTTGTTAAATGATTTGGGTCTATTTCATGAACCATCTTAGAAATATCATTTACCGCATCCCACACTTTTGGGTTGGTTGCCCTTAAATTCAGCTCATTGCCTATAGCCCAAATTAATAAAGCTGGATGGTCTTTAAGTTCTAATACTTCTTTTCTGATTCTTTCTTTTTGTTCCTTTACTGCAACGTCATCATTATAATCAAACCCATGGCGTTCTCTGCCAACTTCAATGCCCATGGTTACCATTAGTCCATACTTGTAAGCTTCATCCAAAACTTCTTTGCCGCTTTGTTTTCTGTTATCAGTTCTCCATGTTCTAAATGAGTTTCCGTTGTGTTTTGCTAGAGCAGGAATATTGCCAAATTCTAACCCAGCACCTTTTATATAAAACGGTTCGTTATTAACTAATAACCGGTACTTTCCTTCGGTATTATTTATAGTTACTTTAGCTGCTTTACTTTTTGATGTACTCAATTCCAATTTTGTTATGTTTTGTTCTGATGTACCATTTTTACATCCCATAAGAGTTATAAAGCAAAAACATAGTGTAAAAATATTTTTCATCTGACCTGTATTAATTTGTAACGAATTCGCTTTCTATTTGTTCTAATGATTTTCCTTTGGTTTCCGGTAGTATTTTTAACAATACGAAGAAACCGATAAGTGCAATGGCTCCAAATATAAAAAAGCTCAATGCATTTCCAAAATTGGACAATTCCCATGGGAAAAAAAGTTGTACAAGGGAGCTTATTAAAGAATTCAAAAATGCTATAACACCTATTGCAAGTCCTCTATATTTTATTGGATAAAGCTCGGAAAGCAACACCCACATAACGGGGCCTAATGAAAATGCAAAACATGCAATAAACCCTAAAATACCTATCAAAACCAAAGTAGCATTCATAGTGGTGGCAGCTTCTAAAATAGCACCATCATTTTTACTGTACACCTGATTCCCTAAAGCCAATTTCATATCGTTCTTGAAGTCCACATCGTTATCATACGTTTTGTTTGCATACGGCTCCAATTTGTTAGCACCAGAAAACTCAAAACTGGTTATTGCTTCAGCAGTAAGTTTATAAGTAGCCTGTTTAAACCCGTAGGCGCAGAGCAATAAACTTATGGCAATACCTGCCGTACCAATTAATAATAAGGGCCTTCTGCCCGTTCTATCAATTAAATACATCGCTACAAAAGTAAAAACAACTGTTACCGTACTTAATAAAACACCTGATGAAAAGGCTGCATCTGTACCAATACCTGTTTGTTTAAAAATAGATGTCGCATAAAAATACACTGCATTAATACCCGTTATCTGCTGGAGAATTCCAACCACAAGACCGACCATTAAAGTAAATCGCAATGATTTTTTGAGTAAATCCTTTAGCACTACTTTAGATTTGTTTTTGGCTTCGTTGATGTTTTTTTCAATGGACTCTATTTCAATTCCACCTCTGGTTTCTCCATGAATTTGATTGAGAATTGTTTTTGCCTCATTGAACTTGTTTTTTAAACATAACCACCGCGGGCTTCTGGGTACAAAAAATAGGGCGGCAAAATAAAGGGTTGCCGGAATTAGCTCGACTCCCAGCATCCATCGCCATACATTGCCATCGGTTAAAAATGTGCTGTCTATAGTATTGTATTTATTAAAAAAATAGTTGCTTAAAAAAGCGGCAAAAAAACCAAGGACAATATTTAGTTGCTGAATGGACACCAGTTTCCCTCTGTTTTCTGCTGTAGATACTTCTGCAATATACATGGGTGCCAAAACAAGCGCAGAACCAAATGCCAAACCGCCAACCATTCTTGCTACATAAAGCATCTCATAGGATGTCGCATAAGCCGAAAACAATGCCGAAAGTGCATATAAAAAAGCCACTACCAATAGTATTTTCTTTCTACCAATAATATCGCTAAGTCTCCCCGAAAAAAGCATGGCAACCATAGCCGCAAAAGAAGGCGAGCTTACTACCCAGCCAATTTGCCCTTCGCTTAAATTAAATTCCGGCCCTGCATAAGACATGACGCCAGAAATAATACCCGCATCAAATCCAAAAAGAAAACCTCCAAGCGACACTACAAATGCAATAAGTATTAGTTTCTTAGACATTTCTATACTTCTCGATTAGTTAATACTATTGTTTGAATAGCATGTGGCAACGTGTTCAACATGGCTGTTTTGGATTCCATGTTTAAACTGTAATTAATATTTTTACCATCATTTATATTTTATAAGATTTTGCATTCCAAAAACAAAGCACATCATAACATGCTTGTTTTTTTTAATATTTAAAGCGACTCTAAATAATCAACCATTGCAATTAGAAAATGTAACCTCTACAAAACTTCACTTATTGTTCTAAATAGTAACCTGTTTAAATAACTTGGCTAACAGCAGGCAAACGCTGCTGCTGGCCAAGAAACTGTTATTTATTAAGGATTAAGGATAACGGAAACATTATCAATATTGGCCGAAACACTACATCCTGCTGCTCCTCCGCAAACCGCTTCAATCAGGACTGAAATTCCACCAGAAGTATCTGTTCCTACTGGTATTGTATATGACCGATTAAATGTTGTCCAGTTTGTAGATAATATTGGTGCTGGACTAAAAATTTCTGTAATTGGAACTGAGCCGCCTGCCCCTTCTACAAAAAGGATGACATTAAACACACCGCCTTCACCATCAATGGTACCTATGTGATCGAATGTTATATTTACAGTATCGCCTGCCGCTACTACTCCTTCGCCTATTCTTTCTTGTTTAAAAGCAGGGTTACTCGCGCCATTAGTCTCAAGTTTTCCAGACCAAGAGCCACCATTATTTATCGTATTGTCCAACACCGCTGTTCCACCGTTTTGGAATACAGCCCAGGATGATTCATCTCCTGTTTCAAAGTCTCCATTAGTAACTAATCCACTAGTGGTTCCGCCGCCGCCTGTACCGCCGCCAGTGCCAGTTCCATAAAGCATCAAGTCATCAAAATAATACGTATCTGTATTATTGGCATCTAAATCAAAAAATATCACAATCTTATTAAACTTATCGCTGTCTGCGCTTGAGAAAGGAAATGTTAATTCTTCCCATTCACCAGTTACAGAAGTTGTTAAAAACTTTTCGACATTGTTACCTGAGTTTCCAATTTCTTCTAGCTTCAGTCTAACCTCTGTATTTGCTCTTCCGGACCAAACTTTTATTTTTAATCCTGTGTTGGCATTAAAATCTAATTTTCCATCCAAATCATATTGATTATTATCATAAGGGAACTGGCCGCTTTTTGTTACTTGACCTACTTGGCATGAAGTGTTTACGGCGTTGTCAAAATCAGGATTTGATACCCATGAAAAACCAGCGCCATCAGAAATAAAATCGGCACTCGGATCGGTTAGAAAAGTCATGTTTAAGTCTGCTGCACTATACGATTCAGAAGTTTCAGCTATACAAGCACCGCCTGTGCCGCCGCCATCAGAATAAAGTTTAAGGTCATCAAAATAATACGTATCTGTATTATTCGCATTTAAATCAAAAAATATTACAATCTTATTAAACTTATCGCTGTCTGCGCCTGAAAAAGGAAATGCTAATTCTTCCCATTCACCAGTTACAGAAGTTGTTGTGAAATTTTCAACAAAATTAACTGAATTTCCAATTTCTTCAAGCTTAATTCTAACCTCTGTATTTGCTCTTCCGGACCAAACTTTTATTTTTAATCCTGTGTTGGCATTAAAATCTAATTTCGCATCTAAATCATATTGATTATTATCCCATGGGAACTGGCCGCTTTTTGTTACTTGACCTACTTGGCATGAGTTGTTAACATCATTATCAAAATCAGGGTTTGATACCCATGAAAAACCAGCGCCATCAGAAATAAAATCGGCACTCGGATCGGTTAGAAAAGTCATGTTTAAGTCTGCTGCACTATATGATTCAGAAGTTTCTGGAGTACATGTCAGTAGCGTTTCAATTTGCATAACATCATCCATATAAAACGTACCTGAAGTTGTGCCTGGGCCATCAACAAACAGTACCAATTTTGAGTATTTACTTGTAGCCGTAAAATTAAAAGCGAGTTCTTCCCATCCAGTACCACCATGGCTAACAACAACATCTGGTGTAGATGCAGACCCTTCCTCGAGTTTCAATAAAACATCTACTGGTGCGTCTGCCCAGAAATTCATTTTAATAGTTCTATCTGTAGCTAAATCAATAGTTGTTCCCAATTCAAAAAACAGGCCTTCAAATGTCGCTCCACTATTTGTTATAGCACCTACTTTAGATGCTACATTGTTTGTCCCTCCAGGGGCTGGATTCTCCACAACTTCAAAAGCGGCTCCCTCAAAAACTGTAGGCTCATATTTAGTGTTTTCGCCATCAAAAGTAATTGGTAATGTGGCTATTTCAGGAATTAAAATGGTTATTTCATCCTCAAAAGTATCGGAAGCTCCTGCAAGAACAGACGCTGTTAAAACGACGGTATATGTGCCATTTTGGTATGCCTTAACAGGGTTAATAAGCGTCGCATTACTTCCATCTCCAAAATCCCAACTATAATTGGTCGCATTTGTTGAAAGGTTAATAAAGGTAACAACCCCTGTGTCTGCATTTAGAGTATAGGTAAAGCCTGCAAGAACTTTTGGCAAAACCGTGTCATCATCTTCGCAACCCAATAAGGTTATCGCCAAGAATAAAATTGCTATTTGTTTAAATGTTCTAATTAATTTTTTCATTGTCATTTTATTAGTTGTTACTGTTTTTATATACTCTTACGTAATCTATAAGCATGGTTTGTGGAAAAACCGTTTCTGCATTTGGAGAACCTGGTAATGCCCCTCCAACGGCCATGTTTAATATGATGTAGAAAGGGCCACGATTGAATACCCATTCGCCTGGAACATCGTCTGGTGTAATTTGATTGTACAATACATCATCAACGTAATAATTGATATAATTTGGTCCCCATTCGATACCAAAAACATGAAATCCAGTATCAAACCTATCGTTCTCTAATTCGTATGCTTTACTTATGGATTCGGCACCAGAATATCCTGGGCCATGAACGGTTCCAAAGATTCTAGTGGGCTCATCACCTACATATTCCATAATATCAATCTCTCCTATTTGTGGCCAAATTTCTGTACCACCCGAGTCGTCTCCAAGTAACCAGAATGCTGGCCAAAGACCTTGTCCATATGGTAGTCTTATACGCGCTTCAAAACGACCATAAGTTTGTTCGAACTTTCCTTTAGTTAAAAGTCTTGCTGAGGTATACGAAGATCCGTTAAATTCTTCTTTTTTAGCAGTTATTATTAAAACCCCATTTTGTACGGTTACATTTTCTGTACGGTCGGTATAATATTGCAATTCGTTATTGCCCCAACCGTTTTGTCCTGTACCAATGTTATAATTCCAAATATCAGAATTTGGAGGGCCATCTGTATCAAACTCATCAGACATAGTTAATTTTGTGAAGTTTACTACTTTTTGAGTTTCGTTTGTAGAACAGCTAGAGGTTACAAAAAATGACACTAGCAAAACAGATATAATAGCTATAGCTCTTATTCTCATTTTATATGTATTTAATTTATGCATCGTTTTATTATTTGAATGTTATAATCCTCTCGTTATTCTTTGTAGAAGTAAATATTGTCTACAAAAATGTTAGAAATAGTAGAGTCTGAAATGAAAAACAGAAGACCGAGTTCGTTTCTAGCGGTTAAACCTGCAAAATCTGCTAAAGGGATATCTAAACTTACCCATTGATCCGATATCAATTGCGTACTATTTAAAGTTACAGCTCCAGACGTTTCGTTATTTCCTACTGAATTCAGCAATTGTAGTCTAATAAAATCGCCAGGATTAACTGATTCTTGTACATTGATATCTACATGAAGATGTGTCATTTCAGTTGCATTAACTGGTGCTACATTATTGAAAAAACCAATACCTACAAAATTTAATGCTGTATAATTAATAACTTGTCCTGTTCCCAGTGTTGCGGGTGGAGCACCACCAAGTGTCGTTTGGCCATCGGGTGTAAAGAACCCATTATAGTAATCTACGGCAATATTTGAATACGCATCACTAAAAATAGAAATTACGTTTTGTTGCGGGCGTGTTGGAGTAGGAGCTGCTTGGAAATTTCCTATGGACTCTATGGTTAAAGATCCAGCTGCTTCAACCCCTGCCATAGTAGCTGTTATTTTAGAAGTTCCGGAACCTAAAACTGTTACAACACCAAACTCATTTACGCTGGCTACCTCTGGATTTGTAGAAGTGAACGAGAAATAAGAAGGTGCGGCAATAACCTTTTGGTTAACGCCCGAAGCTAAATTATAAGTTTGTGTCAGTCCACGATCGGCTAAATTTATATTGGTACCAATAAAAGTAGTTTCTTCAACATCCACACCTTTTAAAATTTTTGGTTGAGGCTGTGCAAGAGTACCTAATTTTTCGAATTTTAATTCGTCTATCCAAAACGTATAACCTACTTCTGCGCCAACTACTCCTATTCCGCCAGCAGAATATCTTAACATACCGCGTTCTTGAATTAATTTAGAAGGATCTGGGATTGGGATAATGTATTTTACCCAGTTTGTGGTTAAATCTACATTTGTTCTAGTAGTTAAAAATTTGTTTAAGCCAAAATCTTCACCAAAACCTATTTCTCCAATTGTAACAGCTTGTGTAGCTTTAGCCCAAAATGTTAAGGCGTCATATCCTGTTAAATTTCTACCAGAACCTTCGCCATCTATCCTAAATATCGCACCTGCATAATTTCCAGCAGGATCGTTGGCATTTGGTACATCAAACCTCATAGAAGCTGAACCTTGATAGCTCACTTTTTGGTCAACAGTCCAAGCCGTTGGTTTTGAACCTCCGTAAGGAAAGTAAAAATCAGTACCTAAACCAACCGGACTATCGTTAAACACTTCTGGAGCAGTTGAAAAAGTCGCAAATACAGCTTCATCTGATAGCTCTCTTTCACAACTCACTAACATTGTAAAAATGAAGCCAAAAAGCAGTGTCATTTTTGTAATTATAAATTTTGTGTTTTTCATTTTTAATCTTTTTTTATTTGCCAATATTTATGTGTACGTACGTTCTAATCTCCCATTCGCTTCCATTACCAAATCCTACAGGGCTTAATGTTGGTATAGCTGGAAACGTATTTGGTGGAATAGCGTTAGGTAAATACCTTGGTGAATTTTGGTCTAAAGATCTCCACGTACCACGAATACCAATTTTTGTGTCTGGAAGAATAAACCAATCTGGTTTTCCTATGGATGTAGAAATATCAATCATATTTTGAACAGGGAATGTTAAGTTAAAATCGCGCTGGTAATCAAATGGCCCCCAATCGTTAACTTTAAAACCATATTCTACTTTCCATTTTTTGTATATGATCCTGATATCACCTCCAAAGCGTTCAATAGTTCTATCACTATCACCATTTGCTTGGGCGGTGCCACCGTATAAGTTCCCTATTATTCCTAAATCTGGACTTACTTTAGAAACTATACGCGAGCTTACCTCCCAAAGGTCTTGAGCTGGTGCTGCTTGTGCAAAAGCGAAAAATGTACGGTTTGCTAAAAACCCAATAGCTGCATCTTGAGCAGTTGGTTGATGTCTGTAAACAAAACCAAGGTTAAAGGCTATTTTAGCATCTTCTGAACGGTCGTTATCCCAATCATAAAACCAAGACCCTGGTGTTGGATCGAAGGTTAAAAGTAATTCTCCTGCTGTAGTTTCCCTGTTTCCTCTTACAGCAAATGGATCGTCAATAAAGTTTCTTAATCTTCCAGGCGCATTAACATCATTAGGCATTGGAGCCACTAAGGGTTTCTGCCAAAGGAAGTTTGGTGCTATCTGCCAGTTGCCTGTTGTATAAGTAAAACCAGAAAGAATGTTTGTTTGGTTTCCGCTACCCGTATCTTTAAGTTTCCAACCTGTAAATGTTCTGGTGGCATCGGCACCGCCATTAGCAACTAAGCCCATGTAAGCGGCTTGTGCATACCAATTAAATTTTCCGCCTGCATAGGTGATTTTTGCTTTTCCACCCCAATTGTCATCAGCGTTTATTTTGTCTTGATAAACTGTATAATTTCCAGGTGTACCTATAACATCTTGAAATGTACTACCGTTTAAAGGGCTTCCTCCCCAAATACCACCAAGGGCAATACCAAATTTTCCAAATTCTCTTTCTAATGCTATAGTAGCGCGCTCTGTAGGCCAAGGTGGAATTACACCACTTCGGACTTGGTTTGGATCAAGCACACGCCTTCCGTTATCATCAAATTCTAAACCAGTATCTAAATCTCTGTGGTATATACCAGTTATATCCCAATGTTTAAAATTTGTTCGGTATTTTAAAAGTACTGTTGGATTTGCTCCCCACCATAATTGTGGCCCAAAAGCAGCTTTAAGTCCTTTTAATGATCCTTTCCCATCGATTTCCATTCCTAAAATTTCACCATTGTAAATATCAAGATTTGGGCCATAATTAGCTTCTGGGTATAAACCGAAGAAATCGCCCTCATAGCCCCAATGGTAATGACCGGTTCTATAAAAACCTCTAACATCAGCTATTTTTGTATTCCACTCATATTCTGCATTGTAAACACGTACTCGGTTATTATCAGTAATAACAACTTCTTCTCCATTTGAATTTATTACAGTAATAGGGCGTCCAACATTTTCATAGAAAATCTCATCAATAGGATTTTGTGCTACATTGCCTAGAATATTAAAGTTTACTTCTGCCCGCATATTAGAGGTTGGGTTTGCTTCAACACCCACGTAATAGGATTGCATATTATCAAAACCTAATTGGTTTGGAAAAGATTCTATATCCTGATTCTCGTTATCTGGAGTTGTTATTAAACTTCCTCCTGTGTTAAATGTTGAAAATTCTGCTCTGAAATTACTTAGTTTTATTTTATCTGAGCCATCAGCCTTTAATGCAGCTTTATCTCCTCGAGCTTTTAAAACAGCATCCATTAATTGAATATTGCTGAAATGATTTTCAAGAAATTCTGAATTAACTCCGTCTCCATAAGGATTTAATTGATGTACTTCTTTTAAAGCATAATAAGCGGCACGTGGATATAAATCGTAAAGTCCTCTTGTACTGGTTGGGCCTTTAGCACATATCCCAAACCACTCTTCGTTCATGTTGTTTTCTCCTAGTATAAAATCGATGGAATACCCTCCGTTGGCCCAAGACGCATTGGTGTCATGTACATCGGCGTTTTTTCTGTCGTCAAAACCATATTTCCACCATCCGTCGCTAAATTGAAATGTAAACCCTCCTATTGAGTTTTCCGCTTTTCCCAATCCAGCCGCATTTTCATAAATCTCTTTCCAGTTGCTTACCAAATAATAGGCTTGGGATTTCTGATCCTCCTTATTTTCAATAGCGTTAAAAGCGTCTGCTCCAAACTCTGTAAACATTAAAGGCATGTTGAGTTTGTCTTTAACTACCTGAAACATATCTGTAAAAGAGGCGCCACGATACGTGTTTGTTCCAAAAATATCAATGTCTTTACATTCTTCTGCAATAATATCTATGAATAATACATCGCCATTGGCTATGGCTACCGGGTGTGATGCATCCATGGCTTTTATTTTTTTCGCCACTTCATTCATAAGTCTATACATGGGCCTTCCCCGTAACTCACCTACAGCATCAATTTTTTCTTGTCCATCAGGAAAATCCTCAGTTTCTGCGCCAGCCCAGAATAGACCATAGTTATTTTCATTACCAAGCAAGTACATTAATAAGCCTGGAGTATCTTTATAACCTTTCACTAACTCCTCCATTTCGGCAATTAGAAACTCTTGAGTACGAGGTTCAGAATAGATAGTCACCGGGGTCCAAACACCATCAAGCGTTAAACCGTAACGCCCAAAGGAATGGTTAAGCATGGTGTAAATACCGTAGTTCTCGTATATATACCGGATCCATTTTGCCGGTACACCTGTATATTGGCGAATTACATTAACGTTCATGTTCTTTAACAGAGACATTTCAGTGTCAAGTCCGGCCTTGATAATATCGTCAGACTTTTTCCAGAAATCAGCATTTACGGTATTTGTTCCAATAGGAATATAATCCCAGTTCATACCATTGATCATGAAGTCTTCTCCATTGACAACTAATTTCATGCCCTCTTCATTATTTACAACAGATACTTTATTGGTTTGCGACCATGCGGTAACTGTAAATAAAATAAGGGCTAATCTTAGAAAATTGTTTTTCATAGTATTATTTAGTTTAAAGTGAATTTTCTTTAAAATAATGTTAGTCTTTGAAGCTTGGGTTTTCTTTTAACTAAAACATTTTTAGAGAATTATAAATTTAGCTTGTTTTAATTGTTAAATTGACAAAGAATACCCCAACAAAAATCATACATCATTAAAAAACATGTTATTTTTTACGAGAATAACAATATATATAAGGTTTAATTAACAAATTAGCCCCTAATTAGCCCGCTCCAAAATTTCGCTTTTTTCTTTAATGTTGTGGTACTGTATAGGTAAAAGCCTTAAGTGTTGTGGTTTTAATTTTTATTGTTTTAATCATAAATACCTATAAACATTGGAAAATGTTCATTTTTAGCAATCTTCAATGTTAATTCCATTTTTTTCTTTAAAGCAGGCGAATACTTCGTTTGTTTTTAAAAACCTACCCAAGTAACTTTCAGTTGTTACATATATTAAACAAAGGGGGTTGTATTGTTTGTAAACTTAATCTTGATAGAATAGCACGAAAAAGCCCACTGTAATAACACGTTTTTTCGAATATGCTCTTTATTGATTACTTCTTACTGTTGCCATTCTAATTTTAGGTATCTTACATCAGTACATGACAAAAATTAATTTAGCCTTCATTAAATGATAGTAATGTTACTAAAATTGAGACCTCACAGGTGGGGTGTCAAATTTGAAGTATCTAAAATTTAAAATTTCGT
>TARA_R110002049_G_scaffold265092_1_pt1 | contig 11772 bp, 6 predicted proteins | sample TARA_R110002049 | Tara Oceans TARA_R110002049 (sample SAMEA4396941) | marine metagenome | biome: Polar Biome; feature: [SRF] surface water layer (ENVO:00010504); material: water (ENVO:00002006), including particulate matter (ENVO:01000060) such as... | depth 5 m
ATTACCGATTCAGTTAAAAAAAGCCCGAAAAGCTTTGGGTATTACTCAGCTGGAATTGGGAGTCAGAATTGGACTCGATCCGGGTAACGCGAGTGCGCGAATGAATCAATATGAAGCAGGTAAGCATGCACCAGACTATGCAATGCTGAAAAAAATGGCAGACGAACTTGGTGTGCCTGTTCCATATTTATTATGTGAAGATGAGCTATTAGGAAGCCTTATCCTTGAACTATCTAAGCTTACGGATGAAGAAAAAACTCAAATACTGACTAAACTTAAGAATAAAGATTAATCTGTAAACGTCAGATTGAAATCGAAGCTCCTGAGCATTAGAGGTGCAATTTTGAGCTTCGGTTTTTACAGCTAATTATCTAAAATCAGTTTTATTTCTTCTTTAGTTAAATCAAATAAAGTGTAAACCTCAAGATTAAGTCTCTCTTCTAGTGTTTGAATTTCTTGATTTAATTCGGCACGTTTATTTTTTTGATTTTCAAAGAAGTCTTGCCAATCATTTCGTTCGGCTAAGGGAATACTGCCTTTAAAGGATTTTTTGATCTCACTTTGTAGACTGATAAAGTCATACTTCCACCATTGCTCTAACTTTTTAGTTAATTTGAAAGTTTCACCTACAGGGCAAAGATCAACTAAACGGCGACTAAAGTTTCTCTCACATTTATATCGTAACTCTGACAGAGACTGTATTTTAGCGGCCTGTGCCGAAATAATTTCTCCATCTGGCTTAGGGGGGATAGGCAATGTTTCAATATATTGAGCTCTGACTTCATAATACCCTCCTCTAACAAAAGGGCACATTGATTTAATTAAAAACCAATACACATTACTGTTTAATAAACCATAAAGGTAGAGATCATCAGTAGGGATGATGTAGCTTTTATCATTTGAATATGAATGATCGATATTGTAATGAAATAAAGGTTCAGGACAAAAGTGACCGTACTGGATTTTAGGAGCATTAAAACTCGGTTGGTATGCTAACTGAGCTTGCTGTAATTCAAACCATTCTTGTTTCGTTGCTCTTTGTTTTAACCTTTCTTTGAAAGGAGTGAGCCATTCTTTGATTGATGGGTAGTCCTCAATATCAATTGCACCTTTTGGGATATTAATAAGATAAAGGCTTCTTGATTGACTGTGCCATTTTTTTAAGTCTTTCCCTTCTAAAAAAGGCTTTAGCAATCCTGATGATTTCGGGTCTTTTTGGATAATATTATCTCTAATCTCTTGACTAACAACGAACGCGTCGTTGCAACCTGTTTTTATGCCGTATAATGGCGCCCCATAAATTTCTTTAAGCGTTGGTCTGTCAGACTTTATTTTATTGCGTATTTCGAAGAGGCGCTCATCCTCCAATTGCCAGCCATTATCACGTAGCTGTTTTTGCTTCATAAACACTTTTAATTGTTCAAAGCTTAAGTGCAAATTATCAGGTAAAGAGTTTTGAATATTTAATAACTGAATTTTTTGATTATCGGGTATAGAAGATTTTTTTAAAACTATAATTGCAGGATATGTTGTTACGCCATCAAATATTTGAATATCCCCAAAATCAATAATTTTTTCTAAACATACACTGCTTGAAAGTAAGTTTCGTAGTTTCTTACCTGAACCTGTTTTAAAGAAAGTAGCGTTAGATATAAAAGCCATTCTTCCTTGTTTTTTTAGCAATTTAATTCCTAATTCGAAGAAATATCCGTAAAGATCCATTCTGTCTGATGTAACAGCGTAATTCTTTTCCAGCCAAGGTTTAATATCTTTTAATAATTCCATTCGAACATAAGGTGGATTACCCAGAACAACATCAAACCCTCCTTGATCAAATACATCTTTAAACGCGTCTTTCCAATAAAAAGATGAAGCAGGTGCCGATTCATTAAAACCTAAACTATTACCAGAAATAAAATTAGCTTTAAGGGATTCAAGCGGTTTACCACGTTCAGCTGTTTTTAACCAAAGCGATAACTTAGTTATTTCGATCGATTCTTCGTTAATATCTACACCAAATAGATTATTATTAAGAATCTCTTTATTCAGATCCAAAATACTTCTCTGTCCGGTCAGTTCAGCAATTTTGTTGTTAGTTTTTTCATATTCCAAATAAAGATGATCAAAAGCAGCCACGAGAAACGCGCCTGATCCGCAAGCGGGGTCGACTACCTTTATTGATTTCAATTTTTCCTGCCAGGCGTACCAAAACCTTAATTCAGTTTTTTGTCCTTTTTTCCATTGGATCTCTTCATTGCTTTTGTACTTTCCGTACTCAGAAAACAACTCATCAAATAAATTATTAATATGAACGCCAAGAGTATTCACTACTATAAATTGCGTTATATTATCGGGTGTATAAACAACTCCGTGCTTTTTCCTTTTGCCAGTAACTGATGTTTTCTTTGAAGGTGTGGGTATATCACCATCAGTAATAGACTTTGTTAATTCTTCAAGATCTGAAATTGATTGCTCGAAAATATGCCCTAATACTGTCACTGAAACTTCAGAATCAAAATCGTATTCAGCTAAATTTTTGAATCCTTCACAAAGCTTGTCACTCACGCTTAGGTTATCTAGTAATTCATCAGCGGCAAACAAACCGCCGTTGTATGCTGGAATATCAAGAGCTTTATTTCCCTTATCTATAGCTTTAAATAGCCCAATAAAATTTTGGTAGATAGGTTTTATGTTGTAAGGGTCTGCATGCTCAAATGCTTTCTTGATTGTTGTATCAGGAATCAAGCCCTTATCTTCTGCAAATGCTATAAACAAAATTCGATCTAATAGCTTTTGTGTCGGGTAGATTAAATCTTCCGGATTGTGGCTTTGATTATCTTGAATTAACAAGCTAATCATATTGTCTCTTAAAGATTTATAGTCAGAGTAAAGTTTATTGCTTATCTCTTTCTCTGCTTCCTGACTTTCTTTTAGTATCCTTTCTGTTTTCCCATTTAATAAATTTTCAGGAGAAAGTAACAGCATGAATTTTGCGTATGCAGAGGGAGATAGCAGATCTTCAAAGAGGAACTTTTCATATACCAGACTTGTTTCTGAAATAGAGTAAAGTCGTAATTCGATATAATTAGAGAGCAAGACCCATTTTGCGCCCTTAATATCTTTTGCGTACTCCCATGCTTGTTGGACAGGAGTCTTATGTCTGCCAGGCATTATTGCATCAAGATCTTTAGTCTTTGCACCTTTTAATTCAAAAGGTGCAAGTACGATATCTTTATTCTTATCAGAAAAAAACTTCCCTAGAGCAAGATCTACAGCTCCTCCGGCTATTCCATATTCTCTTGCGACAGTCCATGTTTTGTCTTCACCGAATGTAGAATAACCAAGTAACTTAACTATTATTTGATTAGTGAAAGGGGCATGTATAGCTACTTCGTTTTGTTTAGCAAGAGCACCATTTTTTATTTGATCGACCCAATTATTGATTAAGCTTAAGTGGACTCCAGGAATTTGTTTTATGTTTGATGTGTGCTTCTGAATGATTCGGTCATTGAATAATGGCATAAATTTAAAAATTCTTTGGATGGTCAGATCACCTAAACTTAGCAGGTTTTTTCATTTCATTCTATTAATGAAATCTGTATATATTCTGGCTGAAATATCAGCCCAAGAAAACGTTTATCCTGGAAGCAAGGATATCTGTGTTTTTGAATCCAAGGACGATTTCTTATTTTAAGTTGTGAGTTTAATCAATACAATTCGCTCAGATTTACAGTCAGTTAATAACTGTTTATGGAACAACCAAGTCCAAGTAACTACTATCAAAATCGTATATTATCGGAAACTCTGAACGGTAGCTTTGTGGTGTGAGGTCGCTGGAGATGTACTTGTTTTTATATTCTAATCTGATTTTCTTGCAGAAGATAAAAAACCAAAATAATCTTAGACAGCTTATGGACTTAGACCAATTATAATTAACTTCCTCGTGTGAACTATGAAATCTATATATCTTGATTGGAACGTATATGTATACCTCATCTGTTGTGAATACCCTGATATTGCTGAGTCTCTAGGAATCGCAAAATCGAAAGGTATAGCAGTTCCTTTTAGTTCAATACACATCGAAGAGGCAACGAATATTCATAGTTATGAAGAGATATGTACGCGGCTTGAATTTATCGGTGAAATTTCTAATCAAGTCTACTTTGAAAATTCAGTTACAGATTTTGGGCTTGTTTCTCGATCTCCCTTCGAAGTGTATGACACACTAAATGAAACACCAAAGATTAATCAATTAATTAAGTTTCTTGGCAATATTATTACTAGGCCAATGTTTATGGCCTCAAGAGCTGCTTTAGGCCTAGATCCACAATATTTAAATAATATCGATCCCAAAGATATATGGGGGGAAATTGACAGAATAATTTTAAATAGTAAGCACTTAAAGATGCTGCCATTTGAATTTAGAGACTCGCCAATTTATGGATTTGTTCGCTATGCTAAAAATGATTCTCTAGAGCGCTTCGGTAGAATCAATGAAAGAATCGGTGGCGTTAAGCAAAGAGCGAGTGGGCCAGATGTTATGGTGGCAGTATTGTTTTCTTTACTAGAATCTTTTGGTTACTTCCCTGAAAACAAGAAAGTTTTTCAGAAAGCTAGTCGATTCAATGATGCAGCTCATTGTTATTATTCTCTATGGTCGAATATATGTGTTTCTCGAGATAAGGGTTTTAGAATGAAGTCCAAAGCAGTTGCTAGTTTACTGGGAAGTGATACTGTGTTTTTACATCCTGATAATGCAGTCAAAAAAATATTAGATCTATAAGATCAGAGTATAGTTATGGTAAGCCTTCTTTTGGAGTAATGAGCTATAAGTTGTTTTACTAAACTCTCTAGATGATGCGCTAGTATTAGTCGGATAATGACCCTTAGTTGCCACTCCATTTTTTGATAATCCACGATTTAGGAAAATGCAACTTGGACTTGGTTGTGCCAAAACTTGCCGTTGAAGGTGCAATTTAGTTTTGGCCTAATCGTCATGAATTAGGGTACTGGAAAATTAAGGCTTTGCTTCTAAAGCGGCCTTTATTGAATGCGCTGAATTTGGTAACGAAGGAACCATTTAAACTAACTGAAACCCGCAAAGTCGATCAACTTCCAATCAAGGTTTCACGTGCTTTGCTCTTAAAATGACAATGGCTGAATAAAGATGACACGAGAAATTGCAGGTCATCTTTCTGTTTCCGGGCGAGGGTTAACTTTTATAGCATGACGGGGGAATATCCATGCGAGGCATCACGCTAGTGGTAGGCCGTTGTTCCTGAGTTTGCCTCTTTTTCTAATTCATAAAAATACTTAGCTTTATACCTTCTTCTGAATTCGGAAATTTTCGAATTAATTGTTTCTCTATAACTATCAGAGTACACTGGTTCTAAAGATTTTCTTTTGATATAATCTAAAAATGTTTCAGGCTTTCCATCTGGACTTGTCCCCACGATCACATTCACATCTGGAGCAAGGGTATCCATATTGGGAGTTAATTTATTTAAAAACATAGTAAATAATTTTGAAATTTGGTTGTTATTAACAGCGTAAACCATGTAATGCTCTTCACCGCCGAGAGGTTTTTTACAGAAGAGGTGAGATCTGTTTTCATTTAAAAAGCCAAGAATTTGTTTGTCCGAAGCATTATTTACTCCATCAAATTTTTTCATAAAAGATCTAACAATTTTTTTCGCTCTTTCAACGAACACATCATCATCATATGACATATTATCACAAAATTTCATTGCCAAATATTTTAACATTTTGAATCTATCAGCATCGACCGTCGGACTAAATCCTGCCTGAGCATTCAGTTCATGAACGGTAGGTTCATCAGCTTGCACGGTCATAGGTAAGCACAATAGAAAGCTTAAAATCACTGGGAATAGTTTGACCCGTCTGAGCACTGAGAATAATTGAAACATGGCATCTAACCTTGAAAATGAGAGTCGTTTTGAACAGCTTAATGGATTCGCCTGAAGAGGTAAAATAGTGGTCGCCATCACATCATTTTTAGTGGCTATGGAGCCTTAAACAATAAACGCTTTATGCTCTTAGCTTTGCTCATTTAGGATTCTAATAAAGGCCGCTTTTGCTCAACTTTATTAGTTATCGCAATTTAGAAACTGGCTAAAATATCCTGAAAGAAGTCAGCAGCCTTATGTCTTGTTTGCGGACGTCTTTGGCACTAGAGAAAAAAAATTCGGATTAGATTTCTCGAAAGGGTCTGCTTATGGGCATCCTCGTGCCAAAACTTGCCGTTGAAGGTGCAATTTAGTTTTGGCCTATTCGTCATGAATTAGGGTGCTGGAAAACTAAGGCTTTGCTTCTAAAGCGGCCTTTTTTGATGTTGAGTTTTTTCATCCAAAACTATTGAAAAAAAGAGCAAAGCGAACACTTTTCCAAAGCTCATTTACTAATTGAATGAGAGCAAAAGCGATCCTTTTTTAATTAACTATGTTAGTCAGAACCGAGAGCCATAGAATTTTCAGCAGTTGTGCTGATGGACGGATCGAAGGGTCAGTTCATCACACTGTTAGGTGTATAAAATGACGGCACCACTTTACGATGTAGTGCATAATCTAGCACTAGAAATAGCAAATGCTTCTGCTACTAATAATGAGCAAGCTGGCTTAGAAGCATACGAAGCACTAAAAGAGTTGTGCTTAAGCCAGGAAGGCAGTGATCTGGATCATCCTCTGCAATGGGAGGCTCTAGGCGACTTTTCAGATAATCATGAAGATGCTTTGCAAGCTTACCAAAAAGGTTTAGTTTGCTCTTCAAAACTCGGGCTCCTTGAGTATACTGCTTCTATTAAATTTGCTATGGCTGAAAGCTACTTTGAGCAAAATGACATTAGCAAAGCTCAGCAACTCGCCTCTGAAGCAAATACTGAAGCAGCTTGTATAGACGACAATGAACTAAAGGTGGCAATAAATGAGTTTCTTAATGAAGTCAGCCACACCTAAAAAGTGATGGGCGGTCCGAAGGGTCGGTTCATCACACTGTTAAGTTCAAGGAGATATCACGTTGGAAATTAGCTGTATCTATTGCCCCAATGAAAGATTTGAGAAAGGAAAGGGCTCTCTAGAGCATGTGATTCTTTCCTCCTTAGGAGGAAGGAAGTCCTCAAGAAATATTTGCTGCGAAAGTTGCAATAATCGGCTAGGAAAAGAGATAGATGAGTCTCTCGGTGAGGGGCTCAGCTTCTTTTCCACAATGCTAGATATTACTACCGGAAGAAATAAGCCTGCCCCGACTCAAAAAATGATTGCCGAGCATAAAGGTAAGGAATTTGATATTCATTCTGGCGGGATAATTAAATTTTCAAAAAACGACGTTGAAATAAATGAATCTGATGGAAAAACAGAGATATCTATTAGTGCCAACTCTGAAGAAGAGGCTTTAAAAATTCTTTCAGGTGTACTAAAGAAATACGATAAAACCATTGATGATTTTACAGATTTAGAAGCGAAGTCTGTAAAGTCGTATGTTCCTAGCGTTCATCAGAGACTGCACCTAGGCGGGGAAGAGCAGCTTAGATCAATAGCAAAAACGGCGTTAACTTACATAGCTACGTTTGTTGCGCCTGAGAGATTAAGATCTGGTGATTTTCAATCTGTCATTCAATATATCAATGAAAAAGGAATTGAAAATAGCTTTGTAAGTTTCTCAACGGCGCCATTTCCATTGCTGAATCAGGTTGACCCTGAGGTAAAACATAGATTAGTCGTTGCCGCGAGCGATGAAAATAAGAAAGTAAATGCAGTGCTCGAATTATATGGAAATATTAGGTTTTTCATAACTCTAACTGATCAGTGGAGCGGGCCTAGCATTAGTAAGACATATACGATAGACCCAGTTACAAAAGAGTCTGAAGAATCAGAGTCTTCTCATAGTGAAGAGATATTCAATTTTTCACATGAGGATAGCCTAGATAACGAGGGGTTTAAGCAAGCAATTGGCAATGTGATCCAATGTTTTCAAGATAGACAGATGAATGAAACAATTTCACAAATCACGGAGAAAGCTATTCAAAACCACATGATTGGAAAAGGCGATTATATCACTGAAGAGATGCTATCTTCAGTCGCGTCTGAAGCCGCACTAGAATTTACTCGTGTCATGCAGAGAATTGACACTGAAGAGGCCATTGATCTAGTAAAACTTAAAAAGTGATGGACGGACCGAAGGGTCGGTTCATCACACTGTTAGAAGTCAAAGCCCGAATTTACAATGCAAATGCACCACTTATAGTGAAATCATAATTTTTATAAACCCTAAAATATAGCGTTGGGTGAGAGGAAGTAAAATGGATCAGGGTAATCATTATAAAAAATGTGATCTACAAGTTCATACGCCTAGAGATAGAAATTGGAAAGGTAACAATTGTGTTACGGAAGAAGAGCGTGAGACATACTCAAAAGCCTTCGTTAAAGAATGCCGAGTGGCTGGAGTAAATGCAGTCGCTATAACAGACCATCATGACATGGTCTTTTTTGAATATATCAAAGCTGCAGCAAAGGCAGAATTGGACGAAGATGGAAACCCAACTCCCAATCATCAACAGCTAGTGGTTTTCCCAGGAATAGAGCTGACATTTCATCAGCCCCCGATGCAGGGGCTATTAATACTCGATGCCGATTTCCCAGAAACGTTGTTTTCTACTGTTCTTGGATCGCTTTCATTAGCGCAGGCACCTCGGGGCGATTCGAAGACCACCCAAACAGTTGCAATCCCCAGCGATACCATAAACAGAATTAGCGATATATATAAAAAGTTAGATGGAACTGACGGTGTTAAAGGTCGATACATCTTTTTACCGCACGTAAAGGAAAGCGGCCACAAGACTTTGATGAGGGAAGGGTTTCACGAAGCCTATGCCAAAATGCCTAGCGTTGGAGGCTATGTCGATGGAAAGTTCGAAGGTGGCGGTAAGGGATACCTCAAGATACTTAACGGAGAGGTTGAAGCTTGGGGATTTAAATCTATTGCCGTTATACAAACAACTGACTATAGGGCGGATAAAACTCTTGCAGAACTGGACACGGCTACATGGATAAAGTGGCGTGAGCCAACGGCAGAGGCTTTGCGTCAGGCATGTCTAGCGAAAGAGTCAAGGATAAGCTTGGTTGAGCCTGATCTACCAAACATTTTCATTGAAAAGATTAACGTCACTAACTCCTCTTTTTTGTCAAAGTTCGATTTGGACTTAAACCCACAACTTAATTCAATAATTGGAGGTAGAGGGACAGGAAAATCCACGATATTAGAATACTTAAGATGGGCTTTATGTGACCAAACGGAAGGATTTGGAAAAGATGGCGTCCAATCCGATATATTAAAGCGACGTAATACACTAATAGACAAAACTCTCAAAGATGTGGATGGTGAGGTAAGGGTTTTCTTCTCAGTCAATGGGACTCGACACATAGTTAAAAGAAACCCAAAGTCGGAGGATGTACTGCTGAAAGTTGGAGAAGGTGAATTTGAGTCGGTCAGACCAAGTCAGATTCAAGAACTATTACCCATTCAAGCCTATAGTCAGAAACAACTAAGCAGTATTTCCGTTCGAACGGACGAGTTAAAGCGATTTATTGAACAGCCCATCTCAAAAGAAATCGAGGGTATAGATTTAAAGGTTGGCGAGGCTTTAGATCAAGTTAAATCCGCTTACCAAAAGTTAGCAAAAAGCAAAGGGCTTTATACTGATCTGAAGAAGAATGAGATTGAGATTGGATCTTTCAAATCCCAGATAGAAAAGCTTCGTGGTGGATTGAAAGGTATTTCAGAGGATGATAAAAAAATATTAGACCGAGCAAAGCTTTATGTGAACGAGAAGAATTATTTTGATGAGATTGCACTTGAGTATTCAACGATCAAAGAAAGTATCCGACCTTTCAAGGAGCTGCTAGAAAAATACATCGGAAAGGAAAGCGATAGCCCTGAAATATTTGAAAATACAGAGGTACTGAAAAAGTTAAAGGAGTCACGAAACAAATTCTTTAATGAAGCGCTAATAAAGGCTAAAGAACTTGAGCAGCTAAAGTCCGACTCAACTCTAAGATACGAGGTGCTACATGGCACATGGCTTACGGTCAGAAATGCATTTGAATTGGAATACAAAAGAGCAAAGGATAAATCAACATCTAGCCAATCAACCTTGACTGCTATTAAGGAGTTAGAGCAAAAAATAGACAAACTTGAATTAGTGATTAGGCAGAAAAGATCTCTGTTATCAGAAGTGGATATGACAGATGAGAGTTTTGATGATCTATATAAAAATTACATCGATCTACAAATATCAAAAACCGATAAGCTGAAGGATTCAACCAATGTATTTACGCAGTTATCTGATGGTCTAATTAAGGCTGATTTTACAAAAACAATTGATGTTGAAAGAATGTGCGAAGAAATTAATTCAGTCTTCTCTGCGTATAGCTTAAATATCAACAAGTCCAGAACAGAGAAGCTAGCTGATTTCGTGTCCAATTCGTCTACGCCATTAATAAAATGGTATGAAGTAATATATGAACTAAAAGCACTGAGCGAATTTAACTCTGCTCCTGAAGTTAAAGATGAGTTGCCTCATACTCCAGTTCTGGATAGTTCAGGTTTTAGCCCTGCAAATAGAAGAAAAATATCTGAGGCGCTAACCAGTGAGGGGCTTTTAAGGCTTGCTTCTATTAAGCTTGATTTTCTTCCCAAGTTTTCCTATCAAACCCACAACGAAATGGGTGATGAGATACCATTTGAAGAGGCATCAGCTGGTCAGCAAGCCACTGCATTACTGAATGTTCTTCTTAATCAAGATGGATTTCCTTTAATTATTGATCAGCCTGAAGATGATATTGATAACAGAGCTATTGAAAAGATTATCAAAAATTTGTGGGGATCAAAAAAGAAAAGGCAAATTATTATAAGTAGTCATAATGCAAATCTTGTAGTAAATGGAGATTCTGAGCTAGTCATTTGTTGTGACTACAACGAAACGAGTGAGCAAACGAAAGGCCATATTAAATACGAAGGGTCGATAGACAAACAAGAAATTCGAAACGAAATAACATCCATCATGGAAGGCGGAGAGAGAGCCTTCAAGCTTAGAAAGGAAAAGTACGGATTTTGAAAAGAAGTTAGATGCTAGTGAAAAAGTGGGGTCAGACTCGCTGAATTAAAAATAAGTAAATAATAAGGGCAAGGATAACATTTCGCTGCATTCATAATGCTAGCTTTGTGCTCTTAGCTTTTGTCATCCGAGATTTTTTAGAAAGGCCGCTTTTGCTCAACTTCACTAGTTATCGCAATTTACAAACTGGCTAAATTATCCTGAAAGAGGTCAGCAGCCTTATGTCTCGTTTGCGGACTTGCATGTCTCGTGTAGTTTTCAAATTCAAAACTTAATTTAATAAACGTGAACGTCTCGATTTGGCCGTTTTCAGACTTATACAGCCAACTAATTCATAGATAAACCAAGCTCTTTACAATAGCTAGTAACATTCTCAAGGCTACCAAATGCTGCTAATATCAAAACAGTAAAATCATGTTTGAACCGATACACAGAATTAATGCTACACAATATTATTATCATTTTGATGTACAAAATGTACTTTTTGACGCCTTCAAAAATACATTTTTTTGAAGGATTGATGCATCCACTGAGTTTTTAGAAGGTGCGATAAAATAAGGCTTTTAAGGAATACATTTTTGCGTAGTCTTTAGAACTATATGAATTGCCCGAATATGCACGTACCGTGCTAGAAGTTTTACGCG
>TARA_R110002049_G_scaffold98335_1_pt1 | contig 11769 bp, 22 predicted proteins | sample TARA_R110002049 | Tara Oceans TARA_R110002049 (sample SAMEA4396941) | marine metagenome | biome: Polar Biome; feature: [SRF] surface water layer (ENVO:00010504); material: water (ENVO:00002006), including particulate matter (ENVO:01000060) such as... | depth 5 m
TTCTAACTTTTGATCAGGGTCGGTTATACCAATTCCAACATTTCCTGAAGTGTTTACATTAATTAAATCCCCACTTGCGACACTTGCATCAGCATTTGATATAACTAAATTACCAGAATCTCTATGGATTCCCATACTATAAGTCCTTGATGCCTGTGCAGTCCAACTTAATACTGCATCATCATTTGCGGCAGTTCCCTCATTCCATATTCTTAAATGTTTTGTTGCATTACCAGCATCACTTTTTAATTCTACATTACCTGCAAAAGTTGTGTTGTTACCTGAATACGTTACTGGTGCATTAGTTAAAGTAACTGAAGTTCCAGCCCCAGCCCAAGCGGTTAAACTACCACCTGATCCAGATCCTGTTACTGTTCCTGTTGTGGGAGTTGTCCATGCAGGAACACCATTACCTTGAGATGTTAGGACTTGACCACTAGAACCGTAGTTGGTTCCTGAAGGGCCCACTGAAAATGCTCCTGTATCTGTAATTCTGAATCTTTCTGTTGGATTTGTAGAACCACTTGCTGAAGTTCTTAAATTTATATAACCACCGTCGGCATTTGTTGTGGTTTGTTCAATATGAATAGAACCTAAACTTCCTCTATTACTTTTTCCAGTAAATCTACCTCCCGCTGTTGCTACATCTAAAGCTTGGATGCTTTCAATCTGTCCATTAGAATCTATTCTTCCTGTTCCTCCCGAGCTTACGACATCAAACTTTCCTGTTCCTGTAATTACTAAATCTTGAGAATTATATTGAGGCACAAATGTCCATGTGCTATCCGGAGTAGGGGCTGTATTTGTTAATGTAAATGTCGCGGCTGTATTATTAGCGCCACTTAATGTAATGGTGTTGTTTACCGTTAAGGCACCATCTATAGTTTCTCCAGCAAGAAATCTTATTCCCATGTAAGTAAATTAAAGTATTTAACTTACGGATATCAATATTCTAGCATCATTTGAAGCTATAGCTGTAGTGGTTTCTATGGTTACAACAGTTGTACTTGTTCTAACTACATCACAATAAATTGTGTCATAAGAAGATAAATCATACAATTGTACTATTACATCTCTTGTTCCTAAGTTGTGTGTTACAGCAATTGAAGTTGCTGAACCATCACCAATAGTTGCTGCATAATTTAACCCATTTCCTACACATGTTTCTACAGCTGCACAGAAATCCGTTATTTGTGTTGATGGAATAGCAATGGTTTGTTCAGACATTCCAGTAACAATTCCTTTATCATCAATAGTTGCTGATAATGATTTAGTTACTCCACCATATGTTCCATTAGAAGTTTGTGTGTCTAAAGAAACTGCACCTGCTGCTGTTATAGTAGTTCCTCCGGCTGTTGGAAAACTAGCTAGACCTACAGTAGTGGCTGTTGCCACATCAATATTTGCCTGTACAGTAACCCAATCTCCAATTACAGAAGCTCCTGCTGCTGCAGCACTCTTACAAATAACTTGATCTCCAATAGCTACTGCTTCAGTTCCATAAAAATCTCCTGCAGTTGTTACGACATAAAAATCACCGACATCAATTGCTACTCTTGATCCTCCTGTTGTAAGGTTATTTGATCCTCCATCTATTGCCCCTGTGGTTGCATTAAATCCTCCTTTAAATTCGAGTAATCCAACGGTTGCGGCGTCAACATAATTTTTTGTAGCGGCATCTTGAGCAAGAGTAGGATCGGTTAATCCTGTAATCTTATTACTTCCCATCGCTAAGTCTGCTGATGGTGTTCCTAATAAGTTTATAGGAATTTCATTTCCCGCTTTTCTTTTCTGAGCAGTTCCATCTAATACTATAAACTCATCAGCTGCCACCCATGTTTCAGTCATATCTGGAAGTTCTGCTAAATCTAAATTAACTGTAACGGTATCAGTTGCTGATACAACAGTATCAATACCTACAGAACCCGCTATTGTTACGGTATTTCCATTAGTTATAGCTTGTGAGGTTCCACTATCAGCAGTTAAATTCCATGTAGTTATAGGAGAAATTCCTCCACCTGCTATTGCTGTAATTTGTCCTTTTTTGTTGTATGTTATGCTTGTAGGGTTAGTAACTGTTCCTGAAGCAGCTCCTGGAGCATTATCGTTCATTGTAATGGTAACTGTTCTTGTTGCTCCTGCGGTTGTAGTTATAAATCCACTTTCTCCTGAAATTGTTGCAGTTTCTCCATTACTAATAGTTTGATTAGAACCTGATCCTGCAGCTAATACCCATGTTACCATTCCTGAAGATATGGCTACCCATGTATTACTACCTGTATGATAATATAGTTCGTTTGTGTCTGTTCTATAAATAAGTTGTCCTTCTCCGGCTAATCCTGATGGGTTGGATGTTACATTGTCAACAATAAACGATTTTAGCTCATTGTTGTCAAGATTAATATTAGATAGATATTTTATTGCCATAATTTTTTAATTTAATTAAATGCTACTACTCCAGTAAATGTATTAGCAAAAGTTAGTAATACTTTTGTTGTGTCAATAAAATCAACATCACAAAAAATTTCATTACCTGGACTTGCTTCTGTTCCTGTAAATACAGTTACAGATGGAAATTTATTTAAACCATGTGTTACGGTGTATTGATTGCCGCCACTCAGCTCTAAAGTAAAATTTGCATCCGATGTACCAGGATACGTAAGCAAAGATATAAAATAATCTTTGTTTACAGTTAAGCCATTTCTTCCATTCTTGTATGTTAAGCTAATATCATAAAAAGTCGGATGAGCCCCTACACCCGTAGAAGAGTTCCATGTATATACTGCCCATTTTGACACATCATCACACTGAGTGATTAAAATATCGGCTCCTATTAAAGCTGTTCCATAAAAATCAGATATATCTGTTGTGGGTTCTATTAAATCATATTTACTTAATCGAAAAGTGGTAATTCCATTAAAAGCAACTGTATCAGCGCCTTGGGGATTAAATGATAATGTGCCACCGCCTACAGGAACTGTATTTGTATAAACAAAACGTAAAGCTTGTTGTTGAGTAGACTCACGATTCATGTATTCGGCTACTGAATCTATGGTAAAGTTTTTGGTAGCATAACTACTATTGGCATCTGACCCAATCCAATAATCAGTTCCGACTAAATTAGTGTCTAAAGGGTAGGTACTTATTCTTGCCATGCTATTTATTTTTTATTTTTTGTCCTTTTTCATATGATCTACCACCAAAATAAGCCGCTACTGTAGTCATTAATAAAATCTTTAATAATTCTTTCCATTCACCATCAACTGTAAAGTTAATAAATCCTGAGTCAACAAAGATAAGCAAAATTGTACACACAATTAAAAAGACTAAAACGATAGGTCGCACTGATCTTGTTAACCAATTACCGTGTTGTAAATCTGCCTGCCACCTTTCAGTTACGTTTTTTTGCATGTCTGCCTCTGCATTTATCCACATTTTATCCATTTCTTTTATGAATTGAGCTTTTTCATCTTTTGTGTGAACAAACCTATCTACTATTCCTGAAATTTTATCTGCTACTCCAGTTCCAGCGTTTCCAAAAAGTTTTGCTAATATTTTATGCATTTGTTATGTTTATATATTTTGTTTTATTTTTTTCTTTAATTGCTTTTAATGCTCTATTTCTATTTGTTTTTTTATCTACAAAACTAACATGCACCCAATCTGGATTATTTTCATCTCCAAATTCCCATATAATTTGATCATACGATAAATTATCTTGAATCCAATTAAACATGATTGAATTAGAAAACCCACCTAATGTATCGTCTATATCTATAGCTTGACCTTTGCAGTGTTGCGATTTAGAACTTCCTCCAATTGCTTTGTTTAATGATGGTGATCTATAAAAACTATTTATACATATAGGAGAACCCACCCAATTTCTTAAAGGCTCAAATATATTTTCTGCTATATTTTTCATGTTAACTAAAACTTCTTCTGATGGAGTGTTGTCAATACCTAACCTAATTGCCGTTAATGAGCGCACCCCCTCTTTATCGGAAATATGTTTACTAATCATTAGGTTGATTTTTTTTAACTAAAAATATTATTATTCCTATTACGAAAACAATCATTAAATATAAAAAAGGAGTTTCATGATTTTCCATTATTTTTTATAAACTTTTTCTTCTAACCCCTCTAGTCTTTTGTCATGTTGATCTTCTAATCTATCCACTTGTTTTTCAAGAAAATCAATTTTTTGCGTTAACGATTCTATGTTTATTTTTTCTTGTTTAGGTAATTCTTTAGCTATTTCTATTTCTGCGGTTAATTGAGAATATGTCATAGTTAAACTAATAATTCCCCCGATAAGTAAACCTAAAAACTTTACATCAATTTTTATATCAGATTTACCATCATTATCTATATCTACTTCTACTTTTTTATCTAACACAATTTTTATTTTTTATTTTTTATTATATAATCTTTAATATATTTTATATCATCTTTTATATCGGATATATCTTCTCTCATATTTTTAAAGTCATTTTTAATTAACTCATCTTTATAAGACAATTCAATTTTAGTAAATTCCGGTTTTGGCAATTCTTTTGCTAATGCAATTTCAGATTGCAAAGTAAAAAAAACAGCAAGCAAAGAACTTAACCCAAATGCGCCTGCAATTAGCTCTTTTATAGTTAAACTAAATTTGCTTTTTGGATTTATCCTTCCCATGTTATTTATTTTTTTACATATTCGTATTGAAACGATATTTCATTAGACCATGTAGCTGTTTGTGTATATTCCATATTACCAAATTGCTATAAGTTTATCAGCAGTTGTTCCTCCCGCTAATACCTGTACACACTGTACTGGTAAATAATTTCCTACAGGAAAATTATGAAATGTTACTATATCTCCACCTACCGTTCTAACAACAACATTATAATGTGATGTTTCTATTGTAGTTGCTGCTGTTGAATCTCCAACATATATTAAACACCCTTCGTTATTTGATCCTATCGCCGCTGCTCCATTAGTTCCTAAATAGGCAGGGTAATTTTGTAGACCTTCTGCTTGAGAATAAATTCTAAAGTTATCATCGTAGGTACTTAATGTTCCAAAAATTCCTGCACTTAAAGTTAATTCATCTGAATTAACGACAGCTGTTACTGTAGCAATAGTTCCAGCATCTGTATTTAAAACAATATCTCCTGCCTTAACTCCTTTAGCAACAAAATCTACTTCATCATCTATAAGGGATAAGGGTCTAATAACTTTATAAGGCTCAGTTCCTAAAGGAAAAATATCTGATGCTAATGTTAAAACAGTAGTAGCAACTCCTGCTGTTTGAACAACCGCAGAATTTCCTGATCCTGTCTCATAAGCTAAATCTCCTGTGGTATCGTTTCCAATAACCGGAAGGGGTGTTACTGTAGATAAAAAGTCTTTCGTAGTATCTACTAATTCATTTACTACGTTTCCATTCGCCGTGCCTGCTACTACTACATTTCCTACGCCTGTAGCTGCTATAAAGTTTGGATTAGGTATTGGAATAGTATCACTTGGTACTACTATTAATGCTTGTCCGGTGTTAACGGTAATCTTTGGATATGCCATTTTGTTTTTTGTTTGAGGTTAAAAATCTCTTTATTTACTGTATGGAAACGCTCTGTTTAAAGAATCCCTTCTTTTATTACATCCGCAATCCCCATCAGTTACTTTTTCGACTACTTTTTTTATCCCTGTAGCCTGGGTAAATTTCTCTATACTATCTCCTATTCCCCTTGATTTCATAACTTATCTATTACAAGCACATGTTTTGTTAGGACACTTGTTAACATTAATGATCATAAACAAAAGTAAAGTATTCCATTTACATTGAAGATAACCCCATAGGGCTTGTATTTTAAGACCTATTTTTACTAACATCTTTCCCATTTATTTTTTCTTTTTCTCTTTTTTAGCAGCTTCTGCTAAAATTTTATTTCTTGTAGTTATACGCTCTTGTATTTCATCAGCCCTAGAAACGTAAGCTACATGTTGGGTTTTTAATTTTACAGTTTCTTTAGAAACTTGTACGTTTTTTATTACTTTTTTTTTCTTAGCCATAAAATAAATTTATCTATTATTTATTTATTTTACGCATTGTTTTTGCAAAATTATATTTTTTGCTTCCTTTAGGGCAACTTGAGCTTCCATACTTTTTTCCTGTACAATCACCAATAGTTCCTCTTCTTTTAGCTGCTTGAAACACGTTTTGTATCCAACCTTTTGACATTATTTTAGCTTAAATTGTGTTTCTTCCACGTAGATGAGTGTCTATAAGACATGCTTTTGTCTGCACCATATGCATGACCGTACATTTTTTTAGACATAGCTTTTGACTCATCTCTACGATCTTTCATAGATTGAGACTTTTTACCACGTCTAGCTCCTAATGATTCATCTAGTCTAGAATTGTATCCTTGTTTTTTCATAATTTAAAAATTTATATATACAAATATAATAATATTTTAGTTAGCATCTCCAACGTCTACGAGCTGCACAAATTCTTTTGTCTGGAGTTTTAGAACAACTGATGTTGTGATCTCGCATTTGACCTAAAGATCTTGCGCAATAAGATTTTCTTCTTTTTGCTCTCATCTTGCTAGGTTTTTTTTCTGTTACTGCTGTTTTTAAATTACCACCAGTCTCACGGTTATAAGCATCAACACCTTTTGCTGTCATCCCCGCACCTGCAGAAGTTTTTCTGTAATTACCACCCTGACCTGTAGTTCGTGCTATAGCCATTATTTTTTCTTATGGGTATATCCTTTTTTCTTTAGAGATAAATGTTGTTTCATTGTAGAAGCTTTTTTAACTATCCCTGTTTTACTGTACATATTATGTACTTTAAATTTTTTTGCCATTATTTTTTATTTTTAGGAACGCAGTTAGGAACTTTATTACCATTTTTCATTTTCGTTCCATATGCGATAAATCCTTTCCAACAAGGATTCTTCATTCTTTTTTTTCTAGCCATAACTTTTTAATAAGAAGAACTCATTTTTTTTTCCATCTTTGGACCAGGATTGTTTTTAACTTTTCCATGAGTCATTGCTGCGTGAGCATGAGCTTGCGCTTTCCCTACTGCGTTGTATGGAAATTTTCTTGATTTTCCTGATGGTGATATAACTGTTGGCATAATTTTAAATTTAGTTTATTAAATATTATCTTCCTTGTCCTCTATATGGCTTCTTATATGCTGTTTGACTACGTGAAGCATTTTTACTATGAATGCCTGGACGTTTTTTTTTGCTTTGTGAAATATAAGATACAAAAATATTTCTTGCCATTTAATCTTCTTTAAATAAATAATGAAGCCCGACTAAAATAGTGGTACACACTATTATAGCTATTATGATTTTCATTACATTTACAAATATAGTAACTTTAATTGAATGAAATCTAAAGGCGTTTACCAAAGAAAACCTACTTCTCGCATTACTCCTTCTCATGATTATCTAAAATACTGGAGGGTTATTAGGTTTTGGGTACAAGCAAAATATAAACTCACCACTCCTGACCTAGAAATGCTGTTATATTTATACAGTGAGGACATATTTAACAAGAAACAGTTTAAAAAATACGAAGAACTTATGAGTTGGGATGTCCAACGCTTCAAGAGACTTCTAAAAAACGAATGGATTCATGTGTGGCGCAAGCGTCATGGTGCTCAAGGTGCTCTTTATGAGCTTACTTATAAAGGAAAACGCATTATAACGATGGTTTATAAGAAACTTAATGGTGAAGAAATCGCGGAAACTGCCCACTCTAACCCGTTATTTAGACACGACTGCTCGTATATGGACAAAGTTTACCGCAACACTATTGTAGAAATGAATGCTTTTATAAAACAACAACGACATCTCTCTCAAGAATGATAGTATACTGCTCTTCTTCGAGTATCATTGTATATCCCGACATCTTGTCATAATAAATTACATCACCTTTTTTAATATCTTTTACTTCAGTACCCGGCTCAATGACCGTTCCCTTCTTATAGCGAAGCTCCTCCACATCATGTGCCGACAATAATATCCCTGAGCTTGTTTTAATCTGCTCTTCAATTGTTTTAATGATAATATATTTATTTATTGGCTTCATGCTCTTGCGTGTGTTATTATTGCATTTGTTGATAATATTGTTGTAGCTACAGACACCGCATTAATCAACGCACTCTTAGTAACTTTCAGCGGATCTATTATACCCATCTTATACATATCTCCTATTTTCTCATTCTTCACATCGTACCCGTAGCTACTACTCAGCCCATCGAGAGTTATTATTATTTCCTCTACATCCTTACCCGCATTAATAATTATCTGCTCCATAGGAACTTTAATGGCTTCTATTAATATTTCTGCTGCTACTTTCTCATCAATAGTTTTCTCAAATTTTTTATAACTTAACTCTATTCCTGCTCGGTATAGTGCAAGCCCTCCTCCTGTTATTATCCCTTCTTGAAGGGCACTGCGCACCGCGCACACCGAGTCATCGACTCGGTCGAATTTTTCTTTTTGCTCCACATCAGAATTACCGCCAACATATATACACCCTATGGCTCCTGCCAAACTGGCTACTCTCTCATTTATAAAGTCTCTATCTTCTTTAATTGTCTGATTTACCTGTTGTTCTTTAAGCTCATTTATTCTATCGAGGGTAGCATCTGTTATTGACGCTTCTTTAATAAGCACGCTTGAGCTTTTACCTACTATTATTTTATCGACATGCCCCAGATCATCCATATTTATAAGGCTCAGATCATCTCCGGTATTTTCACTAAATATTTTCGCCCCTACCGCGAAGGCAATATCTTGCATCAGCTCATGGCTTTTGTATCCAAACTGTGGCGGAACGATACTACATATCTTTAAATTATTACGCACCACATTAGCCGCTAGTGTGTTTATGACATTATCCGCACATGGTGCAATTATTAGTAACTTTTTGTTCTGCTGTATAATTGGTTTGAGCACATTCTCTATCTGCAGTATATTATCAATAGTAATATCACACACCAACACCAAAACATCTTCAAGCACACACTCATCCTTACGCTGGTTGTTTAAAAACAAGTGGGATGAATATCCTCTATCTACTTTTATACCGTTAGTAACCTCGGAATACGTCTCATGGTTTTGTGACTTCTCCACCGTTACTATCCCGTTGGTCCCCACTTTCTTATATGCATCTGCAATTATTGACCCAATCTCTTTATCGTTATTAGCAGAAATTGTTGCTACATCAAGGAGTCTCGATGGTGTAATTTTTTTAGAAGACCTTTCAAGGGTCTCAATAATTTTTGTACAATATTTATTTACACCCTTAATTACTTCAGTAACATTATGATTTTCTTTAAGAAGTTTCTGACCCATATTAACAATTGCTTCTGTCAGCACTATTGCAGTTGTCGTCCCATCACCTGCTGAGTTAGCTGTTCTTGTTGCTGCATCTTTCATCATTTGTATGGCTAGATTTTCTATTGGGTTGTCTAGAAAAATTGACTTTGCTACTGTAACCCCATCCTTAGTTACGGTAATCCCCCCAAGGTGGTCGGGGGATTCAATGAGTACCGTCTGGCCACGAGGACCTAGTGTGCTTTTTACAGCTTTAGATATTGCTGTTATTCCTTGTATTAGTTGCGCTCTACCGTTCTCATCAAACGTCAAGTCTTTAGGTATATATCCTTGTTTACTCATTGAATTAGATTTAATTAAATTATACGACAAATATACAAAATTATCCTATAATGCAAAATGACGATAATTCGAAATTTTCTTCTCTATACTCTCTATAGGAAAAATATATATTTTCTTTTTTTTTTTAAATCTATAGTTAGTATTTTTTCGTCATAATCGTCATAATAGAAAATAATAGTTATAACTATTTAAAAATCAGTGAGTTAATCCATGACGATTTCCATGACGATTTTTTTTTTCCATGACGATAATCGTCATAAAGTAAAGTATAGTTTACACATTTTAGATAAATTTTCTATTTAACATAATGTTTTTGAAGAAAAAAAAAGAGATTCATTGCTGAACCCCTTCTTTACCACTTAATAAAAAAACAGAAAATATCTTTAATATTCTAGTTCTCTGAACTTCCTTTTGTCATCAGCTAACTGAATTCCTTCAGCTATTTGATTTATCTTTTTATCGTTATCAACAGCCCTTTTTATATTTGCTGCTTTTGCTATTCCTGTCTCTCCGTCAGGACGCATGTTAATAAGTCTACCGTCCTTGACAAATAAACCTTGTACGTAATCACTTTTACCCATAGTTATAAATTTATATATATCACAAATATACTGAAAATATTTTTGAGTTATTAGATATGTAGAGGTCGAGGGTAATACATCATCATACAGTCGCCCCCCTCCAAACTAAAACCGATTTTTTTTTCAGCTGAAAATTTTTTTTAAACTTTTTTTGTCAATTGTTTTGGCTTTTTTTTCTGCCTGCCTGCCTGCCTGCCTGCGTTCCTTACTTACTGTCTATGTGTAGGCTCTTATCGTTTTACGTTGTTGATTGTTTGCTTTGTTTCTCTTGTTCTTTCTCTAGTTACTTTATTATTTTATATTAAAGAATACTTAACACCCTGAGAGATTAAGGGTTGACCCCCTTCGACACCTTAACAACGTAAACGAATAACACCCAACACAAATAAAATATATAGATTATTTATATAATAATAGATGAACGAGTAAAAACGGCCTCCATAGATGAACTGTAACGAACTAACTCTATACGGTTGATGGTAGAGTATACCTAAAAACTAGGTAAAAACATTGAAACAAGTATTTCAATAAATATAATTACAGTTAATAGTATTATTAAATATAATTAGACTATATTTACATATTGATAAACTAATAATAAACTAATGAAAACAAATTTAAATCGAGAAACCTGGTTAAATGAAGCCACCGATTTAATGCGATTGGGCATATTTAAAAATGTTAGTTTAGAAATTCCAAAAGATGTAAAAATATCTTGCGGGTTTGCTCCAAATGGTAACATAGGAAATAAATATAAAACTTTAGGAGTTTGCCATAATCGCAACAGTAGCAAAGCAAAAATAAACGAAATTTTTATAAGTCCCGTAACTAGTGACTCTTTGCGAGTACTTGACATTTTAGCGCATGAGTTAATCCATGCAATTGATGATTGTAAAAACGGACATAAAAAACCATTTAGAGACATGGCACTTGCTATTGGATTAATTGGTCAAATGAGGTCAACTATTGCGGGCGATGAATTAATAAAAGACTTAAAGGAAATAATATCTAAAATTGGCGATTATCCTCATGATGTTGTAAGCCTAAACACAAATAAAAAACAAGGTACACGCATGAAAAAAGTATCTTGTATAGATTGTTCTTTTAGTTATAGAACAAGCCAAAAAAATATTGACATGATGGAAAATAATATTTGTAATTCATGTGGGAATGAAAGTCTAGAAGTAGACTAAAAATGAGAGCGTTTAAACGCACTCAATTTTAAATTAAAATTAATAAACTAAATAATTAACAATGAAAAAAGAAATTTATTACTTAATTGAACCTAACAACAACGAGACTTTTAATGTTGTAAGACAAGTTTGGGAAATTGGTAAGCCATATAAAAACACAATTTTAAAAGTATATAAATACAAAGGAAGTTGTGAAAATTATATATATAATTTACAATTTAATAACTAAATAACTAACTAATAAACATTATGCTTAGAACAAACACAAACAAATTTAAATCCAATATGAAAAAATACTTATTGGAGTGT
>TARA_R110002049_G_scaffold166649_5_pt1 | contig 11763 bp, 10 predicted proteins | sample TARA_R110002049 | Tara Oceans TARA_R110002049 (sample SAMEA4396941) | marine metagenome | biome: Polar Biome; feature: [SRF] surface water layer (ENVO:00010504); material: water (ENVO:00002006), including particulate matter (ENVO:01000060) such as... | depth 5 m
AGATGAACCGACTAACCACCTAGACTTAGAGTCGATTACAGCGCTAAACAACTCCTTAATGGATTTTCCCGGAACGGTTTTATTCACATCTCATGATCATGAGTTTACACAAACTGTAGCAAACCGAATAGTGGAATTAACACCACAAGGAACGATAGATATGATGATGACATATGATGACTACTTAGAAAGTGATAAAATAGATAGTAAAAGGGCTGAACTCATAGCCTAAAAGTATTCTTTTTTCATTAATGATGAACCCTTTTACTGATTGCATAGCTTTCTGTAAGAGGGTTTTGTTTTGTATGAGATTTTTTACTCTTTATTATTTGTCTTAATATTGGTTGGAATAAAATCCAATAAATATGAATTCTGAAGAGATAGTTGATCCTTGTAATAGCTGTGGTAATAAATTTGGAAATTCATTTTGTGGAAATTGCGGAAAACCCAAACATTTAAAAAGAATCAATGGCAGTTATATTCTTTCTGAGCTCAGTAGCGTTTTAAATTTTGATAAAGGCATACTTTACACTATAAAAGAATTATTAATCCGTCCAGGTAAAAGTATCCAAGAGTTTATTTTAAACGATAGGAATCGGTTAGTAAAACCCATTCTATTTATTATCATAACTTCTTTAGTTTATACTTTATCTCAGCAACTTCTACACTTTGAGGATGGTTATGTTAACCTTGAATCTTCTGAGGTTTCTGCAACTAAGCATATTTTTGAGTGGATTTCGAGTCATTATGGATATGCCAATATTTTAATGGCGCTAATTATTGGATTTTGGGTTAAACTATTCTTCCAAAAATATGACTACAACTTTTTTGAAATTTTAATTTTATTGTGCTACACTATGGGTATGGGCATGCTCATTTTTGCATCAATAGGTGCCATTAAAAGTGTTTTCAACCATAAAGTTGTAGATGTAGGTTTCATCTTTGGGATCGTGTACATTTCTTGGGCCATTGGTCAGTTTTTTGAAAAAGGTAAGAAGATGAATTTCTTAAAAGCCTTTTTAAGTTATATGATTGGCATGTTTTCGTTTTTTCTTTTCGCTTTTGCTCTTGGTTCATTAATAGATTGGATCGGATAAGTTTATTTATACCAGTTTAATAGTTTATGTGAATGACCTAATTTTTGTGAAGCAGTGATGCAACTTAATTCGAAAAAGGACTATAATTAAGGTTAAATTCCATAAATAATCAATCTCAATCCCAAATATTATTCTCATATTTGATAAGGATATAAACCATTAAAATTTATCGCTATGGCAAAAGGTCAGGATACAAAAAAGAACGTGAAAAAAGAGCCTGCAATGACTCCTAAAGAAAAGAAGGAAGCAAAAAGACTCAAAAAAGGAAAATAAATAACTGAAAGCGTATCAATAGTTGATACGCTTTTTCTTTTTAACCCTCACTTATTCATCTAATCTGATCATAAGTTTTAACGAAATCTAACGACAAGTAATAAAACTTCTTACTCTGCTTTTTGTTAATTTTGACTAGCAAATTAGTATTATGAAACAGTTCGAAATTCCTACCTATTACAGAAGCTCTTTTATTGGAACAATTAAGGAGTCGCGTAAAATAAGTGATCCCAGAAAAAAGGACTTCACTCCTACTTTATTGGATTTTGGACCTGTTCAGTTTTACATTGCTCGCCATTTTGGGTTTTGCTATGGTGTAGAAAATGCCATAGAGATTGCCTATCGTGCAGTAGAAGAAAACCCGGGCAAACGGATTTTACTGTTATCTCAAATGATCCACAATCCTATTGTAAACAAAGATTTACAATCAAAAGGTATAGACTTTATCATGGATACAGAAGGGAATCACTTTATCCAGTGGGATGATTTAAAAAGTGATGACATTGTGATTATACCTGCCTTTGGCACTACTTTAGAAATTGAACAACTATTAAAAGATAAAAATATTGAAACCCAAAAATACAATACCACTTGCCCATTTGTAAACAAAGTTTGGAAGCAATCTGATAAGTTGGGGAAAGATAATTACACGGTATTGATTCATGGAAAACACAAACACGAAGAAACTCGTGCCACCTTCTCTCACAGTAATGCTGCAGCACCCTCTATCGTTTTAAAAGATATTTCTGAAGCTCGAATTATAGGCGATATAATTCTTGGAAAAGTGGATAAAAAGATCTTCTTTGAGCAATTTAAAGGCAGATTTTCCGATAGTTTTGATATCGATACACATTTGAGTCGTGTAGGTGTAGTTAACCAAACAACAATGCTTGCGAGTGAAACACAAGAAATTGCAGATTACTTTAAGCGGGTAATGTTTGAGAAATATGGAGAATCGGATTTAAAGAATCATTTTGCAGATACAAGAGATACGCTATGCTATGCGACCAATGACAATCAGCAAGCTACCTATGGTTTATTAAAAGAAACTGCTGATATTGCTATTGTAGTTGGTGGCTACAACAGCTCTAACACTTCTCACATTGTTGAACTATGTGAAGAAAAATTACCAACCTTCTTTATTTCATCCGCTGATGAGATTAAAGATGAAAATACAATCCAACACTTTAACTATCACCAACAAGATTTATTTGAAACATCTGGATTTTTACCCAAAAAGCAACCGACAAAAATCATTTTAACAAGTGGTGCTTCTTGTCCTGATACAATGATAGATGCGGTAATAAATAAATTATTGGATTACTTCCCGGGAAGTAAAACCACCGATCAGGTATTAGCTGAGATGAACTAATTTAGACGTTCATTAACCAATTTTAATGCAATGTCAAGCTGTTCCTCTCGTGATAAATATGTATTATCAATGACGATTGCATCTTCAGCTTGAATTAAAGGATTTTCTTCGCGATGTGTATCGTTATAGTCTCTATCTGTTAGGTTTTGTGAAACCTCCTCTAGCGTAATCTCTACACCCTTTGCTTTTAATTCTTGGTATCTGCGTTCTGCTCTTATTTCTGGGTCTGCTGTCATAAAAAGCTTCAATTCTGCATCGGGAAATACGATGGAACCAATGTCTCTACCATCCATTACGACACCTTTCTTTTTACCTAATTGTTGTTGTAAACCTACCATTTTAGTTCTAACAGCCTTCAATTGACTAAGAGAACTCACTGCATTAGATACAGCCTTACTTCTAATTTCATCCTCTACATATTCGCCATTTAAATACGTATCGGAAAATTCCTTTACTTCATTATATCGAAAATCGATGGTAATTTGATCTAAATACTGTTGTATTGTTTCTTCAGATAAGTTGGTAAAATCTGTTACCCCTTTTCGCATAAAATACAAAGTAACTGTTCGATACATGGCACCAGTATCTATAAATGCGTAAGATAAGTGTTTTGCTAATGTTTTAGCTAAAGTACTTTTTCCACAGGAAGAGTAGCCGTCGATGGCAATTACAATTTTAGACATTCGGCTAAATTACACTAATTGTAAAAATCAGAGATACGAGTTACTACAGAAAATGTATTGATACCACCTGCTTGGTGATAAGAAGAGTGCCCATAACTAATATGAAATTTAGAAATCCGCATTCCAAAACCAAAACTCATTCCTACTAACCCAGTTTTTTCTTCTACTAATAACTCTCTCCTTCTTTGATAATTATACCCTAATCGGATATGAAAATTTTCCGAAGGTAAAAATTCTACACCTAAAACCGCATGGCGTGCCATATTTTCAAAAAATCCATCTTGATTTTCATCTTCTTGGGTATCACCAAGCAATCCACCTTCATTTTTAATTTGCTTTTCATAGGTCAAATCAGGTGTTTCTAAGCTATGTGCCGTAAGTGAAAATCGCAAGGGTACATTCTTCAATCTTTTAGATATACCTGCTTGTATTTCAAATGGAATCTCTTCTCTATTATCATCCGTATAAGTAGTCAACTGTGTGCCAATATTTTTTACAACTAAACTTGCTGTAAAACCTTTATCTTTTAAATAGTAAGTAGTTCCTAAATCTAAAACCACTCCAAACGACTGATAATCATATAATGAAGAAATAATAGTTTTTAAATTAGCTCCTACACTAAAATTGTGCTTTAGCTCTCGTCCATAGCCCATCACTATAGCATACTCTCCGGCATTGAAAGTACCTAAATTATTGCCACCGGCATCACGCTCTATAAACTCTCCATAATTCACATACTTAAGACCAACATTAAACGTCCCAATTGAATCGTAGTGCTTCGTAAATGATGTATATCCATAGTTGATATCCGATAGATAATTCGTGTAATTTAATGTCATTTGATTATCCATCTCTTTATTCAATAGAGCTGGATTGGTCAACCCTAAATTAGGGTCATTGTCTTTGATAGCTATAGCCACCCCACCTAACGCTGTGAGTCTACCTGAATATGTTAAATCTAGAAATTCATAGGTATCAGTACCTCCATTCTGTGCTGTAGCACCTAAAGTAGTGATTAATAAGCATGGAAGTAATAGCGTCAAAAGGTGCCTCATTATCTATAATTTTAAGCTTTATACGTGATCTAGTTCAATTTATTGTTTAAGAATTGATTTTATCTGCAAATACTTTATAATCTTCAGCTGAGATTTTATCCCAATTTTCTTCAAAATCATACAGCATATCAGAAATAAAATTTCGATCTGGTAAAATCTTCGCCTCTACTGAATGCTGAATTACATTACTTCCGATTAACTGTAACTCGATAAAAGAATAAATAGATGAAACTTTAAAAACTGACTTGCCATTTTTATACATGCGATATTGTGGAAACTCAAAATTTTCAGTCATAAACGTTAAAAATAAGTTAAGGAATAAATATCCTCTAATTTTGAGGTTAAATTTACACTCTTATGAGTCAAAAAACCATTCGATTAATCATTCTTTTTGCTGCAATTAGTTTATTGGGTATTGGTGGGTTCCAGTTATTTTGGGTGAATAAAGCCTTTAATCTTGAATCTAAGCAGTTTGATGAACGCGTATTTGTCGCTTTAAGTAATGTTGCTCGAACTGTTCAAAAAGTTAATCAAGACACCTCAGATCTATACTCTCCTGTACAACAAATTAGTTCTAACTTTTACATTGTTAGCACCAATGATACTTTACATCCATTCTTACTTGAGAATATTTTAACCAAAGAATTTGAAAATAGAAATATTAAAACGCCTTTTGAATTTGTGATTTATGATTGTTTCTCAGATTCCATTGTCTTTGGGAAAAATGTACCGTTAGAAAAAGACGATAAGTCGTTTATCAATTTTGCTTCTAAGAATGAAAGGTGGACAGAAAGTACGCACTATTTTGGGGTGTTTTTCCCCGAAAAAAGCTCATATATCATTAGTGCTATGGACTTTTGGGTTTTCTCTACAGCATTTATCCTCATTGTCATGTTATTTTTCAGTTACACTATTTGGGTAATTTTAAAACAAAAGAGAATTGCTGAAATTAAAACTGACTTTATAAATAATATGACCCATGAGCTAAAAACACCTATCTCTACTATTTCACTGAGTATAGATGTGCTAGCCAGCGATACTATTATTGATAATCCTGAACGGCTAAAAACCTACGCTCGTATTATAAAAGAGGAAAACAACCGGCTTAAAACACAAGTAGAAAAGGTTCTTCAAATGGCCTCCCTAGAAAGTAGTAACCTCACTTTAGATAAAAAGCCAGTAAACATTCACGAGTTACTGACCAATACCATTAGAAGCTTTGATTTGATCTCACAAACTAAAAATGGTAAAATTATCACTAATTTTAAAGCTGAATCCACTACCGTAATTGGCGATGCATTTCATTTAGGAAATGTTTTTTTTAATTTAGTCGACAATGCGATAAAATATTCCACAGAATCTCCATTTCTTGAAATTGAAACATTTTCTGACCAAAATGGAATCTTCATACTATTTAAAGATAATGGAATAGGAATACCTGAAAAGGATCAAAAGTTTATCTTTGATAAATTCTATCGCGTAACTACAGGTGACCTGCATGATGTAAAAGGCTTTGGATTAGGTCTAAACTATGCATTAACCATGATAAAGCTCCACAATGGCTTTTTAAAACTTAAAAACAACACTCCGAATGGATCCATTTTTTCCCTCTTTCTTCCCTTTAAATAATAAAGAAGAACCCACAATGAAGCAGTATAAGGCGACCATATTATTACTTGAAGATGATGAAAATTTAGGTTTTGTAACGAAAGATAAACTTCAAGAAGAAGGATATTTTGTAAAACTATGTATAGATGGAGAACAAGCTATTAAAACAATACAAACTGATGAAATAGATCTTTGCTTATTGGATATAATGTTGCCAAAAATGGATGGATTTACGGTAGGGAAAATCATTAAAGAAAAGGATGAGCGGATTCCAATTTTGTTTGTTTCTGCTCGATCTCAAAAAGAAGATAAAATAAAAGGGTTGAAACTAGGAGCCGACGATTATATAACCAAGCCCTTTGATTTTGATGAACTAATCCTAAGAATTCAAAACATTCTTACTCGATCTAAACAACGAAAAAAGATAAGAGAAAACGAGCCAAAAGAGCATATAATTGGTGAGTACCTATTTAATGTCAATAATCAATTTTTAGAACGAGAAGGTAAACGTCAAAAACTGACTAAAAAAGAAACGGATTTGCTTCGCTTATTGTGTCTTAACGTAAATGATGTACTGAGCCGAGAGGATGCATTGTTAGAGGTTTGGGGAGTAAGCGATTATTTTAGTGGAAGAAGTATGGATGTGTATATTTCTAAGATTAGAAAGTTTTTAAAAAAAGATCCTAAAATAGAAATAATCAATATTCATGGCGTTGGTTTTAAAATGGCAATTGAGTAGATTTACTGTATGCAAGACTTTCTTTATGAAACCGCCCAACGGGTTATTAATGAGCAACAAGAAGAACTCGAAAATGCGGTAATAGTTTTACCAAATAGAAGAGCTGCTTTATTTTTAAAGAAGCATTTTGGGACACTTATTAAAGGTGCTATATGGGCACCTAAAATCATTAGTGCAGAAGAGTTTCTAGAGGAACTTTCTGATGTTAGTGTGCTAGATAATGTACAATTACAGTTTGAATTCTTTGAAATCTATAAAAAAGTAGTTCCATTAGAAGAGCAAAATAGCTTTGATCAGTTTATGCAATGGGGTACTACGCTCCTTCAAGACTTTAGTGAAATAGATAGATACCTAATCGATCCCAAAAAAATATTCTCTTATGTAAACGAAGCCAGAGCTATAGAAGTTTGGAACTTAGAATTAACTGACATTACAGAGGTCCAAATGAATTACCTGAAGTTTTGGAAACAAATGGAAACTCTTTACAACTCACTAAGAAAGTACCTTGAGGAACAACAACTCGCTTACCCCGGATTATCTTATCGAATAGCAGCAGAAAGGCTATCAGAAGAGAAAATAGTTAATACTCCATACAACCATATCTATTTTGCCGGCTTTAATGCGTTGACTGCAGCTGAGCAACTTATTATGGAACGATTTGTATTGGCTAAAAAAGCTACCATGCTTTTTGATGCAGATGCTTACTACCTAAATGACCAACTTCACGAGGCAGGATTATTTATGCGACAGTTAATTAATAAACCTCACTTTAAGCATGGTTTTGAGACTGTTGGTAATCATTTTAAGAAAAATAAAAACATCACTATTTATTCTGTTCCTAAGAATGTAGGACAAGCTAAACTGGCAGGTGAATTATTACAAAAAGCTAATAAAATAAATGAATACAGAGATACAGCAGTAGTTTTAGCAGATGAAAATTTATTACTTCCTGTACTACAATCTCTCCCAGATGAAGTAGAAAAAGTTAATATTACGATGGGCTATCCTATTAACAATAGCCCGATTTATACCTTTTTTGAGCGCTTTATTCATTTACACCAAAAAGCAGAGCTATACAAAGAGCAGAGAAATACAGTAGCCTTTTATTATAAAGATGTTTTTAATTTACTAGATCATCCTTTTTTAGCTTCCATTTCAAGTTCTATTACAGCGGCAAGTATACAAGCTTGCAAAACTAAAGTAGAACACTCTAATGCTGTAAATTTGACGATTTCTGACTTAGTAGAGTACTTTCCTATTTTAGAAAATATTAGCATTACTAAGGATGAGGGTTTATCCGTTGATTTTCTATTAAAAAAAGCACTACAATTAATTGAAATAGCAAAGAATAATTATAGTGATACAGACAAATCAGCAAATGAAAAATTAGATATTGAATACCTTTTTCATTTAGCTAAGATTTTTAATCAAATCACGGATTTACAAAAGCGATTTAATAGCATTGATAAACTTTCCACCTTCTACTCTATTTTTAAACAACTCTGTAAGCAGGCGACTATTCCCTTTTTTGGTGAACCCTTAAGTGGCTTGCAATTACTAGGTGTATTAGAAACAAGAACAATTGACTTTAAGAATTTAATATTACTCACTGTAAATGAAGGAGTATTACCCTCAGGTAAATCACAAAATTCATTTATACCTTATGACATTAAAAATCAATTTGGTTTACCAACCCACAAAGAAAAAGATGCCATTTATGCCTACCACTTTTATCGATTAATTCAACGTGCTGAAAACATATCTTTAATCTACAACTCATCCTCTGATAAAATGGGTGGCGGTGAAAGGAGTCGATTTATAGAGCAATTAGTTAATGAACTTCCGAGTTATAATCCCGATGTGTCGATCGTTGAAACATTGGTTCAAACCCCACTCCCCCAATCGAATTCAAACGAGATTTCAATTGAAAGAAATGACTTAATTGATCAGAAAATTAAAGATCATCTGAAAAGAGGAATCTCTCCATCAGCGATTAATGCTTTCATTACATGCCCTTTAGATTATTATTATCGGTATGTTATTGGGCTAAAGGAGCCAGAAGAAATAGAAGAGAGTATTGCTGCAAATTCATTTGGGAGTATTATACACGAATCATTAGAGGAAGCTTATAAAGATCAGGTAGGTAAAACAATAGTAAAAGAACAATTAACAGACCTTGAAAAGGCAGCAAAAGAAGCCTGCAGAAATTTATTTACAGAAAAATATGGAAGTACAACTCTTAACGTTGGTAAAAATCATCTGATTTACTCTGTAGCCCAATCTTATATTCATGAATTTTTCAAACAAGAAAAAGAATTACTTAAGGCACATACACTTCGGATAATTAGTTTAGAAGAAAAGTTAAAAGAACCATTTACTTTTAATTTTAAAGGAAATGAAATTACTGCTAATCTAAAAGGAATTGCTGACCGAATAGATGAAGTAGATGGCAATTTACGAGTAATAGACTATAAAACTGGCCTTGTAGATAACACGAAACTAAAATTAAGCAAGGACTTTGATGAAATCGATTTAAGTAAATTTAGTCAAGCTATTCAGCTTTTAATTTACGGATATATTTATGCTAAGAAACATCAATTAAATGAATTACCTGAATCTGGAATTTTATCATTTCGAAAGATTAAGGATGGTTTAAGTTCTTTACTTTTTGATCAAAAATTTCCAATGGAAAATCATTTGGAAGCGGTAGAAGAACTATTAAGTCGTATTTTTACAGATATGCTCGAAAAAAATAGCTTTGAGCATAATTCAGACGCAAAATATTGTAAATTTTGTAGTTAATAAAAAAAGCCTTCGATGGGAACTCGAAGGCCTTAATTATGGGAAATTTTAAACTAACTAATATTAATCTATCCTATTGACGTATAAAGAGGCATAATAGTTGCCTAAACATTCATAAAATGAAAAATTTAATATTTTTTTTAGCACTTGTTTTACTATTTAGTACGACTCTTTTTGCACAGGTAGAGCGATGTGGCAAAGATGCCAAGCTAAATGAACGTCTATTAGAAAACCCTGAATTAATTCATCTTATAGATCAACAAAACAGAGAGATAGCTAATTATTCTATTACTAATAAAACACGAGCTGTTATTACAATTCCCGTAGTAGTGCACGTTGTCTATCGAACCAGTGCTCAAAATGTTTCTGATGCTCAAATTAATTCTCAAATTACGGCGCTAAATGAAGATTATCGTCGCTTGAATGCCGATGCTATAAATACTCCAACATCATTTTCGGCGGTAGATACTGAAATAGAATTTTGCTTAGCCAGTATAGATCCAAACGGTAACCCTACTACAGGAATAACTAGAACACAGACAAATGTTGATGAAATCGGAAATACTAATCGCTATTACAATGATCTTTTAGGCGGTAAAAGTATTTGGAATAGAGATGACTACTTAAATATCTGGGTTTGCGATTTGGGAGGATTCATTCTAGGTTTTGCTTATATTCCAAACACTGCTTTAGCAGTTTATGACGGATTAGTAATAGATTATCGAAACTTTGGTACAATTGGGACAGTACAAGCTCCTTATAATAAAGGAAGGACAGCGACTCATGAAATTGGACATTGGCTTAACCTAGAGCATTTGTGGGGAGCAGGTTTTGGTGGTTGCTTTAGTACAGACTTCGTAAATGACACACCAACACAATTAGAGGAAAATTATGGTTGCTTAAATCATCCATCACCTTCTTGCAGCAATAGTGGTGATATGTTTATGAATTATATGGATTACTCTGATGATGCGTGTATGAATGCATTTACTTTAGGACAGAAAAATAGAATGGTCTCAGCAATTCAGCTCTATCGCCCCACTTTATTGACTTCTTCAGGATGTGGAACAGTTGGTTTATCAGTGAATGATCTTAAAGGTTCATTTGAAATCTTTCCAACTCTAACTAATAATTCTATCACTATTAAGAATAATAGAAATAGAACCTACTCCTATGAAATTATAAATCTGATGGGTCAAAAACAAGGAGGATTAAAAACCATTAGTGATAACCAATTGTTATTAGAACTAAAGAATCTTTTACCTGGAATTTACTTTTTAAACATTGCGGCGGAGGGAAGCCGATTTACACAGAAATTTATCAAAATAGCAAAGTAAGCTATTGAACAAAAAATAAATAACAAAATGAGCCTAGAGAATATAAATATGTTACTAAAGTCAGACATTGATGCTGATTTGAAAGGTATTGCACAAAAAGTAATCGATGGAGAACGCATCACCTTTGATGAAGGAGTAATCTTATATAAAAAAGGAGAGCTAAACTTTGTTGGTGCTTTAGCAAACTATATTAGAGAGAAAAAACACGGTGACAATACTTATTTCAATAAAAACTTCCATGTAGAACCAACCAATATTTGTGTATTTGATTGTAAGTTTTGTGCTTACTCTAAACTATTGAGACAAAAAACAGATTATGATTCTTGGGAATTATCAGAAGAGCAAATTATAGAGAAAGTTAAAAGCTATGACGGAACAGCGGTAACCGAAGTTCATATTGTTGGTGGAGTGCACCCTAAAATGGGATTACACTACTTCGCTAATATGATAAAGAAAATTAAAGAAGTACGTCCAGACATTCACGTAAAAGCATTTACAGCAGTAGAGCTTGAATATATGTGCAGAAAAGCTAAAGTTAGTTACAGAGAAGGTTTACAAATTTTAAAAGACCATGGACAGAATTCATTACCTGGTGGTGGCGCTGAAATTTTTGCAGAAGCCATAAGGGAAGAAATTTGTAAAGATAAATGTACCTCTGATGAATGGTTAGAAATACACCAAACTGCACATGAAATAGGAATGCCTTCTAATGCTACTATGCTTTACGGGCATATTGAAAGTTTTGAAGATCGAGTAGATCACATGAATAGATTACGCAAATTACAAGACAAAACCGG
>TARA_R110002049_G_scaffold6548_3_pt1 | contig 11749 bp, 10 predicted proteins | sample TARA_R110002049 | Tara Oceans TARA_R110002049 (sample SAMEA4396941) | marine metagenome | biome: Polar Biome; feature: [SRF] surface water layer (ENVO:00010504); material: water (ENVO:00002006), including particulate matter (ENVO:01000060) such as... | depth 5 m
CGATGATCTCGAAAAGAGTTTAACTTTCCTAAAAATTTCGAATCCCATTGAGTTTACCCAAATTGGTGAGAGATATATTGCAATTCGGTTCAATGCCAGGCAAATCTCCGTTTGTGGTACCATTATAAACACTCAAACAGGATCTCCATTATCAGGAGTCTCATTAATCACGAATTCTTCGCAAACCGGAACAGGCAAAGGTGGAAATTTTTCCCTCTCCGGTATTTCTGAAATTGAAATTATTCGTGTGTACTATTTAGGACTGGAGTTAAAAAAAATCATTGCCCGGGACCTATTGAATGACTCGAATAAGTGTCCGCTGGTTTTTGTAAACGACGACCTAAATTTGCTCCCAACAGTTATCCTGCATAGTTATATCACAAAAGGTATATCGAAAAACGCAAATGGTTCTGTCACTATTTATAACAAGAATTTCGAAATATTACCGAGTCTCATCGAGCCCGATATCTTACAGATCGCACAAGTGCTTCCGGGAGTTGAAAGTTTTGACGAAACCGCCTCCAATATTAATGTGAGAGGTGGCAAAAGCGATGAACTCCTGCTACTTTGGGACGATATGAGAGTTTATCAGAGTGGACATTTCTTCGGACTCATATCTGACTTTAATCCAAATCTAACCCAGGATGTTACGATCTATAAAAATGGCACCAGTCCCAGATATGGCGAAAGTGTGAGTGGTGTGATTAGTATGAGGACAGATAATGAAATTCCCGAAGAGATCTCCGGCGGATTAGGCGTAAACCTAAGCAGTGCTTCGGTCTACGCTAAGATTCCGGCTTCAGAGTCACTCTCCTTTACAGTTTCAGGAAGAACTTCAATTAATAACGGCATAGGAAATCCGGTGTATAAAGAATTTTTTAAAAGAACTTTTCAGAATACGGTAGTCACCAACCTTCAGAATAATACTTCAGAGGGTTTGCGCTCTACAGATGAAAAATTCAATTTTTATGATATCGGTTTAAAAGGTCTTTGGAATATCACGAAAAATGACAAAATTAGATATAACTTCCTAACGGTAAACAACAAGCTTCAGTTTACCGAACGTTTTGTTTCTTCTGAAAATTCGGATGCGACCATAAGCAACTTAAATCAACGAACTTCTATGAACGGGCTATCCTATGAGCGAGACTGGTCGCGAAGGTTTTCCTCTACAGCACTGTGGTATGCAACTCAATACTTTTTAGACGAAGCGAACAGAGACGTTGAAACAGATGAAGCCACTTCTCAAAGGAATAAGGTTAAGGAAAACGGTTTAAAAATTGACTTTTCCTATATCTATAACGATATTCTTCAACTTAAAACCGGCTATCAATACACTAAAACCGATGTTACAGACACCGAAAGCAGCTCGGTAAGTTCAGGAATTGAAAGCACTACCAATACTGTTACTTCTCACGCCTTTTTCGCAGAGAGCAAATGGAGTTTCTTTCAGAATAAAACAAAAGTAAATTTCGGAATTCGCTTCACGAACTACCCCAATCTAAAAGCCTCGTATTTTGAACCCAGAATAAACCTCTTTCACAAACTCAGTGACGCCGTTAGTATCTTTACCAGCGCAGAACTTAAAAACCAGAGTATTATTCAATTTATTGATATTGAAAGTAATTTGTTAGGTGTTGAAAACAAAAAATGGATTGCCGCAAATGAGGACGATAATCCAATACTAGAAAGCAAACAAGTATCGTTGGGCGCCATATTCTCCAAAAATAACTGGAGCTTTACTTCAGAAGGCTTTTTTAAAGTAGTTGATAATATTGCAGCACAAAATCAAGGGTTTAGAAACCAACTTGAAAATAGTAGCGAAATAGGGAGTTACGAATCTAAAGGGATAGAGTTTTCTATAAGTAAACAAACCGAAAGACTAAGCGCCTGGTTTAGCTACACTTTTATGAAAAACGATTATACTTTCAACAATCTGGCGCCGGCGACTTTCAGGAGTAATTTGGATGTGCGCCACGCCTTTAATCTAGCGGCAAGTTATAGCATTTGTAACTTCAAATTTTCTTTGGGAAACACCTATCATTCGGGTTTACCTTATACCAGTCCGGCTAGTAATACCGAGCTTATCACCAATAACGGTGTTTCAGAAATTCAATATAACACACCTAATAATGAGTCGTTAGATAATTATTTTAGAACCGATTTCTCTGCGTTGTACGACTTTAAAATTGATGAGACTTTTAGAGGTAAGATCAACCTTGCAATGCTAAATATTTTAAACCGAAAAAACGCTTTGGCAACTTATTACAGGATGGAAACAGGCGATGATGGCAATAGTATAATTAACCGTATCGACAAATTCAGCTTAGGCTTTACTCCTAATATCTCGTTTTTATTGCTCTTCTGAATTACATGCGTTCGGGCACTGTGATTCCCAATAACCCGAAAGCAGTTTTTATCACCTCGGCAACTGCGCGAGAGAGTGCTATTCTGAAGGTTTTTTCGGAAGCCGAATCGGCAACCAAAATAGGAACGTTTTGATAAAAAGAGTTAAACTCCTTCACCAGATCGTAGGTATAATTAGCGATGAGCGACGGACTGTAATTTTGAGCCGCCAACTGAATGGTTTCCGGAAACAGCTGAAGTTGTTTTAACAGCTCTTTTTCCTTAGGGTGAATGACCTCCGGTGCTACCGTACTTATATTGGTCTCTTCTGCCTTTCTCAATATAGATTGAATTCGGGCGTAAGTATATTGAATAAATGGTCCGGTGTTTCCTTGAAAATCAACACTTTCTTCAGGATTAAAAAGAATTCTTTTTTTGGGATCCACTTTAAGGATGTAATATTTTAATGCGCCCAGACCAATGGTGTGATAAAGTTCATTTTTTTCTTCTTCGGAAAAATCATCGATCTTCCCTAACTCCTCACTTATTTTTTTGGCTGTAGCCTCCATATCATATATAAGATCGTCTGCATCAACTACGGTACCTTCTCTACTCTTCATTTTACCTGAAGGCAAATCGACCATCCCATAACTAAGGTGATATAGATTCTTTGCCCAATCGAATCCGAGTTTCTGAAGAATAAGAAATAACACTTTAAAATGATAATCTTGTTCATTACCAACTGTGTAGATCATTCCATTGATATCGGGATGATCCTTTACACGTTGAATCGCAGTACCTATATCCTGTGTCATATATACCGCCGTACCATCGCTACGCAACACAATTTTTTCGTCTAAGCCTTCAGCAGTAAGATCGCACCAAACCGACCCATCTGCTTTTTTAAAGAATACACCCGAGGCGAGACCTTCCTCAACAAATTCCTTTCCTAAAAGATAGGTATCACTCTCGTAATAAAGATGATCGAAATCGACTCCAAGATTCTCGTATGTTTTCTCAAATCCGTCATATACCCAACCGTTCATCTTTTTCCAAAGAGCAACTACTTCGGAGTCACCGGCCTCCCATTTTTGCAACATTTGCTGGGCTTCAATAAGTGAAGGCGCTTGCGCTTTCGCTTCCTCTTCAGTTTTTCCTTTAGATCTTAATTCAGCGATCTCTGCTTTATACTCCTTATCGAACTTCACATAATAGTTTCCTACCAGCTTATCACCTTTTAAACCCGATGAAGCAGGTGTTTCGCCCTTACCATACTTTTTCCAAGCCAACATACTTTTACAAATATGTATTCCTCTATCATTAATGATCTGTGTTTTATACACCTTTTTACCTGCTGCAGCTACTATTTGTGAAACGCTGTATCCCAGTAATATATTTCTAATATGACCTAAATGCAGAGGTTTATTGGTATTAGGAGAAGAATATTCTACCATAATAGCATCATCGCCTTGTGGGACCTTTCCGAAGTTAGAAAAATTAGGAACATTATTGAAAAAATCAAGATAGTAACTGTCGCTCAACACTAAATTTAAAAACCCTTTGACAACATTAAATTTTGAAACCTGCTTTACATTTTCAACCAAATATGTTCCAATCGCCTCTCCAATTTGAACGGGATTCCCCTTTACCACTCTAAGCATAGGGAAAATAACAACAGTAATATCTCCTTCAAAATCCTTGCGGGTTGCCTGAAATTCAACGGTTTCAAGTGAAGCTCCGTACAAACTATTTATAGCTTTCTTTATCTCAATTTCAAGAGTTTCCTGTAAAGTAATTGCTGACATCCTAATTGCTATTAGCGGTTATAAAAAAGAACACCTACGCAAATGCTTCGGTGTTGAGTGAAAATTCCGGGTCATAATGCTTCAGAATTCAGTGACAAAGATACGAGAATTTTAAAGTTTCTTTAGAAGGTTAATCAGTAACTTTATATACCCTCTCTAACCAATAATTATTTCATTAAAGCTTACCACCACGGCTACATTTGTGCTCTCCGCTGCTCATAAACCTAATTTCTACAGAATAGATCAACACTATTATCAAGTCTAACAGATCTTAATTCCTGTTTTTGATAAAAGCTGCGGCAACTAAAGCTAGGATACCTAAACCAATCATTCCCAGAGTTTGATTATTTAATCCTTCTTTCGCAGAAACCTCTATGGGACCAATCGCCAGTACCTCCTGCGGAACGAATGCATTATAGAGTCCCAAACCAACTAATAAAATTCCGACGATGAGCAGAATTACTTTTAATACTCGCATTGTACAAATTTAGAATACTGAATAAAGGTAGGTATTTAACCCTAAACACAAAGATTACCTTAACTGCATTTTAACCATTGTTTAAAGATATTGTTGTATTTTTAAACAAATGAAAATATTACTCACCGGTGCGAATGGTTACATTGGTATGCGCTTACTTCCTCTCTTATTAGCGCATGGCCATGACGTGGTTTGTTCTGTAAGAAATGCTAATCGTCTTTCGATTGATGAATCGCTTCGGAAGAAAGTAGAAGTTGTTGAGATCGACTTTCTGGATGAGCCAAATCCGAATCTACTGCCAAAAGATATCGATGCAGCCTATTATTTGATTCATTCGATGAGTGCATCTACTTCCAACTTTGACGAAAAGGAGGAGATTTCTGTAAAAAACTTCAATACCTATCTCTCTTTTACGAACTGTAAACAAGTTATTTATTTAGGCGGTATTGTAAATGAACAAAATTTATCGAAACATTTATGGTCTCGTAAAAATGTGGAAGATATCCTCTATGAAGGGAAAGCCAAGGTGACGGTTCTTAGAGCGGCAATAATTGTTGGCTCCGGGAGTGCTTCTTTTGAAATTATTAGAGACTTATGCGAAAAATTACCGGTAATGATCACGCCAACATGGGTTAAGACCCGGTGTCAACCTATAGCGATCAGGGAAGTGTTAGAATACTTAACCGGCGTATTGGGAAGAGAAGATTGTTATAACGAATCTTTCGACATTGGTGGTCCCGATATTCTCACCTACAAACAAATGATGCAACAGTATTCTAAGGCTCGCGGTTTGTCTTTATACATTTTAGACGTACCCTTTTTATCCCCAAAATTATCTTCCTATTGGCTCTATTTTGTAACTTCAACATCCTATAAACTCGCATTGAATCTAGTAGATAGCATGCGAATAGAAGTAATAACAAAGGACACAAGATTGCGAAAACTCCTGAATATCAAACCGGTTTCTTATCTTGAAGCAATAGATCTTGCCTTCAAAAAAATTAAGCAAAATCAGGTAGTTTCGAGCTGGAAGGATTCTATGATCAGTGGACGTTTCAGAAAAGATCTTAAAAAATATGTTGAAGTTCCCGATCATGGATGTTTAATAGATAAACAATCTATAAAGGTCACTGATCCGGAGCGGGTACTTGAAAATATCTGGTCAATTGGGGGAGTTAAAGGCTGGTATTATGGAAACCGTCTCTGGAAATTAAGAGGTTTTCTCGATAAATTGTTCGGTGGAGTTGGTTTGCGCCGCGGACGAACACATCCCAATAAAATATATGAAGGTGATGCCTTAGATTTTTGGCGTGTGATCCTTGCCGATAAGAAGCAGAAAAGGCTACTACTCTTCGCCGAAATGCGTGTTCCGGGAGAAGCTTGGTTAGAATTTGAGATCGATAAAGAAAATGTGTTACATCAAACGGCTACTTTTAGGCCACGAGGCTTGTTGGGCAGATTATATTGGTACGCTATGTATCCTTTTCACCTGTTTATTTTCTCCGGAATGATCAACCGAATTGCAAAAGCTTAATTTAAACTACTTCTATTCCCTTCGGTAGCACGTGGTAAAAAAACCTCAGCCATCATGCATCTCGCACTTCCACCGCCACAAGTCTCAATAGTTTCTAAGTCGCTACTTAATATTTCGCAATGTTTCTCAATGGCTGCAATCTGCTCTGCCGTGAGACTTTTATGAGCAGCCAAACTCATTACCATATATTTGTTGTCTTTACCTCTCACCTGAAGCATATTACCCGCAAAATGATGCATTTGTTCTTCGGTGATCTTTATAATTTCCTTGCCAGAATTCTTTAAGTGATTCACCACGTTTTTCCGCTCGGTTTTATCATCGATACTATCCAGACAAATTACAGCAAAATTCTCTGCCAAAGCCATCATTACATTGGTGTGGTAAATTGGTAATCTTTTCCCATCAACAGTCTGATTTGCTGTAAAAATCACCGGCTGACAATCGAAATCTTCACAAAACTCTATCACTAACTCTTCGTCTGCTCTGGCAGATAATGCGCAATAAGCTATATTATTTACCCTATCCAGTAATAAACTACCTGTTCCCTCTAAGAAATAACCTTCTTCTTCGGCACTGGTATAATCCATATACCCTTCTATAAAGAACCCTTCACTTTCAAGCCTATCCATCACTTCTTCTCTTCGTTCTCTTCTTCGGTTTTCGGCAAACATTGGATATAAACCCACAATGCCATTTGGGTGAAAGCTTACCCAATTATTAGGGAAAATGGAATCGGGAGTATCCATTTTTAAATCATCGTGTTCTACGATTACATTAACACCAACAGCCCTTAACTTTTTTACAAAAGCATCAAACTCTTCCTGAGCTTTTGTATTGATCACACTGTTCTTTAGATCAATATCTTCTTGAAAATAATTATTTACCGCGGTCTCTTCGTTCATACGAAAAGCAACGGGACGGATCATTAAAATGTTGTTGGTAATTTGCGGCATAATACTGTCGTATATTGTTCGCGACGAACTTAAAAATTGTACCTTTTATAATCTGCTAAAATACGTAAAAAAGGAAGCCACATATATTTATTTAGAACAATAAATGTGACATTTATCATATTTCTAATAACAAATCTTTTATACTATTGACTATCACTATTTCCACTCCAATTTTTTAAATATTAAACAATTCACAAAATTCAGGGTAGGGTATACTATTGACTAAGTGTTGTAGTTATAGAGTTAGATTACTAAATGAGATATGAAAAAATTTGTTTATACAATTGCTTTTATTTTTGCCTCACTTACTGCAGTAACAGCTCAGGAATGGCAAACCAATTTCGATACAGCTAAGGAAATCGCCATTTCACAAGATCGTCCCATAATCTTGGTCTTTCAGGGTTCCGATTGGTGTGCCCCCTGTATTAAATTAGATAGAGAAGTATTTAGCACCGATACTTTTAAAACGTTTGCGAAAGAGCATTACGTTATGTTAAAGGCAGATTTTCCAAAAAGAAAAAAGAACGCTTTATCAGAAGAACAGCAAAAACTTAATAATGGTTTAGCCGAAAAATACAACAAACGTGGAATATTCCCCTTGGTGGTAGTTCTTGACAAGAACGGAACCGTTCTTGGTGAAACGGGGTATTTTAAGGCTTCGCCATCTCAATACATTGCACACATAGAAGAAATTAAAGGATAATTTTTGAAACTAATTCGCCTTTTTATATTCCTATTTACCTTTTCTCTAACCGCACAGGAGACCCATAACCGCACCCTACTTTTAATGGGAACGCGGTTCGATATTACCGTAGTTGCAAAAGATTCGGTTCAATCTAATGCCTATATTGATCTTGCGATTGAGGAAATTACCCGCATCGAAAAATTAATTTCTTCATGGGATCCTGGCTCTCAAACTTCAGAAATAAATAGGAACGCAGGAATAAAACCGGTGAAAGTTGATGAAGAATTATTTACACTCATTGGACGATCTGTTGAACTTTCAAAATTAACCGACGGTGCTTTCGATATTTCTTTCGCATCTATGGATAGAATTTGGAAGTTCGACGGAAGTATGACCGAAATGCCTTCCGAAGAAAAGGTAAAGCAATCTGTCGCAAAAGTGGGTTATAGAAACATCATCTTGGATTCGGAGAACCATACAGTGTTTCTAAAAATTCCTGAAATGAAAATTGGATTTGGAGCAATTGGGAAAGGCTATGCCGCAGATAGAGCAAAAAATTTATTAATGAGCAAAGGTGTTTCGGCAGGTATCATTAATGCCTCGGGCGATATGAATACTTGGGGGAAGCAACCCGACGGTAAGCATTGGAAAGTAGCAATTACCAATCCGATGGATAAAAACAAAGCCTTTGCGACGCTTCCAATAAACGAGGGCGCCGTAGTAACTTCGGGTAACTATGAAAAGTACGTTTCATTTAACGGAACTCGATATACGCATATCATTGATCCAAGAACCGGATATCCCTCTTCCGGAATTATTAGCGCCACTGTTTTTGCTCCGAAAGCTGAATTAGCAGATGCTTTGGCGACTTCCATTTTTGTAATGGGTAAGGTGACAGGAATCGATTTTATCAATCAACTTCCCAAAATAGAGTGTATTTTGATCGATGAAGACGGTACGATACTTACCTCTAAGAATATTCAAATAGATACAAAACAATGAAGAAACTGTTCCTAATATCGATATTACTCATTAGTGTTAACCTTACCTCCTGTGTAGTGGTTAAGGAATACGAAAAAGTGAATATCAACGATCCAGACATGGCCTTATCCACCAGAAAAATTGATCGATATGAAACAACTGCCCAGGCCTATCGAGAAGCAGCGGTGGGAGCAAATGGCGGTAAAACTGGTGGGGGCTGTGGCTGTAATTAAGCGAAACCCTATTTTGTGGACTAATGAAGTTAGGAACACAAAATAGATGGTTGAGCTTATCCCGACTATTGGAAAAATTAGAATAAAAAATAATAGGGTTACCATGACTTTAGCTTCGCCTGGTCATGGTCGTGCTTTCGCTACTCACTTCCAGACCAAAATGTCTGGAGAGTTTAAACAAGGCGCTCTATCACTAACCCAAAACTAAAAAATGATCAAAAAACAAATTTTAATCGTGAGTGTTTTAATGATATCCATCTTAGGATATGCACAAGACTCCACGTCGGTCTACAAAAAACGAGTATTAGAAAGCAGCGAAATTGATTGGATCTCTAGTTTTTATTCTCAAAACGGTGAGAACGCCGCAGTGTCCGGGGGAATTGGAACCGAAGAATTAACCGATATCGCCTCCTCAATTATTGTCTCCATACCATTAAACGACGATGACGTATTAACGATCGATGCCGGCGTTTCGGCCTATACCTCTGCATCATCTAGTAATGTTAATCCATTTGACAGTGATAAACCTGCAGATCCCTTTGTCGCATCTTCGGGTGCTTCGGGTAGTGATCTTTGGGGTAATGGAACTTTTGGCTATAGTCACAACTCAGACGATCGAAATAGCATTGTAGGGGCAAATGTTTCGGTTTCCAGTGAATATGATTATTTCTCATTAGGATTTGGGGGTAACTATTCCAGATTATTTAATGAGAAGAACACCGAAGTAGGTGTAAACGCAAATATCTATTTAGATACTTGGAAAATAATTCTTCCAGAAGAATTACGAGGAGGAGCAGTTCCCGATTTAAATGATAAGAATAGAAATTCATACTCATTGGGATTGAGTTTTTCACAAATATTATCAAAGAGCATTCAAGCTTCAGTCTCGCTTGATCTGGTGCAACAACAAGGCTTGCTTTCTACACCATTTCATCGCGTTTATTTTGCAGATCGTGAAGACATTTTTGTAGATAATTTCCAAATTGCAGACGATGTAGAACGTTTACCAGATTCACGCTTTAAAACTGCAATTGGGAGCAGAGTGAACTTTTATCTCAACGAAATGTTCGTTTTACGAACTTATTATCGTTATTATTTTGACGATTGGGGCATAGCATCACATACCATGAATATAGAGATTCCCGTAAAGATTTCTGAAAAATTTACACTATATCCATCTTATAGATTTTACAATCAAACAGCTGCAGACTATTTTAATAAATATAATGAAGCACTGTCAACCGATGAATTTTATACATCAGATTACGATCTTTCACAATACAGTGCAAATCAATTTGGATTCGGAATTAGTTATACCGACATTTTTACGAAATTCCATGTCGCACATTTTGGACTAAAAAGTATCGATCTAAAATTCAATGCATATAAACGGGACACAGGATTATACTATAATCTATTCGCCTTAGGGTTTAAATTAGTGCAAGATTAATTTACCTTGAAATTATAGACCAATCCTAATCCGTAACCGGCCCCTTGGAATACATTTCTTCCGCTCAAAAGATATGACAGACTCGCGTACCCTCCTAAGCTATCGGAGATGGAACGATAAACAGTCACTCCTACTTTGTGATAGTCTACACCAAATTCACTAAAATTCTGTGGTCTTGGAGTTCCCCTATAATCTATGCCGCCAAAAGAGTGCTGGAAATCATAATACATATCATAATACCAATTTCCAGCGGCCTTTCCGCCTTTAATTGTAACCGGAATACTATTTGGTGTTTCTTCCAATTTAAAAGAAAATCCGGACTGTAAAGTCGCAAACCAACCTGAAGTCCATTTGTAATGAGCCATCGCTCTTGATTCAATTACAGTAGCCTGCTGACCAATATCGTTTAATCCTCCTAGATCGTAATTAGTGAGCGGAGTTGAAATTCCGGCAGCAGTTATTAAATGGAATTTTCCAAAGGAAAAAGCCTTGTATTTTATGAAAACGGAGACATCTTGGAAATTGCTATTGTCATTGCTTGTTATATATGGAACAGAAATATTAACATCTAAATTATCACTAATTCCATACGCGCCGAACAGATTAAAATAATACAAACTTCTACTCAGGTCTGATTTTTCTGTACCAATAAAGTAGTTTTTAGTGTCTTCAAATCCTAAACCCAGAACGGCTGCACCATTATTTTCCCCTTTAAAAAACCCATCAATCCTACCTTGTCCAAACCCATCGGCAGAAAATATTATAGAAAATAAGACCAAACTCAGCAACTTATTCATAAGAAGATTTAGAGGTGAGTCGGAACCGGAATTAAAAAATTACATTAATCTCTAATTAAAGGCATTGTCGTGCAACGCAGCAATCCTTCTTGCTTAGATATTTCGGCATAAGGCACTTCTTCAACGGTAAAGCCTTCAGAACGAAGCCATGTATTTAACCGTGTAAAATTCTTTTCAGAAATAATAACATCGGGAGAAATGCTAAAAATGTTACTATTCATATGGTACATTTCATCCTTATTAATATGAAAGCAGTTTTCCTTTCCGAAGAAATTAACCAGCCATTCATACTCTTCTTCAATTAGAAATCCCTCTTTATGAATAATACATTTCCCTTTGCCAATAGGCTGGAAACAACAATCTAAATGGAGAGCATTATCCTTAGCCACTGTATTAGATTTTCTCAAATTAAAGGATTTCACCTTTTTATTAGGAAATAACTTCTGAAGATGTTTTACAGCCTTTAAATTAGTGCGTGCTGTAATAA
>TARA_R110002049_G_scaffold89772_1_pt1 | contig 11743 bp, 23 predicted proteins | sample TARA_R110002049 | Tara Oceans TARA_R110002049 (sample SAMEA4396941) | marine metagenome | biome: Polar Biome; feature: [SRF] surface water layer (ENVO:00010504); material: water (ENVO:00002006), including particulate matter (ENVO:01000060) such as... | depth 5 m
TTTTAAGTTCTGCTTAGGTGCGGGTGTAATTTTATTTATTATATTCCTTTCGTTTAACTTCATCTTATGTATAAGTTGAACGCCATCTGTAATAAATAAATCACCACCCTTTTTTTTGACTAAGTAACTAAAGCTATCAGTGCTAAATTCAATTTGATATAAACCATCTAGTAAATTGATAGCGTCAATAGAACCAACGCACTTCCCTTGCAACCAGGGGCCAGTAGATAACCTAAAATCCAAATGCTTATCACCTGTAAAATTAGGATCTTCAATAATTTCGGCTGCTAAGTGCGATCCTTTTTTACCATCAATCCATACCTCACGTAAAAAAGTTACCGGATTGTCATATGTGCATAGTGTAGCCATAATCATTACTCACTCTTTAGTTCATAACCCATATCTATTAATTTTTGTTCTGTCGCATCACTGAAGGCTATTACTTCATGTTCGTTGGTTTTTCTATTATAAAGGCAAATCCAAGTAGGTGCGGAAACTGGCGCTTCATCTAGTAGTTTTTGTGTTTCTTTAATATGCTTAATTGATATGTCTTTATTCATAACTCACCGGTAATTCTTTCTTTAATTAATTTTACCAATAAATTATATAAATGTGTCGTTATTGTGTCGCAGAATTAAAATTATTGATTGAGGGGCTTTATTTATAGGTATGTATCACAAACATGCCAGAGTAGCGTAGGCTTGTTCCATGAGCTACTATGTTCTACTACGGTTAAATCACTTCCTCTTACAATCCCTTTAAAATCAATCATCTAACACCTAACTAATCACCTATGTTCACCCATGTACCATTTTAATTAAAATTCTTGCTTTACTAAAAATGTGACGGTATTGTGTCGCTATTCCGTTTTTTGTGTGTCGTAGATGAAATGTCAATAACAGAAACAAAAATAAAAGCCCATCACGGCAAGAAGAGAAATAATACCATAGAGTTACCTGATCGTGATGGTTTAGTTGCTTCGTGCGGAAGATCAGGAAAAGTAACATGGTCATTTAGATACCGCTACAATAAAAAACAGCGGCGGCTTAAGGTCGGCACGTATCCAGCAATGACACTAGAAGAGGCGAGAGAGGCTATCATTCCTTTAATGAAAGCCGTAGCAGTAAATGAGGACCCGAAATACATAACACCTGATGGCAAAGTGGTTACAATGGAATACTGCGCTCAACAATGGCTTGAAATCAAAGTTGTGTCGTTAAGAGAGAGAACTCAGATACTTTATAAAAGTGCTGCGGGTAAATATTTTACTAATGAACGGTTCCCACATGATATAAAAAAAGCGCGGTTTGAATATTGGTTGGCTTACTTTGATAGGATAGCCAAAGAAACATCAAGAGTGAATGCTGGTAATATATTTAAAACACTTTCCACTATGCTCCGGTGGTGCAAGTCGCGCAACATAATCAATCAATCTGTCCTGTTTGATATTGAACTGAAAGCGATTGGAGATAGGCCAAACGTAGGACAAAGAAACCTACAAATGAATGAGATTGGCTTACTGTGGGCAGAGATAAATAAAAACACCGCAACACTTGCGATCCGATCTTGCTGTAAATTACTTGTTATTTTTGGTGCGCGAAATTCTGAAATTAGAGAGGCACGAAGGTCTGAGTTTGATTTGGATTCAGGTATTTGGACTTTACCAGCAGCCAGAAGTAAAATAAATAAGGCTATTCGCAGACCGATACCAGACTTGGCGAGGCGTATTATTTCAGAGCTTGACGAAACTTATGGGCCTGATGGTTTCTTGATACCTGGATCCCATCGAGGAACTTTTATGACAACTCACTCACTGAATAGATTTACTACTAGAATGTGGGGAAGGCTTCACACCGCATACAAGATAGAGAAATTCACGCCACACGACTATAGGCGAACTATAGCAACAAGATTATCAGAGCGTGAAGTTTTACCCCATGTTACTGAAAAAATGTTGGGGCATGAGCTTGGGGGTGTAATGGCAGTATACAATAAGCACGATTGGATAGACGAGCAACTTATTGCTTATGAGTTATGGTGCGATATGATAACCAAAGCAAACAAAGCGGCACTAAGCCGCCTTTGATTTTGCTTTCTCTATTCGGTTTATTATGTAGGCTTCAACATCTTCACTGTAATACCTTAACTTGGTATCGCCATACACATTAATCGGCTTTGGCAAATTTGGATCGTACCACTGAGAGTCGCGATTCTTCATCTGATTAAACCTAGTTTTAGATACTGAAATTGCATCTAACATTTGTGTTTGATTAAGTAACCTTCTCATGCCGCATCCCCATGCCTATCGCTAAACCCAAGCAATTTATTAGCTGCTTTTCTTGCTGCCTTTGCTTCAATCTCTGTTTGAAATGAGCCTAAATGAATAGACTTTCTATCAATTCTAACTGTCGCTAGAAATCTATTTTGCCCCTTATGAAAGAATACACCAATAGAACCAGATTTATTATCTTTTGGCAGTCTAGCGTTTAAATTATTTTCACTTGCAGAAACGGATCTTAAATTACGCCAGCTGTTGTCGTCAGGCTTGCCATTCAAGTGATCAACATAAACAGCTTCACTGCCTGTCATATATTTATAAATCAATCTGTGTACAGAATATTTAAATCCATCTACTGAGGCAGCTAAATAACCTCCCTTCCTAACTGCTCCGCATTGTCGTCCAATCAAATCTTTTCTATTGGGGTGAAATTTCCATGATAAAATTCCAGTATTTTCATCATAATTAAAAAGCTCTTTCAATCTTTCTTGGCTTGGTGTTGGTCTTGGGTTTTTATTGTCATATTTCATCACGCCACCTCTTTAAGTTTTTCAGGTATGTTAATACTACCTGGCGCTTGATCCCCAAACAGATCCCAGCCATTAGTTGATCTTCTTGCGAACATTTCAAGTCGCTTCACATCACCTGCCATTTCAACACATAGATTTCTAAATAAATCGGGCTTAACAGAGTGTTCAAGTATCTTCTTGGTTTGAACGGCCCTAACTGAATGGCTATGTATTTTCGGCTTTCCCTTTATTGCTATGATTGCAGACTCAGAACCTGCGCGAGTGTAGTGACCCATGCCAAAATAACGCTTCCCTTTTTTGGTTATCTTGCGCCATACAAAGCCATTCATGTTTTTAATGGTAAAGCCCCAGGCGTTAACTAAGTCTATTGCTTCTTGTGGCATTGCGCCAACCCACCACATGACGAGCAAGCAATCTTTATCCGCTATGCTTTGAACGTCTAATTGCTTTAGTTGCTCTATGCCAGTTGTACGGTACTTATTTGACGCACCTGAAATGTAACTGCCACCTGTGTTTTTGTCGGAAAACTGCCAAGGGGGATCAGCGTAGATTAATTTGTATTTTTCCATTATGCCGCACTCCATAAATTCTCTTTGCCGTTACGACCTGAAACAACATAGCCTTTGTAATGACCATGAGTGTACTTTGCTTGCCTAATTGTTTGAGCCGTTGTTTTGTATTTGGCGGCTAGTTGTGTTGTTGTCATAATTCACCACCTTTGGCTTGTTCGCGTAGCTCGTTTACCTTTCTACGTATCGAGTCAGGACACATATACTCGGCTCTAGCGTAAGCTTTTATTTGCTGCTCCAAGTCGCGCTTTGCTAGTGAATCATTTAATTCATGCCACTGTTGTTTCCACATATCGTGCTGTTTTGTTAACACTTGTTTTTCTCGCTCAAGCTCCGTAATTATTTTGCTTTGCTTTTGAATAACCACATCAGCTTGCGTTTCAAATAATGGAATTGTCATAAATCACCGCCTTTGGCTTTTGCTTGTTGTAAAATCCATTTTTGCACATCACCACCAGACCACATTTTTCTTAGCATAGTTGGAAATTTTAAGCCCTCAATACCCTTAGCCTGTTGCTCCAAGTCGCGCTTTGCCTGTAACTTATCGAGCATCAACTTGTTAATATTTACACTTAGTGCATCTAGGCAATAATGAGCTTTCAGTATTAGGTTTTCTTTCTCAAGCTCTAATATGCGCTCTTGTTGTTTGTTGAATACATATTCACCGAAAAACTTACAGCTAACACTAGTAACCGTACTTCTGTCTTTTGTGCTGAACTCGAAAAACTCGAAAAACCAGTTTTGTATTTTTTCTTTGTTCATGAGTTACTTCCTTTCATTAATTCTAATGCATCTGTTTTGTTAATCATAATCACTTCACCTCTGGCGTTCGCAGTAGTGGCGTCCAGTGAGTTATTACAAAATCTATTTTTATCACTGCTCCACCGTCATAATTAGAAGCATCTAAGCCATCGTCAGCTATAGAAAATTTACCACTGTAAAAATTGCAACAAGCAACATCAGGGCAAGTTCCAAATTTATACATGTGCGCTGCTACAACAAGTGAATCTTCTTTCGGCAATTCATCATCAACACTAATCCACTTAGGCTGTGCTTGCTCAAGCTCTGCTATGCGCTCACTTTTAGCGCAACTCTCATTGGCTAAATCAAGATTGTATTTCTCAAGCTCTGCAATCCTCTTATCTTTTTCGGCTATCCATTCTTGAGCCAAAGCTATTGCAAGACCTCTTTGTTTTACTTGATGCTCTAAATCAAATATGCGCTTATCATTAGCTACTAATGCTTTGATGTTGTCTTTCATTGGGATGCCCTCCATCCTTTGTGCTGAGAGAATCTACCCTTGTTAACCTGGCACATTGAGCTTTGATTCAAGCCTCTTTTCTTGCAAAAATCTCTTAAATTGTAAATTTCATTTAATTCCCCTTGTGGGGATATGAATTTGTATCTTTTGGCGTGAGCTTTTTCGATGTTTTTTGATGGACTTACAAACGAGCAAAGCTCAGGAGAATATACTTTATTGCCGTCTAGTATTATGTCTTTATCAAGCACTGTATTTGGCTTTTTGTTTTCACTAAACCATCTAGCGAAATTTTGATAATTATGCCATTCATCACAAACAGTGCATCCTACATATGATGGCTGCTTTATTTGCTGCTCCTTGCTGTAACACCTTTTAATCATGTTTGCCCAAGTTATGTAGGATGATTCAGTCCCGCCAGTTTTGCTATATGACATGAACTCACCATCGCCAATAAATCCAACACCAAATATAATTGGGAGTAGCTTATCTTTTACATTTCCTTTTTGTATAGATTGAGCTGTTGCAAAGGTAATATAGCCAGTTTGAATAAATTTAACTTTTACTTTTGACCAGTCTATTTTCTCAAGTATTATTAAATCGCCAAAAGAATTAGTCTCTATTTTATCACCAACATTCAATACTTTTGTTTTGTTAGTCATTGTCTTGCTCCTTGTTTTCTTCTATTTCTGCATATCTCCACTCAAAGTATTGACAGTCTTTTGACATCAAATCTATATCTAGCAAATCAGAAAAAATATCGCTCCCGAAGTTATCAACATCATCAACAATCTGGTTGTATTCTTCCTGTGAAATTTCTATTTCTTTTTTATAATAGACAGTGGCTTCACCTGTGATTATTACTTTCACAATCAACCCCTCCTAAACTTATAATAACCATCATTCAACACGGCAAAGGCAACTACAAAAACAATTGCAAATGTGAATAAATAGCCTATGAATTGCATTAGTTCGTTCATCAGCAAGCCCCTATACATATATTCATAAGTGAAAGAAAAAAACCCAGCAACTTAAATAAAACGTAAGCAACACAAGCGCCTATTAATACTGTAATTATTTGCACAAATAGCTTTAAATCTTCCATCACTTCACCTCTGGCGGTTGTGTGTTTCTCTCTAGCTCGGCAAGCAAAGTGTCAGCGCAACTAACCGCCTCTTTAGCTGCTTCATTTTCATTCCAGCTATAATCACCTTTAGCGCCATGATGAATAAATTGCGCTTGCATCATCAGCCCTGCAAAATGCTCACGTAATGAAATTCCATAGTTAGGTTGATTTAAACCATCAGAAAGCGGATATACTGGTTTACTTAAATCACTCATACATCACTCTCCACTAAATCGCCTAGAAGTTCGCAGATTTTATCGCCTAAATTTTCTATATCATCATGCATAAGATTTGACGGTGTGCTGTAAATGATTTGCAAAACATCGCTACGCTTAACTTTCTTCGGTATCGTGAAGCCAGCTTTTTGGATTTCTTTTGCCATTATTGATACGCTGCTTTCATAGCATTCATTAAGAATTTCTAGCAATCTCTCACGCTCAACATCGGCTTTTGTTGGGATTGGGCGGAACTCGCAATAATTTAAATGGGCCATCCGTTCACTACAGCTTTCTGATTCATAAACTATTGAGGAAAGCCCCACAAAAATAGGTTTGCATTTTTCATAGGAAGGGTTAGATAAAGCACTGTTTAAAACTTCGCATTCCTCTCCAATCTTCGGTACATACTTACTCATAAAACCCCCTCAACTAATATAATTAAACCCAATACGATTAGGCATGTTATGCCTATGATTGCTTTTCCTTGGTTGTCTTTCATGTTTGTTAGTCCTGTAAATAATCTTGCATGTGTCTTGCTTTGGCAGCGCGGCGAAACTTATTGGTTGCCCGCCTTTGGATAGTCTCAATCTTTGATAGAGTGCAACCGCATATCTCTGCCATGTCTCGCATGGTCCAGCAAACGTCCCTTGGTGTGATTGCACAAAGGACCGATAGTGCTAAGTCAATCTGCAGTTCACCGTCGGGATCTTTCATGCGGCCAATTCCTTTCTTTCTTTGAATATCAACTCAAGTCGGTTGCTTACTCCTAACTTGATATAGACGCGTCTTGCATGCCATTTAACGGTGCGCTCAGAACGGCAAATCTTTTCACCTATTTGTGCTTGCGTTAACGGTGTGCTTATTAAAAAGTTACAAATTTTCAACTCGCACTTTGATAATGGTTCGCCTGGCTTTGGGTCTGGTGTTTGCATTATTCGTCCTCGCCTGTTTCAGTGCTTTTTTGGCCCATCATTCGATCGACAATCTGGCACAAATATGAAGAGTTAAATTTAAAGTCCTTATTATCAGCTTGCTGCTCTCTTACTGCGCTTATAACCTCATGCAAGTAAGCAGCATCTACGCCGGTCAATTGCTCCCTTAGCGTGTTAAAATCAAACAAATCCAATTCATTCAACTGAAGTGCCATTTTTAAATAGTTACCTACATGGCAAGTCCAATCTCGCTGTATGAATTTTCTTGTTCTGAATATTGAAGCCAGCGGGTAAAGGCTGCCTCTGTATATCAACTCCTTTGCAAGCAATGACTCAAGCGCTTCGGCGTTAGTTACCAGGCCGTCTTTAAATGTCCAGTAGTTCGTAGCGTGAACAAAATCATAGCTTTGGTGTATAACTTCTGGCTCACCAGTGAAACGCAATACAACCTGCAACTTATTAGATAAGGTGATCGCATTGGCTGACATAAAAACAGGTCTGTATTTTTGAACGGAATCGGATTTCTCAGCTTTTTCAGAGAAAAACTTTTCTGTATCTTCAGGTGATTGGCTTTCAAAATACTTATATTCCTCAGTGGTTCCTTCAGCGGCGAAACCTTGCGACTTAACATAAATTTCAACGCGAGTTAGCGAATAAAGATGCTGTGTTGTAAGGATTGAAAAATCTTTGTAATCATCCTCGTTAACAAACTCATCTTTACCAGTTTTAACAATGCTATAAATTCCGTTAAGCTTTTCACTTTCAAAGGACAACTTTAGAAGCGGGGGAACGGTAAAGTTCCCTAGCTCTACTGCTTTTTCAATGTAATGCTTAGCTAGTAAGCAAACCGTTTTGTTGTGCTTTAAGTAAACATCATAATCATTGACGACCTCTTGAAGAAACATAGAGGCTATGCAACCACCAGTAACAATAATATCCTTCTTAACTAACGATCTAAGCTCTTCATCTTCGATTGAATTTAACCAATCGCTCATTTTTGAATCGATGGTTTTTGCAATTGTTCTTGCTTTCATTATGCTACGTCCTTCTCTAAAAATTGGAGAATAGCTTTATCAAGGCTTTGGTAGCCACCGTTAAACGCTTCGGTTAAGCCAGCGATAAAACCTTCTTGATAGTCGGTTAACACTGCTCTGGCGACTTCTTGCTTAGGCTTTGCTAGGTATGTTTTTCTTACCTGGGGCTTTGATTCTTCAACCGGCTCGCTTTGCGCTTCAGTTTGATTAGCAGCAACTTGTTCTGCGCGGGCCTTCTCATCTGCTTCACGCTGTAAGGCTGCTTGCTCTTGTTGTGCCTTGATTTGCTCCTGGCGGGCTTTCTCGTCTGCTTCACGCTTCAACTTGGCTTGCTCTTCGGCGCGTATCTTTTCGCGTTCAGCATCCATGCGCTTTTGTTCTTCTTCTTTGTGATCAGCAATCCTGGACTTAACAAGGGCCTCAAAATCTTCACTGTCTTTGAATGCTATGCTTTTCCAATCTGCGAACAACAAACGATACTCGCTGTAGCTTTGCATTAGTTCAGCATTGGCATTCGCTGTGCGGTAATACTTATCGAGTTCAATTTTGATTTGCGACACTGCGGTTTCAGCTGCGTCGGTTAATGAGTCGATGGTTTTTTTGCCTTTCATGGCATCGGTCACTGATATATCAACAGTTGGCACTTGCAGTTTTAACTTTGCAAAAATCTCGTTGTGCTGATTAATTTCATTTGTCGCCGCATTGACAATCTGCGTTTTTATCTCTTCTTTGCGCGATTTGATTTGTTTGCTTTCAGCAAGTCTCGCCTGGCGTATCTGCTCGCCAATGTACTGCAGGTCCTTGGTGAACTTCTCAATGTCGACCGCTTCACTAAGAACCTTTTCTGCAATGGCTTTAATATCGCTTTCCGCTTTGGTGAATATTTTCTGGCGGGCTTCAGCATCGGCAAAGTCTTGATCCGTTTCAATGGTGCTATTGGCTTTCACTACCAGCGCATCAGCTGCGGCTTTAAACTCACCTAAGTTACTGGTTAATGCCAAGCCATTCATTTCATATTCAATAGTGGGTAGGGTGCTTATGTCTTGCGCGACAACCTTTTCCGTCTTGGCTTGCATTTCATGGTTCGCTAAGTCTTTTTCAAACTGCTCCCAACCGGCAATCAATGCTTCTCTTCTGCCTGGCACCGCTTCGTAGTACATGCTTTTCATGTTATCTTCGGTGCCATCAGAGGTCACAAAAATAACTTTCTCTGCGCCTGACACCATTAATTGATGTTCAAGTTGCCAGTAGTAATGCGGCTCTAACAGGTTGTTCAATACGTTTTCTGCTAACACCTTACCGAAAAGCTTATGTTCAAAAACCAAATCTTCCATCATCGTTAGGCCATCAAATGAGGCCAGGTATTTTGTACCTTCCAACACGCCAACCACTGAATAAAGATCCTCGCCAATCATTTTCTCAACAATTGGGCGGGCCGCTGCTTCTGACGCATGCCCTTCTTCAAACAAAATAAGCGTTTTCTTATTTAGCTCTGTTATCCAGCCTTTCTTGTGGTCAAGTAATTGTGTGCGAGTGGCATACTTAGATTGACCCATAACCGCAGGGGCTTCTGAGGCGGTAAAGTGGTCCATTCTAGCGTCAAGCCACTCTTGCGTACCTTGTACAAGTTCTAATATTTTCATGCTGCTTGCTCCTGTTTTTTAAGGCCCTTGATGTTGTTGATCTGGCCATCCGTTAACATGGCTTTGCTGCTAACCATTGTGATTATGTCGTCCGGTGTCTTTTTACCGGCGTGAACGTATTTTGCCCATTTTGGGAAGTTGACTTCAAAATCTTCATCTGAATAATAGGCTTGCTCTTCGATAGCTGGGGGCGTATTGCTTGCTGCTTTCGTCGGGTTGATTTCTTTTTCAAGCGGCATATCTTCAGCTTCTTCGCGGGTAATCAGCCCAGCAAGCGCATCAGCGAATTGGTTACGCAATGCAAATCCTCTCGCTCTCATGGCTAACATGCGTTTTGGGTATTGCGACCAAGGACCTTGTTTGCCCCATAACTTTGCTGTTTCAGCATCTTGCTTGCTATAACGCTGCGTGTGCTTCTCGCCGTTTTTACGCTTCACCGTACATACTGCGGTTAAGGTGTTATCATCAAACGACTCTTCAATACTGACAAAAGCAGGGTGGTTCTGTACCAGGGCCATCAGCGCGTCGCCGTAGATAGAAGGGCGACCATTAATCACCGCAATGTTTTGAATGGCTTGCAATGGGTTTAAGCCCAATTCATTGCCCATCATCATGGCAACCAGCGTATCTTCTTGCTTGCCTTTGTAGTTTGGCGGGCACAACTGGCTATTGCAGATCATACCGGCCAAGTTCATGGCTTCGTTTAAGTTGTTTGGTGCCAGGTCAAACCCGGACTTAATTAAGTTGCTCATTATGCCGCCTTATTTAGTTTGCTAAGTTCTGCGCCTAAAAGTGAACGAAGCACTTTCATGGCTGTTATGTCTGAGTTCTTTAGTGCGCCATCGGTGTATCTCTCGACAACTTCTTCACCGTTGAATGCGTGGTAAATTGAAATACCAATCGGCGTTTTAATTACCTGAATTTTGTCTGTTCTACCGTCAAAGGCAGCACCTATCTCCAAAATGTCATTTTTCACCGTGGCATATTGCTCTTCTAATTGAGCGACATTAAAAAACTGATCAAATGTTGCTGTCACTTCTGCTAATCCATTTCGCATAGTTCGTACTCTCCATTTTTTGTAATGATTTTTAGCTGAATACCGTAAAGGGCTTTCAGTGTTTGTTTGTAAATGCACAAGTCAGATAATCTGAATGTTTTGTTTGGGCCTGTTCGTTCAGGCATGCCAACTAAGATCATGCTGCGTCGCTCCCCAGGTAGAAGTCGAAGTCGAAATCATCGGGCCATGTTTTAAAATGCTCTACCGCTTCAATCACGGTATCTCTGATAATGGAATCAATGGTTTCATCAAAGTGGCGCTGTGCTGCAATCGCATCACCTTGCGCTAGAAGGGTGTGAACAGGATTGAAGTGAAAGCTATCCTCACCAAAGGCATCGTTAGCCTCTGCTTTGCTGGCTACTCTGAAATCCATTGAGTTGCCTGGATTGGTCCAAGTAAACGTTGCCCCGGCTAATACCGCATTGATAAGCTGTTCAACATTCATCAGTGATATATCAGGAACCACATCAACACTGTCAGCGTGATCCGCTATTTGTTTTGACACTATGCAATCAGTCATTTTCGTACCTGCTTTAAGATTAAGTATTGCTTTAAAGTATGGGTTAAGTAAAGCATTGCTTAATTAAAAAAACAAGTATTAATTTAAAATATTTTTAAGGGCATAAAAAAACCCGCATGAAAAGCGGGCTTGAGGCTTGGGTTCGCGCTTACTTAATTAAAGAGCCAACGATTTTCGATACTATCATGCTGGCAACCACTGTCGCTACTGCGCCGAACGTGGTGAATTGGTCAGCTGCTAACACATAGATAAAGAGGCCAATGATAATAAACACCATATAGGAGCCTTGCGCACTAGAGTCATTCATTTTTAAACCCATTCATAAAGAAAGTAAGGGCCTTGCAGGTTTCAATGCTTTTATTCTCGTCGTTTTCTGCCAGGTCAATCAGCTGCAATAAGAGTTCTTTTACTTCCGTTGGGGCGGTCTGTACTTTTCGTCCAATACTAAGTGCCTCATTCCTGGCAGCATTGGATGACCATTCTTGCGACAAGTCCTGTGCGCGTCCAGGCGTGTAACCTTCACCGAACACTAGCCAATCGGTCGACACACCTAAGATCAAGGCTAACCGTGAGAGATT
>TARA_R110002049_G_scaffold1203_1_pt1 | contig 11737 bp, 8 predicted proteins | sample TARA_R110002049 | Tara Oceans TARA_R110002049 (sample SAMEA4396941) | marine metagenome | biome: Polar Biome; feature: [SRF] surface water layer (ENVO:00010504); material: water (ENVO:00002006), including particulate matter (ENVO:01000060) such as... | depth 5 m
CTTAGACGACGCTATGGATGTGGCTTCCCTGGAAAAAATACTCTCTGAGAAGGCTGGTCAGCCGGTGAGTTTAGAGAGCGAGTTAATCATGATTGAAGAAATGGGTAGTCTTGATGAAGCGCTGGCCATGGTGCGTATGTCAGGCGTGCTGGACGAGGAAAAGCTTTCCGCGATGTAATGTTTAACGTTGCTCGCTAAAACCCAACCCGGCTTTCTGCCGGGTTGGGTTTTTTTATGCTGAGTATACGTTACGCATACTGGGCAGGATTGGGAACGCTGGGAAAACGCGGTGGATAGGCTTCCATGTAAGCGTGGCAAGCGCGTAGAACCCGGATGTCATCAAACTTGCCGCCAGCGAGCTGGAAGCCAACCGGTAAGCCGTTATCGGTAAACCCGCAGGGAACCGATGCGGCGGGTTGCTGACTGAGGTTGAAGGGGTAGCTAAACGGTGCCCACTCTTCCCAGTCCTGCATACCGCTGTCTGGGGGCACTTCCTGATTAGTTTCAAACGGACTGACTGCCACCGAGGGCGTCATCAGTAAATGATATTCTTGATTGAAGTGTTCCAGGCGTTGCGTTAATGCCGCGCGGTCGGCCAGGGCACGAAACAGCTCAACGGCTTTCCAGGGCTCTGCTTCGCGGGCATTGGCTACCATGCCGGGATCTAAAAGCGTGCGCTGATGTTGGCTCGTTTGCGACCACTGCTCTAATGAGGCGGTAAACCATAGCTTGCGAAATGTCTCCAGTGGTGACGTAAAGCCTGGGTTTACCTCGACGATTTCAGCGCCCAACTCCTCCAATCTCATGGCCGCTTCATGCACACGCTCGGCAATTTGCGGGTCTACCTTGGCGTAACCAAGATCCGCGGAGTAGCCAATCCGCAGCCCGGTTAATCCTTTGTCCAGGTCGACCCCCCAGCACTCAGGCTGGCCGCGAGTGGCGTAGGGGTCTCGATAATCGTAGCGACCTATAACATTCAGCATGCTGACCGCGTCGCGCACGGTGCGTGTCAGTGGCCCCAGATGTGAAAGGCTGGGCTCTTTTGCGGGCGGCCATTGAGGTGTCCAGCCGTAGGTGGGCTTGAAGCCAAATACCCCCGTAAACGCCGCGGGAATACGAATCGAACCGCCTGAATCGCCGCCCTGGTGAAGCACGCCCATATTGAGAGCTGCGGCTGCAGCGGCTCCGCCGGAGGAGCCGCCAGGGGTCAAACGGGTATCCCAGGGGTTGGCCGTGGCGCCGAAGACACGGTTGTCGGTGACCGCTTTCCAGCCGAATTCGGGCGTATTGGTCTTGCCCAGTATCACGGCCCCAGCTTCTCGCAACATGCGGGCCGGAGGCGCATCGGTATCGCATGGCGCGTCGGAGGATGTCAGCGACCCTTCCCGGCAGGGCATGCCTGCCACCTGAGTCAGGTCCTTCAGCGATACCGGCACCCCATCAATGGGGCTGAGCGGTTTACCTTGCCCCCAGCGCCGTGCCGAGGCTTTTGCCGCTGACTCAGCGCCCTCGGCATCCACGTGAACATAAGCGTTCACGTCTGGGTTGAAGCGCTCGATCCGCTCTAGGGCGGCTCGGGCCGCCTCGAGGGGGGAAGCCTCACGGCTTTTGAACAAGTGAGCTAAGGTTTGGGCATCCAGGCTGCCAAGATCGGTACCGCTCATCGCATACTCCTTACGTCGGCTGGGCTTGGGAAAGGAGTCTAAGGGTAGGCAAGCATTGCCTGCGGTGCAAAAGCAGCAGCCATGCAAAAGCCGCAGCCATACAGAGTTTAATGGCTCGACGTGGCTTCTTTGGACGCCTGAGCGCGCAGCCAGCTGATCTCCTCGGCCCATATCTCAGGCTCGACGGTTTCCAGTATTAAAGGAATGTCGTCAATCCGGGCATCCTGCATGATGGTGGTAAAGGCGGGTAGCCCGATATTGCCTTTGCCCAGGCTATGGTGGCGATCCACTCGGCTGGCGAATCCGCTTTTGGCATCGTTCAAATGCATACCACGCAGGTAGTTGAACCCCACCACTTTGCCGAGCTCATCAAGCGTCGCCTGTGTGGCTTCTGCGCTGCGTAGGTCATACCCGGCGGCAAAAGCATGGCAGGTATCAATACATACGCCAACGCGGGTTTTATCGTCTACATGATCAATGATCTCGGCCAGATGCTCAAAGCGCCAACCCAGGTTGCTGCCTTGCCCGGCGGTGTTTTCAATCACGGCCGTGACACTTTGGGTATGCACAAGCGCTTCATTAACGGACTCGGCAATACGCTTTAAACAGTCGCTTTCGCTGATCTTGTTCAGATGACTGCCAGGGTGGAAGTTGAGCAGTGTCAGGCCGAGCTGCTCGCAGCGCTGCATTTCATCTAAAAAGGCCTCCCTGGATTTAGCTAGGCCTTCCTGCTCCGGGTGACCCAGATTAATCAGGTAGCTGTCGTGGGGTAAAATCTGCCCAGGTGAAAAATCGTGTTTAGCACAGGCATCACGAAAGGCTTGAATCGCGTCATCGGTGAGCGGCTTGCCTTTCCACTGGCGCTGGTTTTTGGTGAACAGCGCAAAGGCATCGGCACCGATCTCCACCGCCCGGTGAACGGCTTGGTCTGCACCGCCAGCGGCGCTCACGTGGGCTCCCAGGTATTTCACAACGGACTCCTTGTCATTGTTTGAACGTACTCAAGCATCTGAATGGATCAATGGCTATCTAGAAAGCGCTTGAACGCAGCGGGTTCGTCGGTAATCACCCCGGCGATACCCCACGCCCAGCGGCTATGGAAGGCGCTGGGGTCATTGGCGGTATAGCACAGGATCTGGTAGCCGTCCTGTTGCATGGCCTCGACCTGGGCGCGCTTTAGGCGTGACCAGGACGGATGCACACTAAAAGCGTCAATGGCTTCGCACTGTGCTCGCCAGGTTTTGGGTACGCCATTGTACAGCACGCCTAGCGCCAGACGCTCCTTGCCTGCTAACTGGCGACAGTGAGTCAGGGCCTCGGTATTGAAGGAGGAGATGATAAGCCGTTCGGGGGGCAGGGTGTCCAGCATCTCGGGCAGGGCGCGTTCAACCAACGCGATTGGGTCGCGCCCTTTGTTGACCTTGATCTCCATGTTGACGCCCATTTTCAGCTCGTTAAGTAGCGCCAGCATTTCTCCCAGGCTGGGCATCTTTTCACCTGCAAAGCGATCACCAAACCAGCTGCCTGCATCAAGCGCTTGTGCCGTTGCCCAACTCATTGAGGCCAGGCTACCTCGCCCGTTCGAGCAGCGCGACACGTCGGCGTCGTGCCAGATGACCGGGGTGCCATCACCAAGTAGCTGCACATCCAGCTCTACCCAAGTGGCGCCCGCTTGATGGGCAGCACGAACGGCGGCTAACGTGTTTTCAGGGGCTGCAGCGGAGTAACCACGGTGGGCAATTAGCGCGGGAACTTGAATAGCGGGATGCGTCATGACAGCGCTCTAAGCCTTGGACGATAAAGGAGTGTTGATTCTAGCATGGGTGGATGACAGCGGGATTTCACCGCGCCAGCGTCCAGCCGCAACCGGTGATAGCGTACTAGCTTGATTTATAGCACGCGACGCGCTTGTATAGCGGCACCTGTTGTCTTGACTATCATGTACAAACCCAGCAATGAAAGGAAACCCTAATGTCTAAGCGTATCCAATTTGCCCAGACCGGCGGTTCCGAGGTGCTTGAACTGGCCGACGTGACTCCCGCTGAACCCGGTCAGGGCGAAGTGCGTATTGCCAATAAAGCCGTTGGCCTTAATTTTATCGATATCTATTTTCGTACCGGGCTTTATCCCGCCCCTGCGATGCCTTCTGGCCTTGGCACCGAAGGCGCCGGTGTAGTCGATGCTGTCGGCGTTGGCGTGACGCACTTAAGCGTCGGTGATCGCGTCGCTTATGCCCAAGGGCCTTTGGGCGCTTATGCAGAACTGCATACGCTGCCTGCGGCGAAAGTGGTCAAGCTCCCCGATTTTGTCGATTTCGAGACGGCAGCGGCCAGTATGCTTAAGGGCCTGACCGTACAATACCTGCTCCGCCAGACCTATGAGCTGAAAGGCGGCGAAACCATTCTGTTCCATGCGGCTGCCGGTGGGGTAGGGTCGATTGCCTGCCAGTGGGCGAAGTCATTAGGCGTCAAGCTGATTGGTACCGTCAGTTCCCAGGAAAAAGCGGATCTGGCCATGGCCAATGGTGCCTGGGCGACGATCAATTACAGCGAAGAGAACGTGGTCGAGCGGGTGCGCGAGCTGACTAACGGCGAAATGTGTGATGTGGTGTATGACTCGGTAGGCAAGGATACCTGGGAAATGTCGCTGGACTGCCTGAAGACGCGCGGCTTGATGGTGAGCTTTGGCAACGCTTCTGGCCCGGTGGATGGTGTCAATATCGGCATCCTCAACCAGAAGGGCGCGCTTTACGTGACTCGCCCCAGCCTGAACGGTTACGCCGATACGCGCGAGCGTCTGGAAATGATGTGCCAGGAGTTCTTCGCCATGCTCGAGAGCGGAAAGATCAAGATTGACATCGCCAACCGCTATCCGCTGGCGGAAGCGGGTAAGGCCCAGGACGCCCTACAGAGCCGTAAAACTACCGGCTCGACTATTCTCTTGCCCTAATTCCTACCTACATACGCACCTACATACACACCCAGCTGACGCATTCGGCTCTCAACGCTTGCCACGTTATTGGCAAGCTGGCCAGGGCCGAATGCCTTGGTTGGCTATTCAACGGTCGATGCGTATGCAGGGACTATACCTGTGTATAGTAAACGTCTAATGTGCGTGGAGAATAGCCATGCCTGTGGCGTGGCGTGCATCAATCGTATGCTGCCGTTATCAAACGGTGGCAAGGGAGTAGGAAAAGGATGTCGGCTGAGGACATGAGTGTTGAGAGCTCAGGTGCTGAGGGCTCAGGTGTTGAGAGTCTCAATCTTGAAGCGTTAGGTCTTGAATGGTTGGCGCTTTCGCCAAGTACGTTGGTGTTTATCGTGCTTGGCCTGACGTTGGTTGCGTTCATATGGGGACGCTTTCGCTACGATCTAGTCGCGTTGGCGGCATTGCTGGGATCGGTCATGCTCGGGCTAGTGCCAGCCGAAAACGCCTTTATGGGTTTCGGCCATCCGGCGGTGATTACAGTGGCCGCCGTGCTAGTACTTAGCCGGGGCTTTGAACGCTCCGGTGTGGTCGATATTATTTCCAATCAAGTGTTAAAAGTGGGTGAAAACCTGCTGCTTCAGCTATTAGTGCTGGTGGGTACCGTCGTGTTGTTATCGGGCATTATGAACAATGTGGGCGCTCTCGCACTGCTGTTACCGGTGGCGATGCGGTTGGCTCGTGAACATAATACCTCGCCCTCTTTACTGCTGATGCCGCTGGCGTTCGGGTCTCTGCTGGGCGGCCTGACAACCTTAATTGGCACACCACCCAATATCATTATCTCTAGTTACCGGCGCGATGTGACGGGTGAAGCGTTTAGCATGTTTAGCTTTTCGCCTGTCGGGATTGCGGTGGCGCTGGTGGGGCTTGTGTTTATTGTGTTGGTGGGCTGGCGCTTGACGCCGAAGCGCAGCGGCCAAGCCTCTACCGATGAAATGTTCGATACCGCCAACTATTTGGTGGAATTGAAAGTAGGTGAAGAGTCGAAAGCCAAAGGCTTAACGTTACAGCAACTGCGCGATGAGCTGGACGAAACCATCCCCGTGTTAGCTGTCGTTCGCGATGATAACCGTCGTGCTGGCTATAACTTCCACGGCGCCTTGGAAGAGGGCGATATCCTGCTGTTGGAAGCAGGACCAGATGAACTCCAGATGCTGGAAGATAAGGTAGGGCTTAGTGCGATAGCCGAACTGGAAGAGGAGGCGGACGGCCCTGAGCACACCGCAAGCGGCGAAGAGGGCGAGAAAGCTGGCACGGGTGAAGCGAAAGATGCGGCACAGGACCGGCAGCCGGTGGATACCGAAGGCTTGCAGCTAATTGAAGCCGTGGTACGCAATGATTCCATGATGATTAACCGCAGCGTGCGTCAGTTACGCCTGAATCACCAGTTTGGCCTGCACTTGGTGGCCGTGGCCCGTGACGGTGGGCGCTTGAAGCAGCGCCTGCGTGATATCCGGTTCAAGAATGGTGATGTGTTACTGCTACAGGGCAGTGAGAATGAAATGTCCGACAGTCTGGCCTCCCTCGGTTGCCTGCCACTGGCTAGCAGGGAATTGCACTTGGGGCAGCCGCGCAAGCTGGCCATGTCGATCGCCATTTTTGCCTTAGCAATTATTGCCATGCTGTTCGATCTGCTGCCCGCGGCAGTCGCCATGAGTACCGCTGCCTTGATTTCGCTACTGATTGGCGTATTGCCGTTGCGCGAAGGGTATCAAGCCATCGACGGTCCTGTGATCGTGCTGTTGGCCGCAATGATACCCGTGGGGGAGGCGCTTGAAACCAGTGGCGGCGCCGACCTGATTGCCGATGCACTGCTGCGCTTTGGCAGCGACTGGCCGGTGGTGGTCACCATGGTGGGGCTGTTCCTGCTCTCTATGCTGCTCTCGAATGTGGTCAACAACGCGGCGGCTGCGCTGCTGATGGCGCCGATTGCAGTCAGCCTGGCCAATGGGTTCGATGTCTCGCTCGATCCGTTCTTGATGGTGGTGGCCGTAAGTGCTTCCTGTGCGTTTTTAACTCCCATCGGCCATCAGTCGAATACACTGGTGCTGGGCCCAGGGGGCTATCGGTTCGGTGATTACTGGAAGCTGGGGCTACCGCTTTCGCTGGTAGTACTGGCTGTCGCTATCCCGCTGATTCTTCTAGTATGGCCGCTTTAATAAAACGTCTAACGGTCCGGCCTGTCGGTGTGATGGTAGCGAAGAGGGGATGAAGGCTATTAGGTTTCGAAAATTTTGCTAACCTATTACGTTCAGAAACCAAGAAAATCGAACAGGCCGGGCTTATGAACCAACAATTTCGTCAGGATGCCATTGTCGAGCTAGTTCGTCAGCACGGCTACATGAGTATCGAACAGCTCACCGACCACTTTGCGGTGACACCGCAGACCATTCGGCGGGATTTGAATACCCTGGCTGATGAAGGCCGTGTGCGCCGTGTGCATGGCGGTGTAGGCATCGAATCCAGCACGGTGAATACCGCCTACAGCACGCGCAAGACGCTTCACCTGGAAGAGAAGGAGCGCATTGCCCGCTGCTTGGCGCAACACATACCCAACCACTCATCGCTGTTCATCAACATCGGTACCAGCAATGAAGTGATTGCCCACGCGTTGCTGGAGCACCAGGGTCTCGAGATCATTACTAACAACCTGAATGTGGCGGCCATTCTTCAGCATAAAGAGGATTTTACCGTGATCATCGCCGGGGGGCAGGTGCGCTCTCGCGATGGCGGGATTATCGGCGAAGCCACCATCGACTTTATCAATCAGTTCAAGGTGGATTACGGCATCATCGGCATCAGTGGCATTGACGAGGATGGCTCACTGCTGGAATTTGACTACCAGGAAGTACGTGTCGCCCAAGCGATTATTGCCAATTCGCGGCGCATCTACCTGGCGGCAGACTACTCCAAATTTCACCGTAACCCGGTGGTGCGGCAGGGCAATCTGGAGCAGTTGGATGCGCTCTTCACCGATCGCAAACCGCCGGAAGCGATCCAGCGCTTGCTGACCCAGCACGATGTAGCGCTGCATATCGCCTAGCCTAGCCGTCTTTGTCGCAGTTTCATCCTTGAGCATTTCGAGCGGCTGGAGTAGCCTTAAAACATAATAAAGCGAAAGCAAGTCAACAAAATCGAAAGACAATACAACAAAGCGAACTCGACATGTCCTCTTATATACTCGCCATTGATCAGGGTACCACCAGCTCGCGCGCTATTCTCTTTGACCGCGAAGGTCAGGTGGCGGCCGTCGCTCAGCAGGAATTCACCCAGCACTTCCCTCACGACGGCTGGATCGAGCACAACCCCGAAGATATCTGGGAAACAGTAGTGGCCACCTGCCGAGAAGTGATGGCCAGTGCCGAGATTACGCCAGACCAGATTGCCGGTATCGGCATTACCAACCAGCGTGAAACCACCATCCTGTGGGATCGTAAAACCGGCAAGCCGCTGTATAACGCCATTGTCTGGCAGGATCGCCGCACGTCGGATTTGTGCCAATCGCTGCGGGATAAAGGGCATACCGAGATCGTTCAAGCCAAGACCGGCCTGCTGATTGATCCTTATTTCTCGGCGACCAAGCTTGCCTGGCTGCTGGAGAATGTCGAGAGCGCACGTGAGCGCGCCGAACGGGGGGAGCTGGCGTTCGGCACCGTCGACAGCTTCCTAATCTGGCGGTTGACCGGCGGCCAGCAGCACGTCACCGATGCTACCAACGCATCACGCACCGCGCTGTTCAATATCCATACCCAAGAGTGGGATGACGAGCTACTGGCACTGTTCGATATACCCGCCAATTTACTGCCCGAAGTGAAAGATTCCAGCGATGATTTCGGTACTACCGAGGCGCACTGGCTAGGCGCACCGCTTCCCATCGCAGGGGTAGCAGGCGACCAGCAGGCTGCGTTGGTCGGGCAGGCGTGCTTTCAACCGGGGATGGGCAAGAGTACCTACGGTACCGGCTGCTTTATGATTGTGAACACCGGTGAGACGCCCTCGCTTTCGCGTAATCGTTTGTTGACCACGATTGGCTACCGGCTTAACGGTAAGCCGACCTATGCGATGGAAGGCAGTATTTTCGTGGCCGGGGCGACGGTGCAGTGGTTGCGCGATGGTCTGAATCTGTTTGCCGATGCCTCGGAAACCGAAGCGCTGGCTCAGAAGACCCGCAGTGGGCATAGCGTTTATCTGGTGCCCGCTTTTACCGGTTTAGGGGCGCCGCACTGGGACCCAAAAGCACGTGGCGCGATTTTTGGTTTAACCCGCGATACCGGTATTGCTGAAATAGTCGCCGCGGGGCTACAGGCGGTGTGCTACCAAACCCGTGACCTGCAGCACTGCATGAATGACGATATGGAGGCGCCGCCGGGCAATTTACGGGTTGACGGTGGTATGGTGAAAAACAGCTGGGTGATGCAGTTTCTTGCCGATATGCTGGGCGTGCAGGTGGATCGCCCCACCATATTGGAAACCACTGCGCTGGGGGCTGCTTATTTAGCGGGACTGCGTCTGGGCTGGTATCAAACTCTGGAAGAGATCGAACAGCTGTGGCGCTGCGAGAAGAGCTTTATTCCCACCATGGAAGAAGCTACACGTGAGCAGCTTTACCAGGGTTGGTTGGATGCGGTGTCGAGAGTCCGCTCTACGCCTTAGATAATGACCTGAATTCAACTAATAAGTGCAGCACCCCTACTTAAGCACACTATCTATTCACTCTTTCGATTCTTTATAATGCGGCGGCCAATTAAGCAATTGGCCGCCTTTCTTCGCTTTTAGCGCCCCTCATGAAAGTCTTTAACACCATTAACGCTTATTGAGCGTTTATGTAGTCGAGTTACAACCATGCCTGCGGCCAATGACGCATTGTGAGCTTTCCTGCTGTAGCCCATAGTGAGGTCATGGATCAGGAAGGTGACTCGTTATCCCGAATCACTGAACTAATCCCTGCTACAGAACGATAGCGCTTCAGTATTACCCTAGCGCTAAAGGGCGAAGGTCTTGTAACGCTTGTGACCGTTTCGCAGTTACCGAACTGGGCACTTATCCGGCCCAGCATGAGTAGCAACGTCACCATACGTCGTTAATTAAGATGGCTGCTTTTAAACCGATTGGCGGTTAGGCAGCGGATGACCATACCATGAGGTAGTACTAATGAACTGCATCGAACTGAGCCAACAAGCCAATAGCATCGCCAGCTCCTTCAGCAAGCAAGATCTCGCCAGGTTAGTGGTGGCGCTGAAGGGTAATCGTGAGTCACTGCAACATGCGGTTGAGGTTATCGACACGGTGGATAGTCGTTCAGGCTGCACACTGGAAGAGGCCTGGGATGAAGTGCTCGCGGGAGACTCTCAACTTCGTATTGAAGATGAAGAGTAAAATAAAACAATTGCTTAAATAACCATTAGCCCCCCTTATTGATATAAGGGGGGCTTTTTAGTTTTATAGACAATTAAGCATTGGCCATGGGTGTAAAAGGGAGTGATGTGTCCCGGTGTTGTTCGAAGTAACTGTTAAAATGCTCTTCCGCATCGTCGCCAAATAATACCCGACAGGCTTCTTTCAGACCGTTTGAATGGCGCAACTGCTCATGGGGCACAACCAGCGAAACCTTGGCCCGGCGGCGTAAAAAATCTTCAAGCTGGGTGATCATTTCGTGATCGCGGGCGTGCTCAAGTTCACAGCGAATATACTCGGTGCCCTCAATCAGAATTTCACCCTGGGCAGGATCCTGGCGGATTTTTTCCAACATCTGAATAGCCTGGTCGGCATAACGCCGCCAGAGCCGTGTGGAGAGCAGTTCAGATGAGGTCTGGGCGGTCATGGCATCCAGGTTCATGCGCTTGGCCTGATCCATAAACTGCTGCTTGACGGGGTTGGGTGGTTCGCCGTACCAGTGGAATTTAGGGTCTGTGAGGGTAACGCCCAACTGGCTGATCTCTTCAGCAATTTCATCACCCACATTCAAGCAATCGGTGAGTTTGCCGCCAAAGATACTGATATGCGCGCTTTCGGCATTAGTGTCGACTACATGCTTGCGCGATAGCTGCAGGAAGTCTCGATCGTTGCCTTGATCATCTTTGATCGCTAATGGTCGTACGCCGCAGCGGGTAGAGATAATATCGTCCTGGCTCAATGGCTTGGCCAGGGTCAGACGTTTGTTGATATTTTCCAGCACAAAGGCGATATCGTCAGCGGTGACTTCCACCTCCGGGTGCTCCATATGGGTATCGGTAGTTCCGATGCAGGTACGGTTACCCATGGGAATGACAAAGAACAATCGGCCATCGTCAGCAAAAAACGCCAGCACCCGCTGGGAATCCGTTAATTGCGGAACGATGAGGTGAATGCCTTTGGAGTAGAGGTGGTGGTGAGTGGTTTTTTGGCCGGTCAGCTCATTATGCTGATCCACCCACGGGCCGGCCGCATTGATGAGTACCTTGGCGCGTATATCGAAGGTGTTGCCATCCATCACGTTGCGTGCCTTGGTCACCCACAGGCCATCCTGGCGCTCGGCGCCGAGTGATTCGACGTAGTTGGCGGCAATCGCACCATAGTTAAGCGCTTGGCGAACAAAGTTGAAGACAAATCGAGCGTCGTTATCGTGCAGGTAGGCGTCAGAATACTCAAAACCGCCAACGGCCCCCTCAATGTCGATGATTGGCTCTTCCTGCTTGATTTTATTCGGTGAGAGCAGACGCGGCAGTTTGGTGAAGCCGTTGCCCATCAGCCAGTAAAGCCAGGTGCCCGCCCATAGGTAGCGTGGAGAGTGGCGGAAACCTTTTGAAATAGTGGTTAGGAAACGGATTTCCTGCACCGTAGAAGGGTAACTCTTGATCAAGTGATTACGGCTTTTGCATAGTTTACGAACCAGGGCAAAATCCTTGCTTTCCATGTATTTAATGCCTCCCCACACCAGGTTGGAGGAGTGCATGCTGGTACTGCCGGCGAAGTCGCCGCGATCAATTAGTGCGACTTTTGCGCCTTTTCCAGCCAGCGCTGCTGCGGTGGCGGCGCCATTGATGCCGCCGCCGATAATCAGAGCATCAAAGGTCTCGTTAGGTAGCTTCTCAATGTTTCTATTTCGC
>TARA_R110002049_G_scaffold19822_7_pt1 | contig 11736 bp, 14 predicted proteins | sample TARA_R110002049 | Tara Oceans TARA_R110002049 (sample SAMEA4396941) | marine metagenome | biome: Polar Biome; feature: [SRF] surface water layer (ENVO:00010504); material: water (ENVO:00002006), including particulate matter (ENVO:01000060) such as... | depth 5 m
TGAAGAAGATGAAAGAAAATACATAGAATATCGTAAAGGCGTAACCATGATGTATCATGGCACAGACTATGGTGGTGATTCAGACATGAATCTTGATGGAGATTTTAAAGATGAGGAGGAAGACAATGAGTAGTGTAACAGGAGAGTGGTGTTGTACTGAGTGTGGCTCATACAATGCTCACCAAGAAGACTTTAGTGATGATGAAGTAGGACACATTATGGGTTGCCAAGACTGTGGCTACTATGATGTGTATAGAGAAGACAGGGACACAGGAGAAGTAATCGAGGAATATGCAGGTTATGACCACGAGTATGCACGAGATGATAAAGATAATAAGGAGGAAAAGAAATGATTAAAACATACACAATAACTAGAATTACAATCGCACATGCTACAGTTGAGGCAAAAAACGAGAAAGAAATAATAAAACTTTATCACGAGGGAGTAGTAGATGAATCATTGTCATCAGATAATCATAAAGATTGGACTACTAAGATTAAAAATGAAAAGGGTAAAGTTATACATGAACATCAAGAGTTAGGAGGATAACAAATGACAGTAGTAGTATGGGATGGCGAAACCTTAGCCACAGATAGACAGGCTAGTGATGGCTCACTTAAATGGGAGACAGACAAAGCATGGTATGTAAGTAGGGATGGCAGACCCTTTATAATATCAGGGGTAGGATACCTTAAGTACATCATAACTTTAAGAGAATGGTTTACTGATGGTGCTGTACCTGAAAAGTATCCATACGGATTACGCACAGGGACAAGTAGGATTACCACACAGCAACTTGTTGTCATAGACAAAGACAAAGGTCTGATAGTTTATGATGACTCACCATTCCCAGTAGAGCAGGGGTTTACACCATGTGCATTCGGAGATGGTAAAGAGTTTGCTTATGGGGCATTAAGTATGGGTGCTACATCAAGTGAGGCAGTAGGAGTTACTAACGAACATTCTTTACATTGTGGGAAAGGAGTGTCATTATATAGTTTACACGATAGTAAGGTAGAGTATTTATCATGAAGAAAAAAGATATGGTCAATCACCCTGACCACTATACAAAAGGCATTGAAACAATAGAGTACATAAACTCATGGGGCATGGGGTATGTGGTTGGTAATATTATTAAGTACATCACAAGGTATCCATACAAAGGCACACCCTTAAAAGATTTAGAGAAAGCAAGGTGGTACTTAGACTACCTAATCAAGCAAGAGAAGAACAAGTAATGGATATAGTAACCATAGATTTTGAAACCTATTACGATAGGGAGTACTCATTGTCCAAGATGACAACTGAGGCTTACATTCGTGATGATAGGTTTGAGGTCATAGGTGTAGCTATTAAAGTTAATGACATGCCAACAGATTGGTATGGGGGTGATGATGTTGGTAAGTTTTTAAACTCATTAGACTATTCAGATAAGGTTATACTTGCACACAACACAGCTTTTGATGGGGCTATACTTCAGTGGGAGTATGGCATAGACCCCAAGTTTTGGTTTGATACTATGTCTATGGCTAGACCCAAGCATAGTATGACAACAGGTTGCTCTTTGAGTGCACTGTCAAAATATTACAAGCTAGGAACTAAAGGTACTGAAGTTATCAATGCACTAGGTAAAACAAAAGCAGACTTTACACCCCAAGAATTTGATGACTATGCTAACTACTGTATCAATGATGTTGAGCTTACCTATAAACTGTGGAAGAAACTATCAAAAGGATTTCCCACATCAGAACTTATGGTCATTGACCAAACCTTACGTATGTATACCAACCCTACTATTGAACTAGATAAAGAACTTCTAGTTACTCACCTGGATACAATCAAGCTCAACAAACAGCAACTACTTGACACGTTATCTACCAAAGGGCTGTCAAACATTCAAGTAAAGAAAGCTCTCATGTCTAACCCAATGTTTGCCAAGCTACTCACACACGTAGGTGTAACACCACCCATGAAGACTTCAGCTAGGACAGGTAAAGAAACCTATGCCTTTGCCAAGACAGATAAAGAATTTATAAACTTACAACAACATCCTAATTCTGTGGTGCAACAACTTGTATCAGCAAGGCTAGGTGTAAAGTCTACTATAGAGGAGACACGAACTGAGAATCTAATAGCAGTAGCAGACAGAGGTAGTCTACCTATAATGCTCAACTATTATGGTGCACACACAGGCAGGTTTTCAGGTGGTGATAAATTAAATTTACAGAACTTACCTCGTAGTGGTGCTCTAAGGAAATCTTTAGTAGCACCCAAAGGTAACGTACTGATAGCATGTGACTCATCACAGATTGAGGCACGAATGGTTGCATATATAAGTAAGCAAGAAGATTTAGTACAAGCATTCAGAGAGGGTAGAGATGTGTACAGTGAGTTTGCTAGTGATGTATATGGTAGAAAGATTACAAAGAAAGACAAGCTAGAGAGGTTTGTAGGTAAGACTTGCATACTAGGTTTAGGCTATGGTATGGGGGCAGTAAAGTTTAAGGACACGTTGGCTATGGGTCAAGGTGGGTTGTCAGTGGACATAGATTTAAACGAGGCTAAAAGAATTGTTACTTTATATAGACAGAAAAACCACAACATAGTTTCTTTTTGGAGGCTATGTGGTCATGCATTAGAGACCATGATTGGTGGAGGAGTAGGGTCTATAGGGAGTGGCATGTGTAAGTATGATTCGAAAGGAATTATATTACCAAACAATCTTAGGGTCAGATACCCTGAGCTAAGAAGAACATCAGATGGATTTGAGTACATATCTAATGCTAGGACTTACAGGAAGTTAAACACTACTGGAAGTGTAGAGGATAAGGATTGGACTAGGATTTATGGTGGTAAAGTAACAGAGAATGTTGTTCAAGCACTGGCTAGGATAGTAGTATCAGAACAAATGGTTGAGATAGGTAAGCATTACCAAGTCTTATTCCAAGTACATGATGAGATAATCGTGTGCGTGATGCAAGAAAACAAGTCGGACACACAACAACACGTTGAGACAATCATGTCTACTTCACCCAGCTGGGCACAGGACTTACCCGTGGCTTGTGAAAGTGGAGTAGGATTTAACTATGGAGAGGCAAAATGACAGACATAATAGGTGTAGATGGGAAAGAAATAAAATCAGAGGCAGAACAAAAACGAGATTCGGTTATTGCTCTTATAAAACAAATTGGTTTAGAGGCAGAATCAAAGGATAAAAAAACAGAGGGTGCACTTATACTATTAAAAGTAGATGGTAAGTACTTGAGATATTCTACAGGTATAGATAATGCTTTAGATGAAGTAGCTCAATTAGAACTACTTAAGCATGACATACTAAGGAGAATGCTAGGTGGCTAGTAAACTAACTCATAGTTATTCTTCTATAAAGATGTATGAGAATTGTCCGAAACGATACATGCACCAACGTGTTAACAAGGAAGTTACAGACACAGGTAGTGAGGCTACTAAGTTTGGAGAGCGAGTGCATTCTGATTTAGAAAACAGGTTACTGCATGGGACGGCCCTGCCTCAAGAGTCAAGCAAACACGAACAAGTCTGCACAACTTTACAAGAACTGACTAAGGACGCTACCCTTCTTGCAGAGCAACAGCTATGTCTTAATGAAAACCTTACACCAACAGGTTGGTGGGATGAGGACGCATGGTTACGTAGCATACTTGACGTACTTATTATAAAAGATTCGACAGCTATAGTAATAGATTGGAAGACAGGTAAACGTAGACCTGACTTCATGCAACTACAACTCTTTGCTTTACAGGTATTCAAACACTACCCTGAAGTAGAAAAGGTTAAGTCATCTTTGGTATGGTTGAAAGAGGGGAAGACTGACACCGAGACCTACACTTCTAATCGTACAAGTTTAATGTGGGCAGACTTGTTGGCTCGTATAGAAAGAATCAATCAGTCTTATAAGACAGGGAACTTTCCAGCAAGACCTAGTGGACTATGCCCATGGTGTCCCGCTAAGAATATATGTGAGTATGCAAAGTTATAATACTTGACAGTACTGTATGCTTAGGTATACTTACTATATGGCTACAACACCTGAGGGAAAAATAAAAACTAAACTTGACAAGATGTTAAAGTCTTATCATAAAGAGGTGTGGTTTTATAACCCCCAAGCAGGAGCATTTGGTAGAGCAGGAATACCTGACAAGATACTCTGTGTAAACGGATTCTTTATCGGAGTAGAGTGTAAGGCAGACAGGAGTAAGAAACCCACTGCCTTACAACTTCAATGCATGGGGCAAATAGAACTCGCAGGTGGGGTTTGTTTTATTGTATATGATGACGAAACAATTAACCAAGTTAGGTTATATATAGAGAGAATTAAATGATAGTAGTAGAGAAATCAAAAGCAATAGCATTAAACTTAAAGAATCCTAACAGGGTATTAGATGTTATACCTGATTCCAGACAACTAACGTTTAACAACCAGCAACTTGTTGTCACACCACATACAATACCTGCTTCCAGAGCATTACGTATGCTAGGATTTAAAGTACCCTCACCCATACTACATTATTACGATTGGTGTGGAGACTTTATCCCATATGAACATCAGAAAATGACATCAGCTTTTCTAACTATGAATGACAAAGCATTAGTACTCAATGAGATAGGTACAGGTAAAACACAATCAGCTCTATGGGCATGTGATTATTTAATGCAAACAAAAGTTATTAAGAAAGTATTAATTATATCACCACTATCCACACTTGAGAGGGTATGGGGTGATGGTATCTTCATGGGGTTTCCACATAGACAGGCTGTTACACTACATGGAACTAGTGCTAGGAGAAAACAATTACTTAAGACTAATGCAGACTTCTTTATTATAAACCATGATGGGTTTGGAATTATATCTGAGGAGGCTAAGAATATGTTTGACCTCATCATAGTAGATGAGGCGGCTGTGTTACGTAACCCATCTACCAACAAGTTTAGGGTACTTAGAAAATATTTATCCCTGCACCCTAAGATAAAGTTATGGTTGATGACAGGTACACCTACACCCAATGACCCAACAGACGCATGGGCACTAGCTAGATTAGTAGACAGTCCATATAACTCTAAGACTTTTACCTCATTTAGAGAGACAGTAATGATGAAGATAGGACAATGGAAATGGATACCAAGACCTGAATCAATAGAGATTGTAAAGCAAGTACTACATCCTGCTGTACGATATAGCAGAGATGAGTGTCTTGACCTACCTGATACTGTATTTCAGACTAGAAAAGTACCTCTTACTGTAGAACAAAAAGACCACCACGATAAAATGTTAAAGCATTATGTGACAGAACTGGCACAGGAAGGCACGATAACAGCTGTCAATGAGGCAGTTAAACTACAGAAACTTGTGCAGATAAGTTGTGGTGTTGTGTACGGAGATGATGGTCAGCATATAGAATTAGATTGTGCACCTAGAGTTAACTTAGTTAAAGAAGTTATAGAAGAAGTAGGTGGCAAGGTAATAGTATTTGTTCCACTAACAGGAACACTAAAGATGTTAGAGAGAATACTCTCAAAGCAATGGAGTGTTGGTGTAGTCAATGGTGCAGTTTCGGCTAGTAAAAGAAACGAGATATTCCATAACTTCCAACATGCAAAAGACCCTCATGTCTTAGTAGCACATCCTGCAACTATGGCTCATGGTCTGACACTAACTTCTGCGAGCACTATCATATGGTACGGACCAGTGACAAGCAACGAGCAATACGTTCAGGCGAATGGGAGAATAGAAAGGATAGGTAAAAAACACGTATCAAACATAGTACATATAGAGGCAACTGACCTTGAACATAAAATGTTTGAGCGACTAAAAAATAAACAGAAACTACAAGGTCTATTACTAGACCTAATTAAGGAGGGAACAATCGAATGACTATAAGAATAGTAACTGTAGATAAAGTTATATCTACATATATAAATTTTAGAAATCAGAAAGAGGCTATTGAATCTGAGTCTAAGGCAAAGGTCAAAGAGATAAAAGAACAGATGGCTAAGCTAGAGGCATGGCTAAAAGAAAAGGCAGACCAAGATGGTGTGGATTCTTTTAAGACAGCCAATGGTACAGCATTTCTAACGACCACTGACTTTGCACAGGTAGCAGATTGGGACGCAACATTAGCTTTTATAAGAGAGAATGAGGCATTTGATTTGCTTGAGAAACGAGTTAGTAAGACAGCAGTACGTGGGTATATTGAGGCTGATAAGTCTGTACCAGCAGGTATAAACTATGGCACACGTATTGATATCAACGTTAGAAAACCCGTTGCTAAGGTGAGTGACTAATGATTAGCTCAAGACTATCTATTAAAGATTCTCTCTTTCATATTGTGTCTCAGGATAAAACTGAAACACTTGAGCAAACAAGTTTAGACGTGGTAATCGTAGGTGCGAACCCTGGACTAGCTAAGCAATACTATGAAGGAGAATTTTCTGCTGATAGAGAGTCGTATACACCTGACTGTTATTCACTTGATGGTATAACACCTAATAAAAATAGTGCCCTAATTCAAAGTGATGTATGTGCACTGTGCCCTCAAAATTCATGGGGGTCTAGAGTTACACCACAAGGATTTAAAGTTAAAGCATGTTCCGATATTAAAAGACTTGCTATTACTTTTGCAGACAAACCTAAAGAAATTTATCTACTGCAAGTAACCCCTTCATCTTTGAAGAGTTTGAACGCATATCAAAAGACATTGTCTATGAGAGGTATTGCACCTGAGATTAGTAAGACAACACTGTCGTTTGATACTGAAGTTACATTCCCTAAACTTAAGTTTAAGTTTGGTGGTCTTGTTTCTAAAGACGTTCAATCATACGTCGATTCGATTATCGATGCGGACGTTGTAAAGATGGTGACAGGTGAACTTGCTGTGACAAATAAACCAACTACTCCCGCAGAAGAATATGGATTCACTGAGGAAGTAGGATACACAATCAACAATAAGTCGGAGGACTAAACATGACAACAAAAATATTAACACCAAAAGGCATAGCTCACTACCCGTATATCAGTAAGCCTGATGAAGGCAGAGAGTATTCGGATGGTAAGTACAAAGTTAATCTATCTATACCTGCTGAAGAAGCTCAGCCTATAATCGAGCAAATCAATGCTGTATTACTTGCTGGTATCAAAGCTGAGAAAGATAAAAACCCTAACAAGAAAATAAAATCAGCTCCAATACCTTATAGTAATGAAGTGGATGAAGACGGAAATGAAACAGGCAATGTTATTATTAAGTTTAAATCTAAATACAAACCATCTGTAGTGGACGCAAAGAACAACCTAATGGTAGACCATAATATATATGGTGGCTCAGTGCTCAGAGTGGGTGGTGTGGTATCATTTTACAACTCAGCTATTGGTTGTGGTGTAACTATAAGACTCGGAGCTGTTCAGATTATTGAATACGTTGAGGGTAGTGCGGGTGGAAACTTTGGATTCGGTGAAGAAGAAGGCTTTACTTTCTCTTCCGATGAGTCGACAGACACACCTGAAGAAGTTGACATAAGTGTTAACGTTCCCGCTGCCGCTGCCGAAGTTGCACCAACAAAACCCAAAGCTAAACCTAAAGCTAAACCAGTACCAGTTGAAGAGCCTGCACCAGTTGCAGTAGCTACAGAAGGTAGTAGTCTAGCAGATGAGATAGCTGCATTAGTGGGAGGGACTGATGACTAAACCTCTTCCATTAGACTTTAAAAAAGTGGAAGCTCTTAGAAAGCATATGTTACTTACAACAAGTAACATAGCTGTGTTACTTGAAGTATCTCGTATGACATATTATGGATGGGTCAAAGGGAAACCTACTCGTAAAAACAATGAAGATAGAGTGAGAGTTACATTGAGAAAGCTATTGAAAGCTATGGAGGGTGGATGGCCTATGCCTGAAATCATTGCACTAGAGCAGAAAAATAGATTCAAAAGGCTTCTTGAGCTTTTAGATAAAAAATAATAGTATAAATAATACGGGTGGTTATTAGTTGTTTACTCCTAGCCACCTTAATGAGTAATCGAGGGGAGAGTATATCATGAATATGTTGGAATTTTTCCAGCAAGTATTACCGACAGAGGGATTCTATGTTACTACAGTTATTAATACTGATGGCAGAAAACAAGGATTCTTTAAGACAGTAGACGAGCTGGCACAAGTATGCGAAAGATTAGATAAGACTAAGAACAATACTTATTTTGCTATATCTGCATTCAAACAGAAGGGTAACAGGAAGCAAGACAACGTACGAGCTACTAAAGTTATAGCTATAGACGTAGACTGTGGACCTACCAAACCTTATCCATCTTGGAAAGAAGGGCTATCAGCACTGGGTAAATTTGTAGATGAGATGGGCTTACCTAAGCCTATGATTATACACTCAGGTAATGGACTGCATGTATACTGGTTACTAGAAAAAGAACTACCTCCTGAAGATTGGAGACCCCTAGCTGAAGCTATGAAGCAAGCAGCTATAGATAAAGAATTTAAAATTGACGCAGGACTTACAGCAAACAGTGCACTAGTACTAAGACCTATAGGCACACACAATCCAAAGAACGGGAATGAAGTTAAACTATTAGTACCATCTAAACCTATTGACAACATGGTGATACAAGACTGTCTATCGTATTACTACCGCCGAGATGTACGGTCAGACAGTAGTTCATCACAGGACAACTCGTTGCTGTCTAATTTAGCTAGTAATCAAGAGTATCAACCAGCTATAGGCTCTATTGTTGCTACTAAGTGTAAGCAAATAGAGTGGGCTATGGCTAATCAGGACAAGGTAGACGAGCCATTATGGTACAGCATGATAGGAGTAGCCGCATTTTGTACTGACCCTGAGAAGACAGCTATAGAGTGGTCTAAAGGACACAGCAGATATAATGAAAGAGCAACCATAGACAAACTTGTTCAGTGGAGAGAGTCGGCTTCGGGCCCGGCAACCTGTTCGAAGTTTGAAACAGACAGACCCACTGGATGTAAGGGCTGTAAATACAAGGGTAAGATAGGCTCACCAGCTAGGCTGGGAGTACAATACCAAGAGACTCCTGTAATTAAGGAAGCTCCTGATACACTAGCTAACTCAGTACCCATGCCTAAACCTTTTAAAAGAACTAAAGAGGGTATAAAGCTAACCCTAGATGACACAGATATAGACGTGTGTAAGTTTGATATATACCCTGTAGCTTATGGGTATGATGAATCATTAGGATACGAGACAGTAAGGTATCATTGGAATAGACCTCACATGGGGTGGCAAGAACTTGTGTTAAGGCAAGCTCATCTCACTGATGGAAGCCGTGAGTTTCCTAGTGCTATAGCAGACCAAGGTATTGTATTGTACAATAAGAAACAAACGGAGTACTTCCAGCTTATGTTAAGAACTTACATGGATGAACTAAGACAGATTCGGACAATGACTAACTTGTATTCTACTATGGGTTGGAAGGAACATAACAAATCATTTATCTTAGGTAACACTATACTAAGGCGTAAGGATGATGGGTCAGTTACAGAGGAGAAGATTAACCTAGCTTCAGTTGTATCCAAGAGCAGTACAGATATGTTCAGTACCAAAGGCTCGCTACAACAGTGGGTTAACCTGACTTCTGTATTAGAGAAAGCCAATCTTAAATCACATATGTTTGTACTAGGTGTAGGATTTTCAGCACCTCTATATAACTTTACTGGACTTAAAGGATTGACAGTATCACTGTATGGACCAACGGGCGGTGGTAAAACACTGGCTCAGTACTGGGCACAGTCTATATATGGCAACCCTGACAAGCTACACTTTGCTGCCAAGTACACACAGAACAGTTTGTTCTCACGTCTTGGTACATACGCTAACCTACCGCTTACTATAGATGAAGTAACTATGATGAATGATAAAGAGGTCGGAGACTTCTGTTACTGGGTATCCCAAGGTAGAGATAAAGCTAGACTTAATCGTAACTCAGAAGAACGTGACGCTAAATCATGGGCTACACCTGTCATAGTATCTACCAACAAGTCTCTACAAAGTAAGCTAATTGCTTCTGGTTTAGATACAGACGCACAGATGGCTAGACTATTAGAAGTAACAGTCCCTTCATCAGCTGTGTTTACTAGAGATACTAATGTAGGTAAAAAGATTTACGATGCAATCCATACTAACTATGGTGAAGCTGGTAAGGTATTCATTAAGAAGTTACTTGAGATGGGGGAAGAAGGAATCCAGTCTGCTATAGCAGAAGCCACAGCTAACTTCCATAAGAAATACAAAGCTAAGTTTAGTGGTGAAGAAAGATACTGGGAGCAAGCAATCATACTATCTGATTTATCTATGAGCCTTGCTAAAGATTGGGGTCTAATAGACTTTGAGTATGAGCAGTCTACTGAGTGGGTACTTGCTCAGATAGGAGCTATCCGTAGGTCAGTACAAGAGAATCAAGTAGACGCATTTGATTTAGTTGCAGAGTACATGGCTGACTCAGCTGATACATCTGTTACTGTTATGCATACCATAGGTCAGAAATCACAGCCTGATTTCTCTAGGATACCAAGAGGAGATATAAGAATAAGATTAGATGTATATCGTAAGTCTGCATTAGAACAGTTTGATAAGGGCACAATGATGGTAGACCGAACTCACTTTAGGAAGTGGTTGTCTGTGCGTGGTGCTGACTACAAGACATTCAAACAGGAACTTGTTGATGAGAACGTGGTTGCTACTCCTAGGTCGGAGAAAGCGTCACTAGGTAAAGACACTCCAGTTAAATTAGCACAGCAGTATGTGATTGGATTTAATCTAACTCACCCTAGATTTCAAAGCCTACTAGAAAACGCCGATATGGAGGCAGATGACCTATCATACGGACAATTACAGGTGATTGACAAAAAACCATAGGGCTAACAGCCTCGAGAAGGCCAGCAATTAAACGTTGGTGTACTCTAGGCTACGGGAAATTAACTACTCTAAGTCATCACTGTCTAAACCGTAAGCTTCCATCATACGCCTTATTTCTAATTTATCTTGTCTTGCTGAGTATTTTAAAAGTTCTTTACTAACAGGTTGAGTAAATGCTTGGTATGCTCTTCTAACTTTAGTACCAAAGTTTCTAATCTCAAGTCCTGTACCTTCAGCATTAACATTAAACTCCTCTACATTTCTTAGTACTCTGTTCATTTCTTCATTGTCATTGTCTATTTGAGCTCTTACCATTTGGTTTACATATCTTGTAGAAAGTTCTTTTCTATAAGCATCTCTTTGTTTTACCATCCTTACAATATCGTAAGTATATGTAGACCTAGCTGGGTAAAAATTTAATGCCCTCATAATTATTTCTGAAGTAGTTACATCATGGGTTATAATTTTTCCGTCAGAGTTAGTAATCTTACCATCCTTATAAAAAATACCTGCTTCTACGAGACCTTTAATTCCACTTAAAGGTGCTTTTCTAATAACTTTTTCAAAGCTTGTGTCTTCTAGCAGACCTGCTGCTTCAGGAATTTGCCTTAATGTTCCTGTTATAAACCCACTTATACCTGACATAGCTGAATAGACAGGCCCAAAAAAGTTTTCTGCTTCACGTTGGAAACTTGCTCCTGCTTTAAAAGACCCTGTTAGTGGTATTAAATCACTAAAGCCTAATCGTGTAGATACTGTACCTCCAAGAAAGTAATCTGTAATACCTCTTTGTATAATTATAGGAGATATGCCTA
>TARA_R110002049_G_scaffold10127_4_pt1 | contig 11728 bp, 11 predicted proteins | sample TARA_R110002049 | Tara Oceans TARA_R110002049 (sample SAMEA4396941) | marine metagenome | biome: Polar Biome; feature: [SRF] surface water layer (ENVO:00010504); material: water (ENVO:00002006), including particulate matter (ENVO:01000060) such as... | depth 5 m
TTGGCTATTTGCAAGGCAGAGGGTCAGGCCCCTGCCGTCCGCAATCCGGTGAAGCCCTGAGCACAGAAAACACACCAATCTCTCGTGGATTGATGGGCAATGCGGACCCCCTTCACCGATGCGAGAGTGCAGGAGTGTTGATATGACGACCCAAATTCCCACCAATCAGACCCCATCGCGCGATGTTCTGAAAACCCAGGCCAAGCGGCTGCGTGCCGATCTTGCAGCGCGGGGGCAGACGATCAGCCACGCGCAGGCGCTGGAAACTGTGGCCCACCAATGGGGCGCGCGGGACTGGAACACCTTGGTCGCGCGCAGCGGCAACGAACACCCCGGTTTCACCCCCGGTCAGCGCGTGACAGGCCGCTATCTGGGCCATCCCTTTGCCGGCATGGTCAAGGCGGCCCGGCTGTCGTCGGGCGGCTACTGGTCCCTGACGTTGCGATTTGACGCCGCCATCGACGTGGTGACGTCGGATCTGTTCAGCAGTTTTCGCCGTCAGGTGAACACCACGGTCACCGCCGGCGGGGTGTCGCCGCAGAAAACCTCGGACGGGCAGCCGCATATGGCGCTGGATCATCCGTAACAGGGCCCCCTCCGGCATCCATGGTGTCGGAGGGTCAGCCAGCCACCACCCATGTGTGAATCGTGAACACCACCGCATCGCTCTGTGGCAGGCGCAGGATACACTGGCGCTCTGACCGGATGAAATCGCGCGGACGATCATCGGCAATGCGGCGCGGCTGGTGCAGATCGGGGTCGGCATATCTCAGACTGTTGAACCGCCAAAGGGGCCGCCCGGCCCGCACCCCGTTAAACAGGCGCTGCACCCGGCGCGCGATATCGGCGTCATATTCAGGCACCGGGGCGTGAATGCCGATCAACGGTTGCCCCGCCTTGTCCGACAGCCGCCAGTTGGCCGGAAAGCACAGCACCGCGCCCGTCAGCACATGTTCCGCGCCTCGTTTTTGCAAGATGCAGATATCCTCCTGCACCAGATGGCCCAGTGTCCAGAGCGGGCGCGTTTCATCCAGTGTGACATGCCGCCCGTCGGGACAGGTCACCACATTCTGCGCCACAGTAAATCCCAGCCCCGGCAAGAGTTTGAGCGCCTCGGCAAGCACCTCTTGGGCGGCGGGCAGCGCTGTGTCCTGGGACCAGAGCACGGCAGGCTGCCGTTCCGCCAGCAATTGGGTTTTGTAGGCCATCTGGGGCGCATAGGCGTCGTCGACGCGCAGCCAGTCGTCTGGCGCGCAGGGCGCTACACCGGGCAAGGACGGGGCGCCCGTTTGGGCATCGGGGAGATGATTTTGCAAGATGACGGTCATGCCCCCACTGTTACGGCCCCTGCCCCGGATTGTCGTCGGAAAAATCCTGAGTGAACGATCAGGCATAAAAAAGTTCAGGCGTGAAAACGACATCACAAGGCGTCGGTATTTGCCATGAGCCGGGTCAGAATACTGCCAGTCTGAACGCAGGAGGCCCGCCATGAACATACACCACCGCGATACCCGCAAGATCGACCCCAGCCGAGGTGCGACGTTGGCAGACGGTAGCCCCAATGACGACGACCGGGTCGAGATTGGCCCGACCCGTCTGGCGATGGCGGAATGGGAAGCGGCGGGGCTGATCCTGCCCGATCTGGACGCCATGCGGCGGTATCGGTGGGCGCGTCTGACGGCACATGTCGCGGCGCGCGGGCTGGCCGGTCTGCTGCTGTTCGACCCGCTTAACATCCGCTACGCCACCGACAGTACCAACATGCAGTTGTGGAACACGCACAACCCGTTCCGCGCCGTGTTGCTGTGTGCCGATGGCTATATGGTGATCTGGGATTACAAGAACTCGCCGTTTCTAAGCACGTTCAACCCTTTGGTGCGCGAGCAGCGTTCGGGGGCGGATTTGTTTTACTTTGACCGGGGCGACAAGGTGGATGTCGCCGCCGATACCTTTGCCAATGAGGTGCGATTGTTGCTGGCCGAGCATGGTGGTGGCAAACGGTTGGCGGTGGACAAGATCATGCTGCACGGGCTGCGCGCGCTGGAGGCGCAGGGGTTTGAGGTGATCGACGGCGAAGAGGTGACCGAGAAATCGCGATCAGTCAAAGGCCCGGATGAGATTTTGGCGATGCGCTGTGCCAGCCATGCCTGCGAGGTGGCGGTGCGCGAGATGGAGAATTTCGCCCGCACCAAGGTGCCACTGGGCCAGACCTGCGAGGATGACATCTGGGCGGTGCTGCACGCCGAGAACATCCGCCGCGGCGGCGAGTGGATCGAGACACGGTTGCTGACGTCGGGCCCGCGCACCAACCCTTGGTTTCAGGAATGTGGCCAGCGCCTGACCCGCCCGAATGAGATCATTGCCTTTGATACCGATCTGGTGGGCAGCTACGGCATTTGTGTTGATATTTCGCGCACCTGGTGGGTGGGCGATGCAAAACCGCGCCCTGATATGGTCTATGCCATGCAGCACGCCCATGAGCACATCATGACCAATATGCAAATGCTGCGCCCCGGTGTGATGATCCCAGAACTCACCGCCGGCACGCATGTTTTGGATGCCCCGTTTCAAGCGCAGAAATACGGCTGTCTGATGCATGGGGTGGGTCTGTGTGATGAATGGCCGCTGGTCGCCTACCCGGACCACGCGGTGCCCGGGGCCTATGACTATCCGCTGGAAGCGGGGATGGTGCTGTGCGTCGAGGCACTGGTGTCGCCGGAAGGCGGGGATTTTTCGATCAAGCTGGAGGATCAGGTGCTGGTGACGGAGGACGGGTTTGAACGTCTGACGCAGTATCCTTTTGATGCGGCGTTGATGGGGGCGTGAGGCGCGATCCGCGCGCCCGTCCGCCAAATTCGAAAACAACCCCGATATTGCCACCTAGCCCCGGAACAAGGCGCAGGCGGCGGGCCATCGCCTGCCCGTCATACTCTTGTCTGCGCACCGTTAGTGCGACCGGGCTGGCAATTTAGCGCATCCACCCACTGCCCCACATCTTGCAACTGCATACTGCCACCCGTCTGGCACAAGCGCGTAGCGCACCGGACCATCGCCTGCCCGTCTGGACGGGCTGGCGATTGAGCAAGGCTTGGATCAAGTTTGACAAGGCGCGATACCGCTGCGGTATTAAGTGGGACGGATCACCGTTCGAAGCGCCATCCCACGGGCGGGCGCTGCCCCTTCCCTACTGTCCCAAGGCCTGCCCCAGATCGTCGCGCAGATCCTCCACCGCTTCGATGCCGACTGACAGGCGCAGCAGCCCTTCGGGTATGCCGGTGTGCGGCTCAATCGTGTGGCGATGCTCGACCAGGCTTTCGACCCCGCCCAGCGATGTGGCGCGATGGAACAGTTGCAACCGCCCTGCCGCGCCCAGCGCCGCCTCCGCGCCCCCCTTGACGACAAAGGACAACAACCCGCCAAAGCCGCCTGACATCTGGCGTGCAGCAATCGCATGGCCGGGGTGGTCGGCCAGACCGGGGTACAGCACCGTCTCCACCCGTGGATGATCTGACAGATACTCCGCCAGCGCCATCGCATTGCGCGACATTTCCCGCATCCTCAGCGGCAGCGTGCGCATGCCGCGTGTCAGCAGCCAGGCCTCCATCGGGCCGATCACGGCGCCTGCTTCGTCCCGGTCCGATTGGATCATCTGCCAGCGTGCGGCATCGGGGGCATTGGTGGCCAGCGACCCGGCCAGAACATCGGAATGCCCGTTGATGCCCTTGGTTGCGGAATGCATCACGATGTCGGCCCCATGCGCCAGAGGATGACTGAGCACCGGGGATGCGGCGGTGCTGTCTATGACCAGCGTGGCGCCCACGGCATGCGCGACCTCTGCCGTTGCAGAGATATCGGTGATGCGCAGCCAGGGGTTCGACGGGGTTTCGATCAGGCACAGGTCCGGCTGTACCTTGCGGCAGATCGCGGCAAAGGCGTCTAGATCAGAGGCCTCTACCTCGTGCAGCGCGATCTGGCGGCGGGCGCAGAAATCACGGATCCATTTGGTGGTACCCCAGTAGATCTGGCTTTGCACAACAACGGCGGCACCGTTGGGCACGGTGCGGAACACCGCCGCGATGGCGGCCATGCCCGAGGGGAAGAGCAGTGTCGCCTCAGCCCCTTCCAGCGCACCAAGCACCTGTTCGGCGGCGCGCGTGTTTTCATTGTGCGAGCGCAGATAGACATTGCCGGGCTTCACCGGCTGATAGTCTGCATCGCGCAGGTAGGTCGTTGAAAACTGCACCGGGGGGACAACACCCCCGGTGGCGGCATCGGTGATCCCGGCGGCCTGTGCGGCGATGGTCGCGGGGTGCAGGGGTGACTTGGGGGCTGTGGCCACGGGCATATCTCTTTCGTTGTTTGACGCTGTGTTACACAAAGCCTGATCGCGGGGCAAATGCGATCACACGCACCCCCCGGCGCGTCACGCCTGTGTGAAAGCGCCCGCCCGCCCCTTGCGCCCGGCGCGCCAAGAGCCCACCCTCAAAGCACCGACAGCAGGAGCACCGCAATGGCCACCGAACAGATCACCTTTCCCGGCCATGATGGCAGCCCGCTGTCAGCCCGGTTGGATTTGCCCGAGGGGCCACATCTGGCCACAGCGCTTTTCGCCCATTGTTTCACCTGCGGCAAAGACATCCCCGCCGCGCGGCGCATTGCGGCACGGCTGGCGGGCATGGGGATCGCCGTGTTGCGGTTCGATTTCACTGGCTTAGGCCATTCCAAGGGCGAGTTTGCCAATACCTCCTTCACCTCCAATGTCGATGATCTGGTTGCGGCACATGGGGAACTGACGCGGCGGGGCATGGCCCCCAGCCTGCTGATCGGCCATTCGCTGGGTGGGGCGGCCGTGCTCAAGGCCGCCCCGGACATGGCGGGGATCAAGGGCGTCGTCACGCTTGGAGCACCTTTTGACCCGGGCCATGTTACACATAACTTTGCCGATGCTTTGCCGCAGATCAAAGCGAAAGGCCGCGCCGAGGTCAATCTGGGGGGCCGCCCGGTAACCATCAGCCAAGGCTTTATCGACGACGTGACTGGGGCCGTCCTCGCCCCCGCCATCGCGGGGCTGAACGCCGCCCTGCTGGTGCTGCACGCCCCACGCGACGCGGTTGTGGGCATCGACAATGCCGCGCGCATCTTTGTCGCTGCCAAACACCCCAAAAGCTTTGTCACCCTCGACGATGCCGACCACCTTATCACCAAGGCCGCAGATGCCGAATATGCCGCAGATGTCATCGCCACCTGGGCTGTTCGCTACCTTGCGCTGAAATCCCCCGCCCCGCCCCCTGGTGCACCCGAGGGTATTGTTCGGGTGACCGAGGCTGATCCGGCGGGGTTTTTACAAGACATCCAAGCAGGCCCGCACCATCACACGCTGGCCGATGAACCGCTGGCGTATGGCGGCACCAACAAGGGCATGTCGCCTTACGGCTACCTCTCGGCCGGCCTGGGGGCCTGCACGTCTATGACGATCCGCATGTATGCCCGCCGCAAAGGCTGGCCACTGGACCATGTCAGCGTCGATGTCTGCCACGACAAGGTCCATGCGCAGGATGCCGAAACCGGCAGCGGCGACAAGATCGACACCTGGCGCCGCCGCATTCGCCTGACAGGCGACCTCACTCCCGACCAACGCAGCCGCCTGCTGGAAATTGCCGACAAATGCCCGGTCCACCGCACGCTCGAACGCGTCAGCACCGTCCTGACAGAACTGCTCGACTAACTTTTCACTTTTTTGAGTCTTAAATACCCTCGGGGGACGGCGCGCATGCGCCGGGGGGCAGCGCCCCCTGCCCGGCCCGGAACAAGCGCGTCGCGCGCCGGGCCCGCGCCGCCCCGCATCACCCCACAGACTTGTCCTTTAGCACCAGTCAGTCTATTGCGCCCGTGACCCATCCCAATAGTCACGAAAAGGTGCGCGCCAATGATCCCCCGCTATTCCCGTCCTGATATGGTTGCCATCTGGTCGCCGGAAACGAAATTCCGCATCTGGTACGAGATCGAAGCCCATGCCTGCGACGCCATGGCCAACATCGGCGTGATCCCCCGCGAAAACGCCGAAGCGGTCTGGAAAGCCAAGGACGTGCAATTCGACGTGGCCCGCATTGACGAGATCGAAGCCGTCACCAAGCACGACGTCATCGCATTTCTGACCCATCTGGCCGAACACGTCGGTGCCGACGAAGCGCGCTTTGTGCATCAGGGCATGACATCGTCAGACGTACTCGATACCTGTTTCAACGTACAATTGGTGCGCGCCTCTGACCTGCTGCTGGACGGCGTGGACAAGCTGCTGGCCGCGCTGAAGACACGTGCGCTGGAGCATAAGGACACCGTGCGCGTCGGACGCAGCCACGGCATCCATGCCGAGCCGACCACCATGGGTCTGACCTTTGCCCGTTTCTATGCCGAGATGGACCGCAACCGCGCCCGTCTGGTCGCCGCACGCGCAGAAATTGCGACCGGCGCGATTTCGGGCGCTGTCGGCACCTTTGCCAACGTCGACCCGGCGGTCGAGGAACATGTATGCGCCAAACTGGGCCTGACACCCGAACCGATTTCCACCCAAGTGATCCCGCGTGACCGCCACGCGATGTTCTTTGCCGTGCTGGGGGTCATCGCCAGCAGCATCGAAAACATCGCGATCGAGATTCGCCACATGCAACGCACCGAGGTGCTGGAAGGTGCGGAATTCTTCTCCATGGGTCAAAAGGGCTCTTCCGCCATGCCGCACAAGAAGAACCCGGTGCTGACGGAAAACCTCACGGGACTCGCCCGTCTGGTGCGCATGTCGGTGATCCCCGCGATGGAGAACGTCGCACTTTGGCATGAGCGCGATATCTCACACAGCTCGGTCGAGCGTGGCATCGGCCCGGACGCCACCGTGACGCTGGATTTTGCCCTGCACCGTTTGGCGGGCGTCATCGAAAAAATGCTGATCTTCCCGCAGAACATGCTGGACAATATGAACAAATTCCCCGGCCTCGTGATGAGCCAACGGGTGTTGCTGGCGCTGACGCAGGCCGGTGTCAGCCGAGAGGACGCCTATTCAATGGTGCAGCGCAATGCGCTGAAAGTCTGGGAGGAACGCCTGGATTTCCGCGATCTGCTGCTGGCGGATGCCGATGTCGTCGCCGCCCTGGGCGAAGACGGCATCAAAGAAAAGTTCGACATGGGCTACCACACCAAACATGTCGACACGATTTTCAAACGTGTCTTCGGCGCCTGATGGCCTGCGCCTAAGCGTCGTCCTTTGAGAAATGCGCGGGCGGGTGTATCCTGCCCGCGCATGTCAAAGGAGTAATATCATGAAACTTGGAATTGCACTGGCCACCCTCGCCCTTGTGGTGGCCCCCGGCCTAAGCTTTGCTCAGGGCTGTGATCATGGCAAACAGGCAATGTCCTGCGCCGAGGGGACGGTTTACGACAGTGTCAGCGGCTCTTGTGTGGTGGATGCAACCACCTAAGCCGGTACGCGTTGTCTCGCAGATGTGATCAGTCCGCAGCGCTGCGCGCTTTACCGGGCGGGGCGGCGTGCTACCTTTTTACCCAGCGTAATTTTGTTCCGGAGTTTGTTTCATGCGTAATATCCTGTTGACCACCGCGCTTGCGTTTGCCCTGCCCACTGGTTTGCTGGCCGCAGGGGGCGGTGATGAAAAAGCGCCGGAAAAACCGAAATGCGAAAACGGTCAGGTCTATGACAAGACCACCAAAACCTGCACCGATGCCAAGGACAGCCGTCTGAACGATCTGGACCGGTATGAGACCCTGCGCGCGCTGGCCCATGCCGGGCGCTATACCGAGGCGCAGACCGTGCTGGCCGCGATGCCGCAGGACGACGACCGCACGCTGACCTATCTGGGGTTCACGACCCGAAAACTGGGCGATACTGCGGGCGGTATGGCCTATTATACCGCAGCGCTGGCGCAAAATCCGGGCAATATCCTTGCGCGTTCCTATATGGGGCAAGCCCTTGTCGAACAGGGGCAGATGGCACAGGCGCTGGCACAACTGCGCGAGATTCGCAGCCATGGCGGCAGCGGCACCTGGGCCGAAGCATCGCTGCGTAATGCCATCGCAACAGGTCGCGGCAGCAGCTACTGATTTCAGGCTTTTTTCATCTTTGCCTGTCACACCTGCCGTCACGGAAATGCGGCGCGAGGGATGACAGGCTTAGATGAATGATATCGTACCGATGGGCGGTTTTGCCCCGATGGGGGCTGGTGGCGGTGAAGCTGGTTTCGGCGCGCGGATCGCGCTGACACGCCGCGCCAAGGCGGCGGTCGTGGTGCGCCTGCTGCTGAACGAAGGGGCCGACATCCCGCTGGAGGAACTGCCGGAGGAATTGCAGGCCAGCCTGACCCAGCAGATGGGGTCAATGCGTACCGTGGACCGCGACACGCTGGCCTCGGTCGTAGACGAATTCATCAGCGAGCTTGATCAGATCGGCCTGTCCTTTCCGGGCGGCATTGCGGGGGCGCTGGATGTTCTGGACGGCAAGATCAGCCGCCAGACCGCCGCGCGGCTGCGTAAGGAAGCAGGTGTACGCCGGGCCGGCGACCCTTGGGCGCGGCTGCGCGATCTGGGCGCCGACAAACTGTTGCCTGTCCTGCAGAACGAAAGCATCGAGGTCGCGGCGGTGATGCTGTCTAAATTAAGCGTGGCCATGGCGGCCGATCTGCTGGGCCGCCTGCCCGGCCCGCAGGCGCGGCGCATCACCTACGCGGTGTCGCTGACCAGCAGTGTCACCCCCGATGCCGTCGACCGGATCGGCCTCGCGTTGGCGACTCAGTTGGACGATCAGCCGGTCAGCGCCTTTGACAGCAATCCCGTTGAACGCGTCGGCGCGATCCTGAATTCCACCACCACGCTTACGCGCGATGACATGCTAGAGGGGCTGGATGAAACCGATCAAGGCTTTGCCAATGCTGTGCGCAAGGCGATCTTTACCTTCTCCAACATCCCGCAGCGCATCGCGCCCCGCGACATACCCCGCATCCTGCGCGAGATTGATCAGCCCCGACTGGTGCTCGCCCTCGCTGGGGCCGAGGCTGCGGGCTATGGCCCGTCGATGGCATTTGTGCTGGAAAACATGTCAGGCCGCATGGCTGACCAACTGCGCGAGGAAATCGCCGAGGCAGGCAAGGTCAAACCCGCCGACGCAGAAGACGCCATGTCCGAGATCGTCGCCAAGATCCGTGAGATGGAGGCAAGTGGTGACCTGCTGCTGGTCATCGAGGAAGAAGGCGACGAAGGTTAGCATCCGGCACCGGGCGCTGCCCCCGCTTGTTGAACGCGGCGGTGCAGGCTATGTCGGTGGCAACTTCCCCGTGTGCAAGAGCCTTATGCAAGATCAACAGCCCCCCCTCTACCCGCCCGGTACATCCTTTTCCCGTCGGGCGCGCCACTACCTGTCGAACCTGCTGATTGTGGGCATCATCAGACTGGCGCTGGCGCTGCCCTATCGCACACGCCTGCGGTTTGTCGGGGGTTTGGTGCAGCATGTGCTGGCCCCACTGGCGGGCTATCGCAGCCGTACGTTCGCCAATCTGGAACTGATCTGGCCTGAACTGACGATGCCGCGGCGGCGCGAGATTACGGCGGGCTGCCTCAACAACCTCGGGCGGGCGTTTATCGAAAACTACTCGGCCCGCGATTTTCCGCAGCGCATGGCGCAGAATGTGCCACATGGCGCGGGCGTTCAGGCATTAAATGACGCAGCCGCCGCCGGGCAGCCGGTGATTTTGGTGACCGGCCACTATGGCAACTACGAGGCCGCGCGCGCAACGCTGGTGGCACAGGGCTATGACATCGGCGGGCTTTACCGCGATATGAAGAACCCGTTTTTCAATCGTCACTACGTAAAGACGTTGGAAGCCTTTGGCGGCCCGGTGTTTCCGCAAGGCCGGCGCGGCACCGCGGGCTTTGTACGCCACCTGCGCCAGGGCGGGCAATTGGTGCTGCTGTTTGACCAGCATGTGCAGGGGGCGCCTGCGCTTGATTTCATCGGCCAGCCTGCCCGCACCGCCCTGTCCGCCGCCGAACTTGCGCTGCGCTACGACGCGCTGCTGATCCCGTTCTACGGCATCCGACGGGCTGACGGCGTGAGTTTCGACGTTCGGCTGGATGCGCCGATACCCCATAGCGACCCCACTACGATGACGCAGGCGCTGAACGACAACCTCGCGGCACAGATCATCGCCCAGCCGGAACAATGGTTCTGGGTCCACCGCCGCTGGCGGGCGCACGAGCCGTGATGCGGCGTTCTGTTTGCTTTTCCGGGTCTTAAATACCCTCGGGGGGCTTGGGGGGTTGGCCCCCCAAACAGCCTCTACTTCACGCGCGCAGCGGCGAGGATTGGCCCCGTGCCGCGCGCCTGTACCAGCACCACCACCGGCTTGGGCCCCTGCACCTCGGCCTGCATCGACAGCGCAGTTTTGCCATCCCATTCGCCCAGCACGGTCCATCCTTCGACAATATTGGCGTATTCAATCGCACGACCTGCGTTTTCACCGCGCATGATCTGCGTTGTCTGCAGCGGGGTGTAGCGCAACAGGTGCAAGGTCAGCGGCCCCGGCAGCGCTGTCAGCCTGTGCGCCTTGATCGTCAGGTCGTTCCCGTTGCGCGCCAGTTCCAGGGAGACTTTCGCGGGCTGGTCAGCATGATGCGCCACGGCCTTCATCAGGGCCATCGGCTTTGCACCGACGATATCGCTTTGGCCCTGTACGATCATTTCAGGCGTAAAGACACTGCGCCGCTGGCCCTTGGCGGCATAGGCGCGCTGTCGGTCGGAATGGACCGGGTCACCAAAGGTGTCCTGCCAGCCGATGTAATCCCAGTAGTCCACATGCAGCGCCAGCGCGATGATGTCTTCCCGCGTGGCGATCTCGGCCAGCATTTCATCCGCCGCCGGACACGACGAACAGCCCTGCGAAGTGAACAGTTCGACCACAACCGGATTGTCCTGTGCCGCCACCGGCGGCGCGAGCAGCCATGCGGCTGCAACAAGCGATGTGATACTCTGTTTCATATGATTCCAATGGGTCTGTTCTTGCCGCTTGCCCCGGTTTAGCCGCCGCACCCTGAAATGACCAATCAAGGTTTCTTGAAACCCCCGTGTGGCCAAGGTCACGGCCCCACGCGGGAATCCTTTAAATTCGGTACACAATGGTATACAAAAGATGCCGAAAGCCCGCAATATCAGTTGAACCACCCGCCCGGTAATGGCATTGAGGCGGGAATTACGCCACCCATCAGACCCCGAAGGGAGCCCGCCATGACGATCCAAGTTGGTCACGACACAGCCAAAACCCGCAAGACCCTTTCTGTCGGCAGCCAGAATATCGCCTATTATTCCATCCCCGCCGCGCAAGAGGCCGGGCTTGGTGATTTTTCCAACCTACCTGCGGCACTGAAGGTCGTGCTGGAAAACATGCTGCGTTTCGAGGACGGAAAGACCGTCACCGTGGACGACATCAAGGCCTTTGCCGAATGGGGTGCCAAAGGTGGCAAGAATCCCCGCGAGATCGCCTATCGCCCGGCCCGCGTGCTGATGCAGGATTTCACTGGTGTGCCGGCGGTTGTCGACCTTGCCGCGATGCGCGACGGTCTGGTGGCACTTGGCGGCGACCCGGACAAAATCAACCCGCTGAATCCTGTCGACCTCGTGATCGACCACTCAGTCATGATCGACGAGTTTGGCAACCCGCGCGCGTTCCAGATGAAC
>TARA_R110002049_G_scaffold11147_2_pt1 | contig 11706 bp, 5 predicted proteins | sample TARA_R110002049 | Tara Oceans TARA_R110002049 (sample SAMEA4396941) | marine metagenome | biome: Polar Biome; feature: [SRF] surface water layer (ENVO:00010504); material: water (ENVO:00002006), including particulate matter (ENVO:01000060) such as... | depth 5 m
AGTGGTAGATTTTGTGCAGTGGTGGACGCATAGATTGCTACACCAATTTGAATTTCTTTGGAATTTTCATAAAGTGCATCATTCTGTAAAAGAAATGGGGTTTGCTGCACACCTGCGCTATCATTGGATGGAACCTGTAGTATACAACTCTTTAAAATACATTCCGCTAGCAATTATTGGTGGTTTTTCTGCTAAAGACGTGGCGTTTGTTCACTTTTTTAACATTACCATTGGGCATTTAAATCATGCCAATATTAATTGGGATTATGGTTGGTTAAAGTATATTTTAAATAACCCGAAAATGCATATTTGGCATCATGTGAAAGTGTTGCCAGACGATAGAAAAAATGGAGTTAATTTTGGAATTACTTTAAGTATCTGGGATTATATTTTTAAAACAAATTACATTCCGCATTCTGGTAGAGATATTGAAATTGGTTTTGAAGGTGATGAGGTGTTTCCAAAAGGGTTTGTACAACAAGAACTGTATCCTTTTAGTAAAAGAGACTAGCTTGTTTTCTCTTTTTCTTTTCCATTGATAAAAAGAAACAAAAATCTAGATATATTTTTAGTTTTCTTAAATACTGCATTGTATTCCACTATCGCATCTAGACGCCCTTTCGCTATAAATATCCACCAGACATTTACTCAACGTGCTGTTCTATTTGGATGCTTGCCGTTGCTTACAACTTGAATTCCTACGAAATTTAAAATAGGTCGGTTCAAGAGATGGAATATTGGGTATTAACTATTTTTAATTTACCGCTACGCTCATTTCTAAACTCCACTTCAAAAAGGAAGTAACAAGACACAGCATTACTTTAAATGTTAAATAAATCACAAAAAAAAGTAAAAAAACCAGTACTACATCGATTTCGCTTAGTATCTTTAGCAACAAATTATATCTAAAAACCACAAATTAACAAATGAAGATAAAAAAAGTACTTGTTGCCAACCGAGGAGAAATTGCCATTAGAATTTTTAGAGCCTGTACAGAAATAAATGTAAAAACAGTAGGTGTGTATACTTTTGAAGACAGGTATTCTTTACACAGATACAAAGCAGATGAATCTTACCAAATTGGTGAAGACAATGCACCTTTAAAGCCTTATCTAAATATTGATGAAATTATTAGAGTTGCCTTAGAAAGTGGTGCAGATGCAGTACATCCTGGTTATGGTTTCTTATCTGAAAATGCAAATCTTGCTCAGAAATGTAAAGACAACGGACTTATTTTTGTGGGGCCTAAAGTTTCTGTTTTACAATCTTTAGGAGATAAAATTACAGCAAAAGAAGTGGCTGTTGCCAACAACATACCTGTAATACAAAGTAATAAAAAAGCTTTAAACAATATAGAAACGGCTTTAAGTGAAGCCGAATTAATAGGCTACCCTGTAATGTTAAAAGCTGCTTCTGGTGGTGGTGGTAGAGGAATGCGTGTAATTAGAAAAGCTACAGAATTAAAAGGTGCTTTTAATGAAAGTAAAAGAGAAGCGTTAAATGCATTTGGAGACGATACTGTTTTTCTTGAAAAATTTGTAGAAAACCCAAAGCACATAGAAATACAGATTGTTGCAGATAATTACGGCAATACCGTTCATCTTTTTGAGCGCGATTGTTCGGTGCAACGTCGTTACCAAAAAGTAATAGAATTTGCGCCTTCTTTCGATTTAAAACAAACCACTAAAGACGCCCTTTACAAATATGCCATAGCTATTTGTAAAGCGGTAAATTACAACAATATTGGTACGGTAGAGTTTTTGGTAGATGATGATGGTGCTATTTATTTTATAGAAGTAAACCCAAGAATACAAGTAGAACATACCGTTACCGAAGTGGTAACCAACATAGATTTGGTAAAAACACAATTGTTTATTGCGGGTGGCTATAAATTAGCAGATCAACAAATAAAAATAGCCAATCAAGATGCCATAAAAGTAAATGGGTATGCCTTACAGTGCAGAATTACTACAGAAGACCCGCAGAACGATTTTAAACCAGATTATGGAGAAATTACAACCTACAGAAGTGCTTCTGGTTTTGGAATCCGTTTAGACGCTGGTAGCGTTTACCAAGGTGCAATTATCTCTCCTTTTTTCGATTCTATGTTGGTTAAAGTTACTGCCAATAGTAGAACTCTAGATGGTGCTTGTAGAAAAGTACGAAGAGCTTTAGCAGAATTTAGAATTAGAGGGGTAAAAACTAACATGCCTTTTTTAGATAATATTTTAAAACATGAAACTTTTAGAAAAGGAGAAGTAACTGTTAACTTTATCAAAGAAACTCCAGATTTATTTGTTTTTAAAGCACCTAGAAATAGAGCCACTAAATTGGTTACGTATTTAGGCGATGTTATTGTAAACGGAAATGCTGATGTTAAAAAAATAGACCCTAGTAAAAAATTTATAAAACCTATTGTTCCTAAATTTGATGTACATGCAGCATACCCAGAAGGAACGAAAGATTTATTAACCAAATTAGGCCCTGATAAATTTTCTGAATGGTTAAAGAATGAAAAGAAAATTCATTTTACAGATACCACCATGCGCGATGCGCACCAAAGCTTATTAGCCACAAGAATGCGAACTTTTGATATGTTAAAAGTTGCTGAAGGATATGCAAAAAACAACCCAAACATTTTTAGTATGGAAGTTTGGGGAGGTGCAACCTTTGATGTTTGTATGCGTTTTTTACAAGAAAACCCTTGGGAACGTTTACAGCTTTTAAGAAAAGCAATGCCAAATGTGTTGTTACAAATGTTAATTAGAGGTTCTAACGGAGTTGGGTATACTGCCTATTCAGACAATTTAATTGCGAAATTTGTAGAACAATCTTGGGAGAATGGTGTAGACCTTTTTAGAATTTTCGATTCTTTAAATTGGATGCAATCTATTGCACCTTGTATAGAACATGTACGTACCAAAACCAATGGTTTGGCAGAAGGTTCTATTTGTTATACTGGTGATATTTTAAATACCAATAACAAAAAATACAATCTTACATATTACACGCAATTAGCCAAAGACATAGAAAATGCTGGGGCACATATTTTAGCTATTAAAGACATGGCTGGTTTGCTAAAACCTTATGCTGCTTTCGAATTGGTTTCTGCTTTAAAACAAACGGTAAATATTCCTATTCATTTGCATACTCACGACACCTCATCTATACAATCTGCAACGTATTTAAAAGCTATTGAAGCAGGTGTAGACGTGGTAGATGTTGCATTGGGTGGTTTGTCTGGACTAACATCGCAGCCCAATTTTAACTCGGTTGTAGAAATGATGAAGTTTAACGAAAGAGAAAGTAATTTAAACACCGCTTCTTTAAATGAATATTCTAATTATTGGGAAACTGTAAGAGCATACTATTATCCGTTTGAATCTGGTTTAAAATCGGGTTCTGGAGAAGTATTTAAACACGAGATTCCTGGAGGACAATATTCTAACTTAAAACCACAAGCACAAGCTTTAGGTTTGGAAGATCGTTTTCATGAAATTACAAAAATGTATGGCGATGTTAACTTGCTTTTTGGAGACATTGTAAAAGTTACTCCTAGTTCTAAAGTGGTTGGTGACATGGCGCAATATTTAGTCAGCAATAATTTAACCATACAAGATGTGCTAGAGCGTGGCGATACTATTTCGTTTCCACAATCTGTAGTTAGCTTCTTTAGAGGAGATTTAGGGCAACCTGTTGGTGGTTTTCCAAAAGATCTTCAGAAATTAATTCTTAAAGATGAAAAAGCCTATACAGACAGACCAAATGCACATATTGCACCGCTAGATATTGATGCTGCATATAAAGAGTTTAAACAGATATTTGAAAATGATTTAAGCAGACCTATTCAGTTTACAGATTTTTTATCGTACCAATTGTATCCTAAAGTTTTTACAGATGCCTACAACAAGCATTTAAAATATGACAGTTTAATTAATTTACCTACCAAAAATTTCTTTTACGGAATGGAAACAGGTGAAGAAATTATTGTAGAATTAGACAAAGGAAAAACACTACTAATTACCTTAGATTCTGTTGGTGAAGCAAATGAAGACGGAATGGTAACCGTATATTTTAAAGTAAACGGACAAGGTAGATCTGTACAAATTAAAGATACTTCTATTAAAATAACCAAAGTAGAAAACCTAAAAGCAGATAAAAATGATGCAAAAGAAATTGGGGCACCGTTACAAGGAATGCTGTCTACTATTTTAGTTAAAAAAGGTGATAAGGTAACTAAGAATCAGCCATTATTTATTATTGAAGCCATGAAAATGGAAACAACCATTACAGCTGTTGAAGATGCAACTATTAAGAAAATTGTTTTAAAAGAAGGTATTCTGGTAAATTCTGATGATTTGGTTTTGGTACTAGACTAACATATTAAAAGGATATTCTAAAAATAAGAAAGGGTAGCAATTTAAAATTGCTACCCTTTTTTTATGCTCTAAATATTATTTAACCGCTACAGTTAAAAGTTAGCCCCAGGTGCTTCTGGTGAAGTTGCTTGTGCTTTTTGAGGATTTAAAATAAGATACGTTCCCAGTGCTGTTAACGCTGCATACTTACCATAATTCCCTATTTTTTTTAAGGCTTCATTTCTAGTAATATCTTCACTATTATGTGCTTTGTTATTTTTCATTTTGAAGATTATTTTATAATTATTTTTTTAGTGATTTCTTTTTGCTCTTTAGATTTTAATTTAATTACATAAAAACCTTTGGCAAATCTATTAACGTTTATTGACGCTGCTTTCTCTTGTAAATTTTCAGTAAGTACACGTTTCCCTAAAAGGTTAAACATTTCTAATTTTGTACCTGTAGATTCTAATCCATTTACTTTTAAAATATTTCCTTCTACCACATACATCGTAGCGTTTAGCAAATTATTATTTTCTACACTTAATGTAGTTCCTAAGTTTTTAGTGGTAGTATGCACATAAAAACGCCCTACTGTATCGCTCTTTAAAACGGTTGTTTTATACCCTTCTGTAGTGGTATCTAATTGATAAAAAACATTGTTTTTTCTGTCCTCTAAAAACACTTTATAGCCTTCTGGTAAAGAAGATACATTTGCATTTAAAGTAATTTCTGTTTCGTTTGCTACTTCTAAACCAACAGGTACAATCATTTCTTCAAAATTTGCATTTGGCAATACTTGTAAAGCTAAATCAATATTTAAATTTGAAGTATCTGTTACTAGTTTTGTAAACAACCTAACAGAATTTTCGCTAGACAAACCTCCTGTAAACTGACCAGCATCATACCCTTCATCTAAATCTGTTGTAGTATTATTAAAGTATTTAATTTCACTTTTCTTAACCGTTTTACCAACAGATGCAGCTAACGTAATAGAAAACGGATTGCTTGTAGATTTGTAAAACTGGGCCGTTTCATGACTACGCATTGTTGGGTTTACCTTAAAAATAGCGCCATTATCTTTTGCATTTATAAAGAAACCTTGCCCTGGAGATACAAATGTTGTACTTGTACTTGCCTGATTAACTACAGTATAATCATTGGTATCATTGTTCCATAAATACAAAGATTTAAAGCCTGTTTCAAAAACACCAGCATTGTTGTCTAATAAATTGTTAGTTGCATTTCCAGAAATGTTAATAGGTAAAAAAGCCAAATATGGATTACCCACTAAATTCCAACCTGTTGTGTTTTTAGTTAAAACTTTATTTACGGCACTTGCCGTTGCAGAACCTGCTAACTGCAGTTCACTAGTATCGCTAAGTAAAACACTATAGGCATCTCCAAAACTAAAATCTCCAGAAGTTGTTGCGCCATCTTGGTAATAAAACCAACCTGTATTACCATTGTTATAAAAACCAATTCCTTTATTATTTCCGTTTCCTGAAGCCAATGCATTATTGGTAGCAAAAACATCTTTATTCTGTGCTAAAGGAGCTGCTACAATATGCCACTTTTGGTCTGCCAAAACATCTCTTTTAAAAACGATATTACCAATAGGGTCTGTTTGCGTAATTAATGTACTACTGCTTGTACCACTAGAATTAAACTCTAAAACACCTTCTATATTTATACTTGCTGCAACTGCACTAGTTACATCATCTATAACTACTGTTCTACCAGCAGGAATAGTAACTCTACTTGTTTTTGTAGGCACAGTACCACCCCAAACAAGAGGATCATTCCATGCCACAGAGATACCTGGAGGAATCATTAATTCTACATTTGTTAAAAAGCTAAATACTCTTGGTTGGTATGCTCTATTTTCATCTGTATAAGCAACATACGGAATGCTATTAGAGTCTAAATTCATATTTATTTGGTCTACTGCTCCAAAATTAAAACCTGAAATTCCAACAAGTTCCCAAGTTTGGTTTATTGTATTTAACTTATGAACCGCAATTTCATTATCTGGATTTAAATAAGCAATATAAGGTACGTTGTTGGGATCTAAGTCAAAATTTAACATAGAAAAAGTAACGGGAAGTCCTGCAGTAGTAATATCATCCCAAGCTAATGTAGTAGTGTTAAATACTTTTAATGCATTTTTACCTGGTACTAGTGCATTAGTTCCTTTTGGAAGAAACTCACCAGAACCAGCTGCATTTGACATATAAAGCACATCATTTGTACCTATTTTTAAATTGATTAATTCGCTATTTCCATCTGGCGAAAAATCAGTATGCTCGTAAGAAGCACCCAATTGCTGCCAACCCACTCCATTGAATTTTCTAACAGAGTAATTTTGAAAATTTTCTATCGTTCCTATATACGGGGTATTCGCACTATCGAAAACTAGGTTTGAGCCAAAAGAATTAGACACAGAAAAGCCTGTAGGTCCTACGGTTTCCCAACTAGCACCATTAAATTTTATTACTGAATTTTTAAATTCTAATGTACTATCTGAAAATAAAACATGTAATGCATTATTATTATCTAAGGCCATAATTGGTAAAAAACCATCTGCAATTTTTACATTATCACCAACACTTACCCAAGATATTCCATCGAATTTTAACAACCTAACTTCAAACGGTGGTGGACCATCAGAACCAGGACCTTCTTCACCTACTTTATAGTTTTCACTAGTAACAATTTCTTCTTTTCCTTTAGTTGTTTTAGAAGGAGGAGGACCTGAAAAATCTATATAGCTGTATGCAATATAAGGCACGTTATTTTTATCTATAACAAATGAAAAATCTAAAGCAACGTCTATATTTTCTGTTCCTACAACCACCCATTTTACACCATTAAATTTGGTTACTGTAAGTTGGTTGTTTTCATTTATATAAGCAACATAAGGCGTATTATTAGCATCTAAAGCAGTTTTTAAATAGGATGCACTTGCAAAAGAGAATTCTGTTGAATTGTCTGCACTAATGTTTTCCCAATAACTATAAGGAACTGTGGTATGCTTTACAACGGTAGTTTTATTTTTATTAAACTCTTCATCTTGAAAAGCTATAAAAATATCTCCATTATTAGCCACAGCAATTTTTTGGTAAAAAGAAAATGAATTTAATTGATTTGGTATGGTAGGGTTAATGACACCCCAATTAGAGATGGCAGGGTTATAGTATCTTAATTTTGTTTCACTACTATTAGACCTGTCTCTGTATACTACATACAATACATCGTTATTGGTAATTATTAAATTTTGATTGTCTGAATTAGATCCAAAACCTGCAGATCCAAGGTAAGACCAAGAAGTACCATCAAAAGACATTACAGAAGTACCATTACTTGCTGTTTGATCTTTAAAACCTAAAAACAGTGTATCATTACTATCTATTACTAAGTTTATATAAGTAGCTAACCCGAAAGTTGCAGCGTCATTAGGACCAGATTTTATTAAATCCCAAGAAGTACCATTAAAAGTAGAAACATAGCCTTTGTTAGAATAATCTGCTCCCGACATTTGATATGCTACATAGGGCACATTGTTACTGTCTATTGCCAAACTTTGCATACTTGTTCCTGTAGTTGTAAAACCTGCAACACCCACAGTTTCCCAAGCCAAAGAAGCATATTTCATTACGGTTGTTTTATTATTATTATTGTTGTCTGAAAATGCTACATAAGGCACACCTAGATTGTCTATTGCCAAACTAAGATCGCCAACAGTACCTGGTGAAAAACCAGCAGCACCAACATTTACCCAACTAATACCGTCAAATTTAGAAACGTTTATTTTACCAGAATCACCATCTTTATATCCAATGTAAGGCATATCATTATAAATTGCCAAACTTAAATCTGATGCATTATTACCCGAAAAAGTAGTACTTCCTAAAAGCTCCCAATCTCCTGTAGTTGCACTTCTTCTTTTTACAATTATCTGTTCTTCGTTATTAATATCTGTATACGCTAAATATAAATTGTTATTACTATCTAATTTAAGTTGTTGATTTGTCTGACCTCCAGCAAAATCTTCTCCAACGAGTTCCCATTGAGCGTTACTATTTTGTATTTGAAATAAGAAAATACAAAAACATATAAGTAGTAGTTTTTTGTTCATTTTTTGTTCTTTTTTTGGTTAGAATCTATTTAATAAAATTTGGTTTAATGTATGTTCATTTTTACTTGTTATTTCTTAAAAACGCTTCTTCATATAATTGAAAAAGCGTTTAAAATATTTTAATGCTAAATTGATAGAAACAATTGATATTTTCTAATAAATAGCGTTACAAAAGCGTTACAATTGCTAAAAAGAATAAAAAAAAACCAGAAATAAATTGGCTAAAACACCTATTAAATAAGGAAAAACAAAGAACACGCCAAAAGAAAAGAATGTATACAGCAGTTTCTGACTAATTTTAAATATAAAATTAGTCTCTTATAAATCTATTCTTAAAAAAAGTAGTTTTTTGGCGTAAAAGTATACCTTAATCTATTTTATTTAGAAGGCTTTTAGAAATATTAAAAATTGACAATTTATGCTTTGGTTATTATTTAAAACAAGGCATAATTAAGAGTAGATTTTTAGAATAGCATAATAAGTAAAAGAAGCCTAATTTCTACCTTTTTCATTAGGGTACAATTCTGGTAGATTATCACTTTGAAAAAATGCTTTGCTTTCAATATTCATAGCCGTTACTTTTCCTTTAAACGCAGCACCTGTATCTATATTCCAAACATTTACAGCATGCATAGGCTCTGTTTTGTTAAAATTAGTAGTTGGTGTGTGCCCAATATAAATTTCTTTGTAGTGTTGAAACCTTTTTGGATATACAATATGGTCTTTATCTATGGTTTTATCCATTGCCAAAGCCAACTCCCATAAGGTTCTATCGAAATAAAAGTTTTCTTTAAAAATTTCTTTTTCAACCCCGTGCATAGATGTAAAACCTGCATGTAAAAAGAGTATGTTTTCTGCATCTAAATGATACAATGGTAATTTATTAAAAAAGGAAAGATGTGCTGCTTTTTCTTCAGTCGAAAAACCTTCGTAACTTTCTATAGTTTCTTTACCTCCATGCATGTACCAGGTTGGGTGTACTTCATTAGTTTCTAGCCATTCTTGACACCAAACATCATGATTCCCTTTAATAAAAACGCAATTTATCTTCTTAGAAATATCAATTAAAAGCGCTATAACTTGTGCAGATTCACTCCAACCATCTACATAATCTCCTACAAAAATCAACGTATCTTCTTCTGTAACTTCTATTTTATTTAAAACCTGAATAAGGGCTTTTAAACCTCCATGAATATCTCCTATTACAAAAGTGCGCATCTTAATTATTTTTTAGCTAAACTAAATGTTTCTTATTAGAACTGTAGTATATACTCTTTAAAATTTAGCTTAAATTATTGTGATAATAGCAATAATAACATGCTTTAAAAATACTGACCTAAACCAAAAACCAAACCACCATTTGTATTGTTCTGCTGGTCGTAAACCTTAAAGCCATAATCTATTCTAAACGTTGCGTTGTATATCTTTTTACTAATAAATCGCAAACCAAAACCAGAAAAAACTCTTACTTTTTCTTTCTTAAAAAAATCTTTTAATTTTCCTCCTGGATCTCGCCAAGTACCAATATCTGTAAATACATTGGTTTGTATTGCCAACCACTTCTTGTCGTAAATAGTATGTCTATATTCAGAATTTAAAACCGCCACACCAGTACCTCTATCTACCAAAATACCAACACCTCTTATATTTACATTGTTATCTAATGCAAAAGGCGCAAAAGGAGATTTTTCATTAGAAGAGAAACCTACACGAAGTTTATTTGCCCAATTACCCTTTGCTCCTATTCTCTTAAAATAGAAAAAATCGTTCCAAGCAATAAGAAAATCGTTCTGAAAAGCATTGCTAGAAGTTACATACTGTGCATATAAAACACTTTTAAATCCGTTTATATATTGATAAAAATAATCTAAACTATTATAAGTATAAACTAGTTTTAACAACTTTTTATCTAAGTCTAAATTTAAAGGAATAGATGCATCTGTTACGCCAGATAAATACGTGTATTTCTCTGTAAAAAAGTTAATACCAAAATCTATACGATGTTTAAGATTTAATTGATACAAGCCTAAAACCTCAAAAGAAATATTATTATATAAGTAATTGGCAGATTCTTCTTCAAAATACAAAGGCTCTTCACTTTTCCAGTTTTGAAAAGTTGCTGCCAAACCCCATTTTTTAGAAAACAAATTAGGCGCTCTATAATTAAGGCCGTAAGAATTAAAACCGTTGTTTTGATAAAAACCACCAAATGTACTGTTGTTACCTAAAAAATTATAATCATACAAACCAACTTTGTAAGCAAACCTTTTGTTGGTGGTTGTCCATAAATTAAGTTCTGGTATAATAGTAAAATTCTCTTCGATACCAATGGTTACTTGATACTTGTTTTCTCCTTTTTGTTTAACCTGAAAATAAGCATGACTAACAGCAGGCAATCTCTTTAAAAAAAGAATGTCTTGTACAATTGTTGCAGAATCTAAAACAACGCCTTGTTTTGTAGAAAGTACTTTTTCTAAATAGCTTTTTTTAAGTTTTTCATTTCCTACGATAGTAAATTCACTAATAGTTTCTTGCGAATATTCATATTGAACAAACAACAAAAAAAGTAGTAAAAGAAAGCCTTTTTTTAAATGCATTATTGCGCTATAAAAGTATTTTGAATGACTAAATTAATCCAATTATCTGAACTTAAACCAAACATATAAAACTTATAACTATCATCTAAAACCAATTCTGCAGGCGCAGCTGTATGAATATTTTTAGACACCGTTACATTTGCTTCATTATAATATTGAAACATTTTTTCAGTTGTATAAGTTCCTGAAAGAAAAGTATTGTCATTTTCTGTAAAAACCTGAAAATAGGTTGTGTTTTCTGCAAACGTGCCATCTTCCCAAGTAAAAATAGGTTTTAATGTTTCTGGGTAAGTAATTTCTACAGCGGTTGTCCATTCTGTAGTTCTAGAACTATTTTTTGTTTTTATGGGCTCAGAAATATGTAGTTTGTTATCTACAATATAAGTTACCACACACCAAACCTCATCTGAAGAAGTATGAGAAAATCGTCTAAACTTACCACCAAACTGTGAGGTATCTGTTAAATTTCTTCTCTTATAATTTGTATAATCTAAAGGATCTGCAGTTGTATCTTCGGTTTCATAATATCTATATTCAAAAGCACCTTCTATTGGATAAAAATAAATATATGTTTCCTCTTCATTACCATTTGCATTTCCTGCAAAGGCTACTA
>TARA_R110002049_G_scaffold288821_1_pt1 | contig 11701 bp, 9 predicted proteins | sample TARA_R110002049 | Tara Oceans TARA_R110002049 (sample SAMEA4396941) | marine metagenome | biome: Polar Biome; feature: [SRF] surface water layer (ENVO:00010504); material: water (ENVO:00002006), including particulate matter (ENVO:01000060) such as... | depth 5 m
GGCTTTTTTCAAGTCCACCTTCTAAGAGGGTGGATTCTTTAATGGGTTATAAATACGTAGCATATTAATACCCGTTTCACCAGCTTGCATTTGTAATTGCGGAAAATGAATACCAGGTTCAAAATCTAAAAACATTTGCGATAAATGTTGCGAGGCTTCTTGCCAGGGTTGCCATAAGTTGTGCGTAAAAAAGGATACAACCAAAGCGCGCATTCTAAAATTAAGATACCCCGTTTCGTTTAAACAACGCATGCAAGCATCAATTAATGGATATCCTGTATTGCCAGTTTTCCAAGCGACTTGGTAGTCTTCAGAAATACCCTTTTTAAGTTTATGAAAGCCTTTATTTATGCTTGCTTGCTCCATGGTGTGTTCCATCTCAAATTTTTGAACAAAATGCGCTTGCCATCTTAATCGAGACATAAATGCTTCAAGTGCTTTTTTGTTTTTTGATGTTTTTTTAAACTCAAAAGCTTGTTTGTAAACTTCTCTAATGGATAAGTTTCCCCATGCTAAATAAGGCGACATTCTGCTACAACCTTTTCTAGCCAATTCAGGTTTTGAAATATGGAACATGTAATTTATGTAGCGTTCATTAAAAAAAGAATTCAAATATTTTAACCCCGTGGTTCTGCCTCCTTTTTGAAATGGTAAACTTAAATCCGTTTCCAAGTCGGTAACTTTAAAGTTTTGCTCTAATTTTTCAATAGCCTCAACGGATAACAATTGATTTTCTTCAGGTAAAAATGCAAGTGGCTCTAATTCAAAATACGTATTGCATAATGCCATCCATTGTTCTCTATCTTTCAACCCACGCTGTACGCCGTTATTTATATTTTCATGCCAATGGATTAAATTGTTTTTACAAAAGCGTTTAAAAGATAAATCTCTATTATACGTTACAAGAATTCCAGTTTCTTGATGCGAATACACGTTTTTTATTTTGTACTGGCTAAGAAGCTGATTTATTGTTGCGATAATATCCGAATTGACTGCTAAAATTTTAGAATTGTAGGGCTCAAGTTCTTGATTTAAATCTATTATGGATTGTTTTACAAAATCCCAGTGTCTTTTGCTGTAGTGCGGATCGTTTATTAAAAGCTGTTCAAAAACATAAAGTAATAAAACAGGCTCTTTTGTTAATAAAGCATTATTTATAGCCTCATTATCCTGCAAACGTAAATCTCGTTTTAGCCATACAACATGTAAATTGGGTTTAGTATTCATTGGGGTTTTCTATTATGTGTTGTGCTTTTTCTTTAATGTTATTGAGGTCTTGTTTGTCCATTTTATCTAATAAACTGTACATCATGCCCATTCTGAAATTATTACCTAACTGTTCTCTTTTATCGTCAAGGAAATTCCAATACAAGCTATTAAATGGGCAAGCATCTGCCTCTATTTTTTTGCTTTTATTATAATGGCAATCAGAGCAATAATTACTCATTTTGTTAATGTAAGATCCAGAAGACACATAAGGTTTTGTAGCAATTTTTCCGCCGTCAGCAAACTGACTCATACCTCTTGTATTGGTTAATTGAACCCACTCCAAAGCATCAACATAAATACCCAAATACCAGTCGTCCACTTCATCAGGATTGGTTTGGGTAAGTAAAGCATAGTTTCCAGTAATCATCAATCGTTGAATATGATGCGCGTAACCGTTATCCAAAGAATTAGTTATGGCATGCTTTAAGCAATTCATTTTTGTATCTCCTGTCCAAAAGAAATCGGGTAATTTATTATGATTATCAAGTTCGTTTTTAGTTTTGTACGCTGGCATTAAGGCCCAATACATGCCTCTCATGTATTCGCGCCAACCTATAATTTGTCTTATAAAACCTTCGACTTGAGAAATATCGATGTCCTCACCGTGTTTTCTGTAATAATTCATCACCGTTTTAACAACATCCTTTGGCGAAATAAGCTTGAGATTTATGGCAAAGGATAGCCTAGAGTGAAACAAATAATCTTCACCGGTATGCATCGCGTCTTGGTAATCACCAAAATGAATCAATAATTCTTCACAGAAATATTTAAGTTGTTCTAAAGCCTGCTGTCTCGTTATTGGGTAAGGAAAGGTTTTCGTTTCAAATTTTCCAATAGTTTTAATTTTTGCTGTTTTGATAGCGTCAACAATTTCAGAAACATCATTTTTAAATAATTTGTAGCGAGGTATATCAACATCACCTTTCCATTTATTTCTATTGCTTTTGTCATAATTCCATTTTCCGCCTTCTGGTTGTCCTGAAACCATTAGAATATTATATTTTTTGCGCATATCCCTGTAAAAACTCTCCATGAGATATTGTTTTTTACCTTCAAAAAAATCTGCTAAATCTTCGCGATTGGTATAAAAATGTTCTGCAGAAACAGCCTTGGTTTCTATGTTTAACGATTTACAGAAGTCAGCTAATTGCTTGTCTAATCGGTATTCATCGGGGTACATATATTCAAAACACTCCATAGTGTGTTTGTCAATTAAAAATGAAAGATTATCAACTAAGCTTTGTGTATTGTCGTCATCATTAATCTTGAAATATTCTACGTTATGGCCATCATTTGTTAAATCATTAGCAAACTGTCTCATAGCCGAAAAAAAACCAATTACCTTTTGAATATGGTGGGTTACATAATCTGTTTCTTGGCGCATTTCAAAAAGGCAATATGTAATATTATCTCTGCGTTCTTTAAACCAAGAATGCTTGATATTAAGTTGATCGCCGAGTATAAGTCTAAGTGTTTTCATTTTCTTTTGTCTCACTGAGATTCCCAGGATTTTCACAGAGATTCACAAAGGGTTTTGTTTTTAATTTTTTGAATGTTGTTTTAAGTCAGTATTTCTCTGTGGAGCTCTGCGTTGTCTCCATGTATCTCTGCGAAATAATGTTTTTAAAATAAAGTTTCTTGCAACCATAAGTTTTGAAATTTGCCGTTTGCGTCATACCGCTGCGCTTGTAAATTCACGTTAAATTTTCGGTCTCTCGGATCGTTTCCAACGCCTGCCACATACATCCAGTTTCCATAATTACTGTGAACGTCATAATCAATCAAAATAGCTTCAAAATAGGCAGCGCCTATTCTCCAATCCAGTAGCAAATCTTTTGCAAAAAATGACGCCACATTTTGACGCCCGCGATTACTCATCCACCCCGTTTTTTTAAGCTCAACCATGTTGGCATTTACAAATGAAGATTTTGTTTCTCCGTTAATCCATTTTTGAACCTGTTGGTTATCCGATTTACAGTCGTAGTCTTTATGAAGAATACCTCCGATTTTGAAAATATTGTCTTGATGTTTTAGTGAAACATATTTAAAATAATCTCTCCAAATGAGTTCAAAAATGAGCCAATACGTAGATTGATTTTTAAAGTGTTCTTTTTCAAATTCTTTGATTTTCCAATATATCGCTCTCGCTGAAATGCTACCGTTTGCTAACCAAGATGAGAACTTTGAACTATAGTCTGTACCAATTAAGCCATTTCTCGTTTTCTTATAAAACCCAAGTTTTTTAGTTTCAAAGAAATAATTATCCAATCTATCTACTGCGCTATGTTCTCCACCTTTAAACGGAAATGCAGATTTTGGGTGGGTTTCAAATGATTCAAAACCTAAATCCTCGAGTGTTGGTATTACCGAATTATTTTCAATATTTTCAATTTTTTCTGCTGTGGTTGGTTTGGTAGAAGCTATAACAGAACTTAATTTTTCTACTTTTTTTCTGAAATCAGTAAATACTTGGGGGATTTCAGAAAACAACATATCGATATCATCAGGATGATATAAAAACTGATTGTAGTATTGATGAAAATTAATCTCTTTAGAGACTGCCTTTTTTACAGTATTTAGAACGTCAACTTCTTCCGAAGTCCATTCTTTTTGAAGATATATGGAATCGATTTTAAATTCTTCAACAAGTTTTGGAATCGAAGTTTCTGGTGTTTTGTGAAACACAAATAATTCAATATTTAAACTTTTCAGATTTGCTTTTAAATCTTGTACGGTTTCAGTTAAAAAACGTGCCCTAAACTTCTCCGTTTTTTTAAACCCGAATTCTGAGGTGTCATAATGTTTGGGGTCAAAACAATAGCAAGCAATAATGTGTTTGTTGTTGTTAATAGCTTCTTGTAAAACTAAATTATCTGAAACTCTTAAGTCGTTTCTAAACCAAACTAATCCTGTATTATTTTGTTTCTCCTGCATTTTTCGCTACACTATTTTACATGGTCCCAATTTTTTGTCCATTTTTTTCGCCATGTAAATGGGAAACCATACGTATTACATATTTTTTGTGGTAAGTGCTCTTTTTTCATCCCCTAAATCCCCAGAGGGGACTTTTAAATTTTTATAATTTTGGTATTTATTTTATCAACTAAATACTTTTTCTAAGCCTAAAGGTTAATCAACATCAACCAGTTTATTAATCATTCCAGAGAAAATAAATCCATGGAATGGCAAAACGCTATACCAATAAAGGCGTCCCCAAAGGCCACGAGGTCTGAAGGTTGCTGTTTGTTTTAGCAAGCCATCTTCAATTTTAAACTCTAACCAAGCCTCACCTGGAAGTCGCATTTCGGCATATAGTAAAAGCCTCTGTTGTTCTTTATCTGCAAATATGACGCGCCAAAAATCAAGGGCATCTCCAACATATAAATCTGTGGGACTCGTTCTTCCACGACGCAGACCAATACCCCCAAAAAGCTTATCGATATAACCTCTTATCCTCCACAGGAATGTACCGTAATACCAGCCTGTTGTTCCGCCAATACTCCAAATCTTATCAATGGTTTTGTCTGTATCTGTAACTTTTCGTTCTTTATAATCTTTAAAACAACCAAACTTTGGAACGTTTATATATTTATGCAGATTATTTCTTAATCGGCCACTGCTAACCATAGAATCTTTCCAACTGGAAATAATACTATTTTGCTCAATTTTTTCAAAGGCTAATGCTACAGCATCTTTATATGATTTTGGATTAACATCCAGTAATTCATTAATATTACTCGGTTTTCCAATAATCTGAACACCCATACTATCGACCAAGGAGCTTGCTAATTTATAAGATGTGGAAGTCACAAAATAAAGCCAATAAGATGAGAGTTTTGGCGTCATCACTGGTACCGTTAAAATATATCGTTTCAAGCCCCTAACTTCTGCAAATTGCAATAACATTTGTTTGTATGTTAGAATTTCCGGACCGAAAACATCGTATTTTTTATTATACAAATCTTCACGTCCTACACTTCGGTGCAAAAAAGTGAGCACATCCCTGACTGCTAAAGGTTGTGTTTTTGTATTTAGCCATTTCGGGGCAATCATAAATGGTAACTTTTCGACTAAATCCCTTATGATTTCGAAGGAAGAGCTACCAGAGCCGACTATGATTCCCGCTTTAAAAATGGTAAGCGCATATTTATCTGATTGTAATATAGCTTCAACATTTTTGCGAGATTGTAAATGTTTGGAAAGATTTTCTTCATTGGTTATACCGCTGAGGTAAATAACCTGTTTTACTTTTGTTTTTTCTAATTGATTTTTGAAATTTACTGCGCATCGTTCTTCTAAAGATTCAAAATCTTTTGAGGAATTGGACATGGAATGAATCAAATAAAAAGCAATATCAATATCTTCAGGAATGTTTTTTAAAGTTTCAGGTTTCAAAAAGTCTGCTTCAACAACATCAATAGTATCATCCTCGGCGTAACTTTTATCAGCGCGAAGTTTATCTCTAACTGCACAAATAACCTGATGGTCATCATTAGCTAAAAGTGGAATTAACCGTTTGCCAATATAGCCTGTTGCACCTGTTATAAGAATTTTCATTCCTCTCCCTAACCCTCTCCAGAGGAGAGGGAATTTTTTATTTACATTATTATAATTTTGGCATTTTATAGCAATGCCTTTTCAACCTTACGTTCCTTTTGAATATTTATAGGTGTATCATTTATTCTTTGGCCTTTGGTAACCAAAACGTGTTTTTAGTTCTGGTACAGCATAGCCATCCAAACCGTTAATTGTGGCTACTTTTGCTTTAGAAAGATTTATAAAGCCATCTTCTTCTAAAAACTCGTCATTAATATGAAGCCCAACAATTTTTCCAATTAAAAGAATTGTGTTATTTGCTTTAATATCATATTCTTCAACATATTCCATGGCTAATTGCAATGGTGCATCTTTTACAAAAGGTGCTTGAAAACCGTTTTTGTATTCAGAAATTAAGTTTGTCTTATCAAATTCTGAAATATCTTGGTCGTACTTGGCCGATGTGTGATGCGCATCTTCCAAAATACTTTCGTGAATATGACTAATGGTATAGAAACCAGTTGCTTTGATATTCTCGTAAGTGTTTCGCAAAACCGTAGTTGGTCTTAAAAAAAAACCAAGCACAGGTGGATTAGAACCTATATGCGTAACGGAACTAAAAACTGCCACATTTTCATTACCTTCAGTAGATTTTGTACCCAATAAATTAGCTGATTTATACCCAGAGCAACTATTAATTAAATTAATTCGGTATAAATGATGAAAGCTATCAAGTTGTTCATTACTGATATATGGCATTATAGGGAATTGAAATTATTAATCTTGATGTCTTTAGCCTTCAAATCGAACATTAAATTATATAGACCGAAAAATGTTCTGTTAATATAGATAAAGTGTTTGGAACCTCGATTGCCATTCATCTTTTTTAAATCGGTGCTTTTAGAATAGCGCTCACCTAATTCAGCAATTTTCCTGAAGAAATCTGCATTAGAAAAGTCGAAAACTTCAGCATGAAAGGGTTGCGTAAAAAGGCTCAACATATCATAAAACATGCCAGTAAAAAACCTTAACTCTTCTTTACTATCATCAGCTCTTAGAATTTCCAATTCGTAAAGTTTGGCAACAAAATTGGCTTCATTGTTAATGTTTTCCTTTTTGGCTAATTCGAAATAAGGTGTATAAAATTCCATGGGGATGGTTTTCATACACCCGAAATCGAGCGCTATTAATCGGCCTTCTTTTGCTATTAAAAAATTCCCGGGGTGCGGATCTGCATGCACTTTTTTCAAATTATGTATTTGAAACATGTAAAAATCCCAAAGGGCTTGCCCTAGTTTATTTGATTTATCTTGGTCTGTATTATAAGCGGTAAATTCTGAAAGATGTTCACCTTCCATGTAATCCATAGTGATGATTCTTTCTGAAGATAAGTATTCATAATACTTTGGAAACTTTAAATAGGGAATATGGGAACACGCCAAAGCGATTTCCTTACTTTGTTGCATTTCTAAAATATAATTGGTTTCCTCAACTAACTTGTTTTCAACTTCCTTAAAGTATTTATCAGAATCTTTTCCTTTTATGTTAAACATACTCATAGCAATAGGTTTGACCATAGCCAAATCTGATGCGATACTTTCCGCAACTCCTGGATATTGAATTTTCACAGCAAGTTTTTTCCCATTCTTTTCTGCAATGTGCACCTGACCGATGCTGGCAGCGTTTACAGAAGTTGCGTTAAAAGTATCGAATATGTCATTTGGATGTTTTCCAAAATATTTTTTAAATGTTTTTATTACTAGAGGCGGTGATAATGGCGGAACAGAAAATTGTGCCAACGAGAATTTCTCAACATAAGCTTGTGGTAAAATACTTTTTTCCATACTTAGCATTTGCGCTACTTTTAAAGCACTTCCTTTAAGCTGTTTTAAGCCATCGTAAATATCAGTAGCATTGTTTTTGTTTAATCGGGCTTTGGCATCCGTTTCGGAGTTCACCATTTTGTCTCCGTAATATTTTATATAATTCACACCCACTTTCGCGCCGGTAGATACTAGCTTAGTGGCACGTTGAATTTTTGAAGTAGGTATTTTATCTATGGTTTTCATTCTTTCTTAGTTCATTTGGAATTTTTCTTTGAATAAAAATTTACCCAAATCTATTACACTTTTAAGCGGAGCAACATCTAAAACATCAAACGTGGTGTTAACCGATTTTTCAATAAAAATATCTGTTTTTTCAAAAGAAGTGGAGGTGTCATCCAACCAAAATTTCATGGTAACAAGTAATTGAAACCATGCCGTTTCCTTTAACGATCTGTCTTGAATTTTTTCTAATTGTTCCTGCTTAACATCCAACATTTGGATACCAAGTTGCTCGATATATTTAGTAAAATGCTTTTTGAGTCCAGATAGTATTTTTAAACCTTTAAGACCACTTTTGTGTCTATTTAATGAGTAAACCACATAACTTCTATTTGCTGTTAAATTCTCAAAAAATGTATAGTAAAAACTGAGTAGTTTATTTCTAGCATCAAAAATTTGATAATCTTCACTTTTTTCGAGAACGGTTATTGAATTTTCAAAAAAGGCTTCAAATATACCTTTTTCAACAGCTTCAAAGGTTGTGAAAAACTCGTAAAATTTTGCTTCTTCAAAATTGTGATGTTTTGAAAAGGCATAAACGGATTTTGGATTTTCGTTGTGTTCCAGCACATAATCCATGTAAAATGTGATGATGTTGTGCTTTGAGATGTTTTTTTTCTTTGCCATGATTACTAAATTTATGGTAAAGATACAAAATGTTTAATAATATATAACAAAAGTTAAACAAAATGTTTTGTTTTATTCTCATTATGCACACCCCTGTAATCGCCTCAAAGGGATAATTGCTCACTTTTATTGGATAAGCTAATGATTTAGATTGTTCCCTTGGGGGGACTTTAGGGGTGTTTATGACAAGAAACACTATCTATCAAACCATCCACAAACAGAAAACCTTCGGTAATGTATATCGAAGATTTTAGAATATGGAAACCACCTAAATTTAGGTTTGTAAAAAATTAATTGATGCTCAGGTTTTCAGAAAATATAGCAAGCGTATCTGTACCGCCCCCTGTTAATCGTTGTACATAAATCTCTATATGATCGTTTGTTGCAAGTGACACAATGGAATTGATAGCTACATTTTGAATTTCGGAATCACTATCAATTCGAACAACGGCATTCGATTCGGTAACCACAGTACCATTTTTGGCTATAATGAATGCATAGAAATTGCCTGCCGCTCCTGAAACGCGGACAGATAGGGAGGCATTGATTTGGAAATTACGTGTTTTTTTTCCCAAATACGTGAGGTTATTGGTAGAGGGTGCACTAAAGCGAAATAGGCTATTTGCCGTAGTGGTACCCGCTCCACCATCAACTTTAACCGCAGTATTGTTGGAAATACTCTGGGAGAAACCCGTAGTAAGTGATCCGTTATAATAAAAGTTACCCGTTGACACGTCATCAGACTCTTGAGATATTCCAGGTGCGTTAACGGTCCAGTCGTTGGTAAAACTAGATCCAATGTAAGGCGATGCGCCATTAATATAGTTTCCGCCACCTGAAAACACAACAGCCTCCAATATAGCATCTTTCCCGATGGAGGTAATTCCCGTAATGTCTAGTCCTGCCGTGGCACCAATAACTTCAAGCACCCCGGATTCTATTGTTATTAGGTCGAAATCACCAACAAATGTTTCATATACCCCTGCATTATCAGCATGCCAATCTACACCCCGTAGGGTTAACTCTTCAGTATCGGAAAATATAATTCCTGCATTATTTCTTTCAAACTCGATGTTAGTCATATGGACTTTTTCGAACCCGCTTAGGGTCCCAATATTACCGGAATCTTCAATATGCAAACCTACTAGACTCACCTCTTCTGTACTGCTCGGGTCGTTTAAGTTAAAAATTGTACCTCCGCCAGGAGCGGTAAGTGTTAAGTGTTGAATGTGTCCTCCAGAGGCACCTTCAAAAAGAATACCTCCAGTACGTGAAAGAATGTCTTCTTGTTCATCCCTACCGTTTATGGATGCATTGTTTAAATCGATGGGGAAACTCAACGAAATGGTTCCATTGATCTCATACAAGGTATTGGTAGTAAGTAGATACTTAGATCCTCCACCTGCAGTAAGTTCGTCTGCAAGGTCGGTGTCCGATTTTACAAGTTTGAAATTATCCCGCTTGTCAGAACCGGAACTAAGCTGCACCCATGAGGTAGAAGGGGTGTTGTAGTAATAAAAAGCCTTTACCGTGGTATCATATACCAGCAAGCTATTTGCTGGTGTGGTAATCGCCGTTCTTTCGGATGTAGTCATTCGCGGCGCCAACATCCCCTGTGTAGTGGATGAAATATCCAGAACAGAGGAAGCATCGGGTGTAACAGTGCCAATTCCAACCTGAGCATTTACTGATAAATTTAAAATTAGGGCAAGGGTAATAACTAGTAGAATTTTAGTTGTCATGATATTTGTGGTAAAATTTTAGTACTATGTGAATTTTTTATATTAACCTTTTGTAAGGTACTGTTATTTATCTTGCAAAAAGGCATTTCATCGATTAGTTATTGAAGGAAAAGAATTGATCATATCGATTATAAATAGTGTTGGAGCTTATATCGTGCTTTGCAATATTTTTTTTCTTTCCCATATTGTTTAATTTTAATTTTTAAGCAAACATACAAAATGTTTAATTATATTCAATAAAAATTAAACAAAATATTTTATTTTATTCCCACTATGCACACCCCTATAATCACCTCAAAGTGATAATTGCTCACTCTTATTGGATAAGCTAATGATTTAGGTTGTCCCCTTGAGGGGACTTTAGGGGTGTTTGTAACTACCCTAGTAATTCTTTAATATTTTCTTCAATAACCAATAGTACACTAAACATGTTCCTCTTAACTTCTTTAACTAAAACACCCCTATAAATCCCCTCAAGGGGATATGTTGTTAAGCTAAATTTATTGAAATTTAACTTAACAACACTGTTCTTCCTTAACCAATTTGCAACTGGAAATGGCAACTATGGCACCAAGAATTGGCGCCACAATATAAAGCCATAAATATTTAAAGTTTCCGGTAAATAGGGCAGGGATGGAGCGTATGGGGTTCATGGACGCTTTGGTTATAGGGCCGGCAAACATAGCCTCTAATAATATAGCACCACCAACGGCAACCGCTGCCATAGTGCCAATTTCTTTACTTCCTGTTGATACATTTATAATGACAAAACCATTGAAAAGAATGTGAGTAAAAATTCTAAAATGGCTGCTTTGTATGGCGGGAAACCATCTGCTGGGGTCGTTTCGCCTAAAAACTGACTTTCGGGAAATAAAAACCACAACAAAAATACTGCAAAAACAGCTCCAATGGCCTGCGCTAAAATGTATTTGGGCACTTTTTTCCACTCGAATTTTTTTTGCGTATGCAAAACCAATGGTTACTGCTGGGTTAAAGTGGGCACCAGATATTTCGCCAAAAGCATAAATCATGGTCATAACAATGAGTCCCCAGGTAATGGCAACCCCAACATGTGAAATACTTCCGTTTGTTATTTCATTCACAGTCATAGCACCACAACCACAGAATACCATGGCAAATGTGCCTATTGTTTCGGAGATGTATTGTTTCATTTTTTGTTTGTTTTAATATTCATTTTGCCTTGATGCAAAACGAACCAAAAAATCAAGTTCAAGCCGAGGAATTTTCCAGTTTTTGTAAAATTGGAAACCGATTTGAAAACTCCGCATCGAACTACGTTCTCCTGTTCTCGGAGCTTTTCTTCATCTATTCTGCGCCTTGACGATCAATTCTGCAAACTGACTTGCGTGTTGGCCCTTTTGTTAAATTATTTTTCAAGCATAACTTGTTTTTTCATTTTTC
>TARA_R110002049_G_scaffold304001_2_pt1 | contig 11699 bp, 6 predicted proteins | sample TARA_R110002049 | Tara Oceans TARA_R110002049 (sample SAMEA4396941) | marine metagenome | biome: Polar Biome; feature: [SRF] surface water layer (ENVO:00010504); material: water (ENVO:00002006), including particulate matter (ENVO:01000060) such as... | depth 5 m
TCGTTAATGAACTTCAAGGCAGGGAAAAGGAACTGAAAAAAGCGCTACAAGAGAAAAAGAAGGCGAGTGAACAACTTGAGAAGGCTATTGAGCGAATTATTGCTGAAGAGATTAGAAAAGCAAGAGATGCTGCTAAGAAAGCTGGAAAGGATTCAAAGGGATATCCACTTACTCCTGAGGCAAAAGAATTATCAAACTCTTTTACTGCAAACCAAGGAAAGCTTCCATGGCCAGTATTAGAAGGATTGATAACTGAAAAGTTTGGAGAACATCCTCACCCAGCATTGCCTGGGGTGAAAGTTCAGAATAATGGTATTGATATTTCAACAACAAAAGGCTCTGTGGTAAGAAGCGTTTTTGAAGGTGAAGTAACAGCAGTTATTATTATTCCAGGTGGTGGAAAGGGTTTGATGATCAGGCACGGGGAATATCTATCAGTTTATACTTATTTCCAAGAACTGTTTGTAAAGAAAGGAGATAAAGTAAGTACTAAACAAGATCTTGGGATTGTAGTTACTGATGATGATAGTAAGACCAATTTACATCTAGAAATTTGGAAGAACACAACTAAGCTGAACCCTGAATTGTGGCTTTTTAGGAAGTAGAGTTTACTGATTTTACACTAAAGCTTTTTGATAGGAATAGTTTTTTTTTCTTTAAAGTGAATATTTCATAAATTCGCCTAGAAGCGAGTTGACTTTGAGTTTCATCAAACTAATGAAAGAAAATGGCTGAATTAAACTGTGAGGGATTTTTAATAGCTGTAATTTTGACTCAAATGGTGTTGCCTTTAAGTACACAGCTTTTTAATAAATAACTATACACGTTTTTGTCAGACTCAAACTTGTTTAATCGTACTCGACTTTTTGATGAAGTTAATGTCTCTAGTGAATCTTTACATTTTGAAGTAAGTGATGAATTTAAAACGTTTTTAAAGTTCTAGAAATGGATAATAATTATATTAATATTAACCCTTTACTGTTGACTTGTATTGCAATTTTTACATGGTCTCAGTCTAGTTTTGCAGGGGTTGTTGATTTTGATCGTGAATTTAAAAATGGCACTAATTTTATCATAGAAACCACTGCTGCACCTAAAGGAGCTGATGAATCTATTTCTTCTCCTAATCTAACAAACGGAGAAATTCAAAGCAGTAATTCAGTACTTCTTGTAGATACGATTACATTTATAGTTAATACAACGAATACTTCGTGTCAAGGAACAGCAGATGGATCTGCTACAATATCTCAAATTCGTGGAGGACAACCTCCATACACGATAGAATGGAGTAATGGAGCGAGTGGCAGTGCGGCGATGAATTTAACTGATGGTAACTATCAAGTTCAGGTTAGTTCAAATGATGGATCAATTGGGTACCGACAATTTAATATTGGCTCGGAATCGGAAAATAGGTTTTGTGAGCTAGGTTTTTACACCGGCTTTACACCTAATGGGGATAATATTAATGATCTTTTTATTATTGATAATGTGGGTTTATATCCCACCAATACTTTAACTATTTATAATAGATATGGCGATCAGGTAAAAAGTATCATAAATTACAATAATACTTCAAGAGTGTGGGACGGAAAAAATACCAAAGGTAATATGGTTCCTTCTGGCACTTACTTTTATATATTTGAGGTAAATGGAGAATTTAGAAAAGGATGGGTAGAATTAACTAAATTTATATGAAGTATTTTTTAAAGAATATTATTATTGGTTTTCTTTTATTCACATCATTGACTGTGTTCGCTCAGCAAGATCCTCAGTATAATATGTATATGTTTAACCCATTATCTGTAAATCCGGCCTACGCTGGTAGCAGAGATGCGTTGAGTATGGGATTAATTCACAGAACTCAGTGGGCAGGTTTTGAAGGAGCTCCAAGTACCCAAAGCTTCAATTTGCATAGTCCATTAGCCAAAGACAAAATGGGTTTAGGGTTACAAATTCTTAATGACAGAGTAGGACCTAGAAACACCCAGTCAATCTCATTAGATTATGCTTATCGAATTAAGTTAGGTGTAGGGAAGCTTGGTTTTGGTGTTAGGGGTAGCTTATTTAATTATAAGATAAATTGGAATGAGATAACTTACAAAGATGGTCAAGAACCTATTTCTGCAAAGGGTAAAGAATCATTTATGTCTCCTTCGTTCGATTTTGGGTTATATTATAGTGACAATAGAGGTTATGTAGGAGTTTCAGCGGCTCATTTAAATAAAGACAAGTTAAGCTTTTCATCAGATAACGAGAATTTATCCTCTATAATTAATCAACAAACTCATTTTACTATTATTGCAGGTAGGGCATTTAAAATAAGTAAAGACTTTATTCTTAAACCTTCTATCTTAGCAAAATCGGTAAAAGGAGCCCCTTTATTAATTGATGTAAATGCTAGTGTATTTATGTATGATCAAATATGGCTAGGGCTTTCTTATCGAAAAGCATATGGCATGGCATTTTTGGCAGAATATTATATAACAAAAGAAATGCGGGTTGGTTACTCTTATGACTACCCATTTAATCAATTGAACAGTGGAACGTGGGGATCTCATGAAATATTCCTAGGCTTTGATCTCAATATTTTTAATTCTAAGGTGCTTTCACCTCGATATTTTTAATGACTATTATAGCTATAAATGATATTATCCATACATCTTATTATACCAAAAGCTACAAGATTGAGTAGTTCCTTTAAGGGCATTTTACTGATGTGTTTGATTGCTTTATCTCATAACACCCTAGCTCAAGAAAGTAAAGGAGATAAATTAATAACTGAACTTCAGTTTAATAAAGCAATTGTAGCATATGAAAAAGCACTTAAAAAGGATACTTCTAATGAGCAGTTGTATTATAAATTAGCAGAAGCAAATAGAAAAATAAAAAATTATGATAGAGCAGTTTCTTATTATGATCAGATTTCAAATTTGAATGCTTTTCCATCTCAAATTCACTTACATTATGGTAAAGTGCTTATGAATACACAGCACTTAAATAAAGCAAAGGTTCAATTTGAATTGTATGCTCAAAAGAACCCAAACGATCTTATCGCTAAACAGGCTGTACAATCCATAAATAATGTAAAAAAGTGGAGAACTGTAAAACGCCCTTTTAGAATAGATACGTTAAGTGGAATCAATACTCCTTACGCTGAATTTTGTGCAGTCCCTTTTCAAAAAGGAATTGTTTTTACTTCTGATAGAGAAATAGATCATTACAATGATAAATCTTTTAACTGGACAGGAAATCCATATCTTTCGCTTTATAAGTCTTCAAGACTATCACGTGATCCAAAGCAATTTGGATATCCTGAGTACTTTTCAAATAGAATAAAAAGTGATTATCATGACGGACCTATTTCATTCGATAAGAAACAAATTAAGGCGTTCTATACGAGAGTAAAAAATGAGAATAGTTTTAAGGAGTATACAAATAGAATGAAGATATACTCTTCTAGATGGAATGGGAAAAATTGGATAGATGAAACAGATTATAGTATAAATTCAGACAACTATTCAGTCGGACATCCTAACTATGATGTTGAAAGAGATCGGCTTTACTTTAGTTCTGATATGCCCGGAGGGTTTGGGGGTATGGATATTTATTATATTCAAAAGACAAAAGATGGTTGGAGTAATCCCATTAATTTAGGGAAGCAAATAAATACTTCGGGCAATGAAGTTTTTCCAACCACACAAGGAGATAAATTATATTATTCTTCTAATGGGATCAGCGGATATGGAGGTTTAGATCTTTTTCAGTCTACCATATTGGAGGAGAAGCACACAACACCAATAAACCTAAAAGCACCGATTAACTCAGGGGCGGATGATTTTGGGATGAGTTTTATATCTAACGAGGAAGGATACTTTAGCTCTAATAGGCCTGGAGGTAAAGGTCTTGATGATATTTATTACTTTCAAATTTTAGACTCAGCATACGCAGATACTGCTGAAATTACAGGTATTTTCGAACATAATAACTTGCCCGTAGAGGGCGTAAAGCTAAACCTAAAGGATAATAATGGTTCTGTTTTAGAGGATGTAAATACGGATGGAGAAGGACGATTTAAATTTAGTGCACTACCTACTGATCAGAGTTATTTAGTAACTCTTGATGAAGAAGATAAAGCACGCTATAGTAATTCTAATATCTTTTTGACTAATACAATTGGAGAGAAAGTGCTGCTTGCTGATCGTTTTGAAAATGGATCATTTAAATTTAGAGCATTACCATTAGATTTATTAGATCAGATGGACTTAATAGAGGAAGAGGATGCTGTCTTAAATACAGTTGCAGTTACTAGCCAAGTTTTCAACAAAGTTCCTGGAGACATCTCTGTACCCACCATGGTTTATTTATTTGATAAAAATGGTCTTATTTTAGATTCCTTAATGACAGATCATGAAGGCAAATTAGTTTTCAGAAATTTAGATGTAGAAAAAGATTATTTAATTGCATTACAGGATGAAGATCCGGATACTTATTTTGCTATTTATAATTCAAGTCAGCGTATAGCAAGCTTACCCAAAAAACAAGAAGATGGGAAAGTTAAATTAAACAAAGAGGAAATAGTAAACCTGCAATTATTAGAAGGTAAGTCTTCAGATCAATCTGTATTTGTTGGTAAAGCAGAGCTTGGGGCAAAATCGTTAAGTAATCTGAAATTACACCTGATTACTTTAACAGGTGATACTGTTGCTACTACTTTCACCAATTATAAGGGAGAGTTTGAATTTGAAAAATTACAAACTGAAGATAATTACTTAATTCGCATTAGTGACGAGAACCCCGACCATTATTATGAGTCCAAACTATACGCTGTAAATAATAGCGGAAGTAAACTCTATTTAATAAATAGGTTAAAAGAAGGAGACTTTACGTTTAAAGCACTGCCATTTGATAAAGTAGAAGGTTTAACTCCTGAGATGGTGTATGATGATCAAGTGACCATTTATGGGCAAGTCTATAAAGACACACGCGGAGACTTTACTGATTCCACACAAGTAATTATCCAAGATGAAAAGGGTAAAATGGTGGCTAAAACATTTACAAATGCGCAAGGAAGATTTAAGTTCACTAAACTAGATCCCTTGAAGCAGTATACCTTCTTTTTGCCAACAGTAGATGATGGGCTGACAGTTATTCTTGAAGATGATAAAAATCAATTTCTTTCAAATACAGTTAGAATTGGGAAAGGTAAATTTAAATATAGCAGGCTTACCGCAGATATTACTCTATTAGACCTAATGGCTGAAGAAGACGATAATACCCTTTTACTTAATGGCGACAAAACCATATTTGGTCAAGTATATAGAAATAAACCTAATGATTATACGAAACCTGTTATGGTATACTTATTAGATGAAGATGGTAGTATTGTAAGTGGAATTATGTCAGATAAACTTGGACGATTCAAGTTTCATGCGTTGGCTGCTGATGATAGTTATTTCTTTAAAATTGCAGATGTCTCTGATGATTTAAATTTAAGCCTTTACAGTTATAATAATGAAGTTATATCCATTGCTGAACGATTAGGTAAAGGGTTATTTAAGTTCAATAAATTAGATCTTGAAAAAGCCAAACTGACACTTGCGGAAGTAGATGATAGTGATATTTATTTACTTCCATATACAAAAGATGATAGTGTATTAAATACTGAACAAACTATTTCTGAGAATATAGAAATTGAAGAAGTTACTAAGAAGGAAATCGTAGAAGATACGATGAAGGATAAAGTTGATGAAGAAAAAGAACAATTACCTAAAACTGAAAAAAGCACAGTTGTTGTTCAGGGTAAGAATATTGATAATAAAGAGAATACGGTAACAACTAAAACAAATAGTCAGGACATGATGGATCAATTTGTTATCTATTACCAGTATAATAGTCATGAAATTGATGAGTCTGAAACCGATAAGTTGAATAGTTTATTAGACCTTTTGCAAACTGTAGAGACACTAAATTTAGAGGTTATATCCTATGCAGACCCTGTAGGTCCTGAAAGTTATAATTATAACCTTTCAAACATGAGATCTAATTCAGTAATAGATTATTTTTATAAGAAGGGAATAGATCGTTCTAGGTTTAAAGGCCAAGGAAAAGGTGAAATTAATTTATTGCTAATACAGGACATAGTAAACTCCCCCTTGACAAAAGAAGAAAATAGAATAAATCGAAGAACAGAGTTTAAAATTTATACAGATTAAATGAATTGCTCGTATATAAAAAACCTATTATTTTTTCTTTTTCTTTCGAGTAGCTTATTTGCTAATAATATAAAGTTTCAAAGCCTATCAACCTCTGATGGTTTATCTCAGAGTTCTATAAATACAGTTTTGCAAGACAAGGCTGGCTTTATGTGGTTTGGAACTCAAAACGGACTTAACAAATATGATGGATATCGCTTCGATAACTATAGATCTAGCTTAACAGATTCAAATGCTATTGGCGGGAATCGAATCAACGATTTAATTCAGACAAATGATGGATTAATTTGGATTGCAACAGAATCAGGGATTTCATCTTACTGTTCGAAGAAGCTTCAGTTTAAAAACTATTCTATAGATTCAATAGGGCATAAGGATAAGTTAGTTAAGCAGATTGTTTCTCTAGACAGTACTCATTTAGTTTTATTAGTAGATCATCAATTAATAAAGTTTAATACCAAAACTCATGCATTCAAACTTTACTGGACGCCCTCAGCTAGTAATGCTTCTTTAAAGCGGATAAAGAAATGGAAAGATTTACTGTTTGTTACTACTGAAAATGGAGCTTATCGTATTGAAGTAAAGAATAAAACTATTATCGATCAGCTGTTTAGCTTAAATATTTCAGGAGGTTTTATTGGATTCATAGATGATGGGAAGTCTTTTTATGCTTATTCTTCTACTCAATTATTTGAGTTGAATGATAATAATGGATTTACATATCGATTTGATTTGTTTTCAAAAGAGTATGATGAAAATACTACAGCTTCAATTCTTCATTTTGATAATCGAAATATACTTTGGATAGGAACTACATCTTCAGGTCTTTTTAAGCATGACCTAAAAACTCATAAGGTCAGTAGATATGTCCACTCCTCTAATCTATCTACCTCTATTAGCTCTAATACCATTCTAAGTATTATGTCTGATAATACAGGAATTTTGTGGGTAGGGACCCGATTTGGGATTAACAAATTTGATAGTGAACGACAGAATTTTAATCACTATCAAGTTGTAACGGGAAACCAACAAATTGATAACAGCAAAGTATGGGCAATCTACTCCTCTTCTTCACCGATAGTTTGGGTAGGTGGAGATAATGGTTTATCCAGGTTTAACATAGAAACAAACAGTATCACAACGTATAAGCCTATACTTAAAGAAGTGCATCAAAGTAATGGGGTTTATGCTATTGAGCCTGCTTTAAATGGTTTTCTTGTAGGAACTGAGGAAGGGGTTAAGCGATTTGATACTATTTCCAATACCTTTATCTCATACGAGCATCCTAAAAATAAGGGGAGAACTTACTCTATCGCCAAAATGGAAAATGGAGAATACTATATAGGAAATAGATTTGGCTTGTTGCGACTAGAAAATAATAATAAAATAACTCATTTTGAAGACTTATCAGTAGATATTGTTATGCCTGAAAAGGCGAATATTATCAGATGTATAAAGAAAGTAAATGAAAAAGTACTATGGTTAGGAACAGAAGAAGGGGTAGTAAGTTTTCATACTCAACGTGTAAATCCTTTTAGAAACAGAGTCTCGTATCCTAAAATTGCAGATAATTTTATAACTTCTCTTTGGTTAGCGAAAGGCCGGTTATGGTTTGGAAGTACTACATCTGGAGTAACGGAATTAGATTTAAATAATTACTCAATAAAAAGTATTTCTGAGGGAGATGGCCTTGCCAATAATGCGATCAATAGTATAATTGGTGATGATCAAAATAACCTATGGATATCTACTAATAAAGGTTTAAGTAGATATAATATGCGTAGTGGCTTGATAACTAATTTTAATGAAACTGACGGGCTACAGAACAATGAATTTAATTCTAATGCAGGGTTTAAGTCACAAAAGTCAGAGTTGTTTTTTGGAGGTATTGAAGGGTTTAATTTATTTATCCCAAATGAGATAGCTATTAATAAGAATCCGCCTAAAATGGTCATAACAGGGTTTAACTTATTTAATACGTCTGTACCGATTACTGAGGATGGTATTTTAAATCAAAGTATTTCTTCAACAGATAAAATAGATCTATCTTATGATCAAAAAGTTATTTCATTTGAATTTGCTGCATTGCACTACTCTAATCCTAAAAAGAATAAACATGCTTATATGCTTGAGGGATTTGATCAAGATTGGGTTTATATAGATAACTCAAGGATAGCTACGTACACCAACCTGAACGCAGGCAATTATGTCTTCAAGGTGAAAGGAAGTAATAGCGATGATATTTGGAGTGAACCCTTAGAGCTTAAATTAAGAATTCATCCTCCTTTTTGGGAAACTTGGTTGTTTAGAATTCTTATGGTTGCTTCTATTTTTGGATTAATTTTCTGGTACTATAGAAGTCGACTAAAAAGAGTGAGGCAACAAAAAAAGCTACTTGAGTCTCAAGTTAAACAAAGAACTATTGAGATTATTAAGCAAAAAGAAGAGGTAGAAGTTCAGAAGGGACTCGTGGAAGAAGAAAAGGAAAAAACAGAAAAACTCTTGTTAAATGTGTTGCCAAAAGAAACTGCTGAAGAACTCAAAAATAGAGGTAGGTCTAAAGCAAGAAGCTATAAGAGAGCGACTGTAATGTTTACTGACTTTAAGGGGTTTACACAGATTGCAGAAAATTATAAACCTCAAGATTTAGTGGCCAAACTTGATAGCTTTTTTATCAAATTTGATGAAATTACCGAAAAGTATGATATAGAGAAGATTAAAACTGTTGGTGATGCTTACTTATGCGCAGGTGGCCTTCCTATTAGAAATAAAAGTAACCCAATTGATACCGTTTTAGCAGCATTACACATCCAAAAAGTAATGCATGATACTGCTGCGGAAATGGAACTAAATAATGAAGAACCTTGGGTTTTAAGAGTTGGAATCCATACAGGAGATCTAATTGCTGGAGTGGTTGGTATAAAACGTTTCGCATATGATATCTGGGGTGATACTGTAAATATTGCTAGCCGATTAGAAACAGCTTGTGAGGCAGGCATGATTAATATCTCTGGAACAACCTATGAAGCTGTAGCTGAATTTTTTGAGTGTGAATATAGAGGGAAAATTCCTGCAAAGAATAAAGGGGAAATTGATATGTACTATGTACATCGGATTAAACCTGAATTATCGGAAAATGAAGATGGGCTCACGCCAAATGAGGCATTCGAACACTATGTGAACCTAAAACTGTACAGTAATATTAATTACAGGAATGCAGAAAAGTATATTGTAAAACGATTAGATGAAGAATTGCCTAAAGGTTTGTATTATCACGGTATACACCATACAAAAGATGTTTGTGAAAGTGTTGAGCGCTTAGCTATTTGGGAAGGAATACGAGGTGAAGAATTATATTTATTAAAAACGGCGGCACTATTTCACGATGCTGGATTTATTGAGTCCTATGAAAGTAATGAGCCTATTGGAGCTCAAATGGCCAAAGAAATGCTACCTAATTTTGGTTACACAGAAGAGCAAATAGAGCTGATAATTCGTTTGATCGAAACTACTAAAGTGCCCCATAACCCTCAAAGCCATTTAGAGGAGTTAATGTGTGATGCAGACTTAGATTATCTTGGCCGGAGTGACTTTTATTCTAAAGCGGATACCCTAAAGAAAGAATTGATTAAATTTGGAAAACTTAAAGAGGAAAAAGACTGGGACTTTTTACAAGTTAAGTTTTTAACCATGCATAAGTATTTTACGAAATCAGCTAAAGAAAGAAGAGATCCTGAAAAGCAAAAAAGATTAGTAGAGCTTAAAGAAGTATTAAAAAAGTATGATTAAGGAATGGAGTAGTAGAAAGACTATTATTAAAAACAATATATAGTTTATTTGATTTATACTGTAATAATTACTGAGTAATTGTTTCAAAATCGAACTCGTTTTTATATTATTGTAATCTTATTCCCAACTTCATCTTAAAAGATGTATTATGAAAAAAAGTTTTGTCGTTACTGCATTGTTTCTATTTACCTTTATATCAGTTATTGCTGATAATTCTGGTAATGTTGTAGTAGAAGGACACTACCAAGGAAAGAACTTATATGTAAAAAATTCTTTTGGTGGATCTGGAGTAGGTTTCTGTGTTTATGAAGTTACTGTAAATGGTGAGCTTTCTACAGATGAATTAAACTCAAGCTCATTTGAGATTGACTTTAATAACTATAATTTAAAAATAGGTGATCCGTTATTGGTAACCATTAAGTATAAAAACGATTGTGAGATAAGAGTTTTAAATCCTGATGTTTTAAAACCAAAATCAACATTTAATACTAGTGAGATAAACTTTTCAAATAGTGGAGTTCTTAACTGGACAGCTACCAACGAAACTGGCCAAATGGATTATATTGTTGAGCAGTTCAGATGGAATAAATGGGTAAAAGTTGGTGAGGTAAGAGGTAAGGGTGTCCCTGGACGTCACCAGTATTCATTTAAAATAGCTCCACATTCAGGTACCAATAAAGCTAGAGTTAAACAAGTAGATTATACAGGAAATCCTCGTTACTCTCCTTCAGCAGAGTATAATGCTGAAATGGCTGAAATTTCTTTAGAGGGAAAAACTAAATTTAAAGATGAAATCGTTTTCGTAAATGGTGAAACGCTTTATGAATTGTATGATAAATATGGAAACATTGTGAAGCAAGGTTTTGGGAAAAAAGCGAATGTTAGTACTCTAGAAAAAGGTACTTACTATTTAAGTTACGATAATAAGACTGAAACAATTGCTATTAGGTAGTATTTAAGAATATTAATTAGAGCCTTCTTCAGTTATGAAGAAGGCTTTTTTATGAAGTGAAAATGAGAAAAATAGAGCATATCGGTATTGCAGTAAAAAGTATAGAAGAGTCTGCTAAGATTTATGAAACCCTATTAAACTCTGCTATCTATAAAACTGAAGCAGTAGAAAGTGAAGGGGTGAAAACTGCTTTTATGCGAATTGGCCAAAGTAAGATTGAACTTTTAGAAGCAACTAGTCCTGATAGTCCAATAGCAAAGTTTATTGAAAAACGTGGGGAAGGCACTCATCATATTGCTTTTGATGTAGACGATATCGAAGCAGAAATAGCACGATTAACGAAGGAAGGATTTCAATTAATCCATCAAACACCTAAAGGCGGTGCCGACAATAAATTAATTGCTTTTCTGCACCCAAAATCTACAGGTGGACTCTTAGTGGAGTTATGTCAAGAAAGACCTTAAATCAGCCCTTATAGTATTTCGTTAGCACTTCTGCAGCCTCTTCTAAGGTTGCACCGAAAGTAATAATACCTTCATCGTGCCCAGCCATGGCCATTATACGTTTTTCGGCTAAAAGTTTTTCATCAAACAGTCGTTTAATCTCCATTCCCATTTCTGGAGTACCATAAGGAACTTCCACTTTTGAAGTCGGAACCTTATCCAATAATTGCTTCCATAAATTTAAATGGTGCACATGAATAACTGCTTTGATGGATTCGTCAAACTCATAAATAGCAGCATGTG